>Ga0310121_10005097_pt1 | contig 11390 bp, 5 predicted proteins | sample CB27_Tmax_986_MG_FD_203504 | JGI IMG/M metagenome (GOLD analysis project Ga0310121, IMG submission 203504) | Marine microbial communities from Western Arctic Ocean, Canada - CB27_Tmax_986 | ecosystem: Environmental > Aquatic > Marine > Oceanic | place: Canada: Western Arctic Ocean | collected...
GGGCGTTTGCGCCGAGTATCGTGGGCGTTGGCGTGACCGTCGTGGGAATCGTACTTTTGTCGTTACGGTCCCATTTGGTCTGTGCACCCTGCCAAACGCTACTTGAAGAACACACACTCACGGTGTGGGTGCCGGCGTTTTTGCCATCCGCCCCTCAACGGTGGGAACAAACGGTCGTCGAGGTTGGGGGTCAAATCGCGACGAATGCCGAGGCGGTTGGAGAGGTCTCGTCTCTGGTGGAGAAGTTTCAACGGGACCGCAGTCAGTGGGAACAGACCTTGGATGCGGCCACGGCACAGATGCAACAATTGGAGTCGACTGCGAGCGATTTGCGGCAGGCGACCTCGTCGTTTTCGACGGTTGTTCCGGACCTGAAACACTCCCACGAAGCATTGCAGAGCGCCTTCGAGGCCTTTGGAGCCGAAAGTCAAAAGATTCGCGTATGGGTCGGGGACGAAAGCGAGCGGGTTCAAGACCGTCAGGACGCCATTCAAAAAGCCGTCAAGCAGATTGAGGCCGTTGCAGTTGCTGCCAAAGCCCAAGGAGAGGCGACGGTTCAGGCGCTCGGAGACCCACTGAAGGCAGAACTTGCGACGAGGCTCGAGACTCTCAATCAGACCATGCGTGCGCAATCTATGGGCATCACGTCTGGATTAAAAACCCTTGATGCTCCGCTTCGGGCCACGGTTGACAAGCTTGAGGCCGTCATCGTGAACATGCGAAAAGGCAATGAACACACCTACAGACAGCTGCAAGAGGAATTCTCACGCCAAAATCAAGCCAATGCGGAACGCACAGACGAATTGACGGCACAGCGCGAAACGTTGACCCAATTGCTGAGCGCAGTGGAGAAATTGTTAGCCGCCAATGAGACGCGCACATCACACTTGTTTGCAGAGATGCGTAACCTCAGCGACAAGTTACGGACCCATTCCGTTGTCGGTGTGGGAGACGCGTGGACGTCAGTTCAGGGCATTCGAACACGCGTGACCCAGAGGATTCGCGAGTCTTTGAAACGGACGCGTAGCGAATAGAGCCGTATGCACCAATCCAGTGGGTATCAGTTGAATGCGTGGCCGGCGTTTGCCGACTTGATGTTGTCCGTGGTGCTCGCGCTGGTGATTGTATTGGTGGCCACCGCAGGCTTTGGTCCGGACTTCACATCGATCAGGGGGAGCCAAGAGGAAGTTCGGGATGCGGTGATTCGTGGCTTGGAATGGAACATTTGTGAGGTGGACGGGGCGGATAGAGTGTATCGGGTCAAACGCGACGCGGACGACGATTGTCTTGAAACAGACGAGAGTCTGGAAATCAGAGAATATGACCTGCGTACGCAAATTACACTTGGAGCCTCCGTACTGTTCGAGCCAGAAGACGAAGACTTGAATGCGGATGGGATACGAATTGTGGAGAGTGTTGGCAATGCAATTGTGAGGCAGTTGGAGGAGAAGAAAATTCGTGAGGTGCAAATTCAAGGTCATGCTGATCCGGATTACGATGGGGAGGACGATGACGGAGGACGCACCTATAACCTTGGGTTAGCCGCCGATCGGGCGAAGAGCGTGTTCGAAGTGTTAGTCAATAATGTTGGGTTCGATCCTGTGGAACAGCTGATGTCGATTTCGTCATACGGCGCATTTTCTCCAACAGGACGTCGCCCAACCGACCTGCATTACACACAACACGACTTAGAAAAGGCGAACGCGGATGATACGAGCAAACGAAGGAATCGCCGAATCGAGCTGTTGCTGTTTTATCCGGACCCACAGTCGATTTCGGAATAGCGGCGCGACGCAACAGCCGTCAGTAACAGCGCGAATTACGGGCTGGGAATCGCGGGTGTCAGGAAGAGCTTCCCGGACGTTTGTAACCGCCACGCGCCCGTTTCCATCTGTTGAAATATGGCAGGCGCCACGAGTCGACAAGTGTGGATTGACGTGGTCTGTTGATATGCCTCGCAGGTGAAAACCTCTCCCATGCCCCCGGGAGCGAGGTGCATATCGGTGAGGTGGAGTCCGAACCGTGGCATAACCAGAAATCGTCCGTTTTCATGATCGACTACCATGTAGTCACCATGGGGCTCGAGACAGAAGCGAGGTGGTCCCGCGTGCATCGACCGCATGCGTTCACTTGCATTTGAGACGCCGAGTTGACGAACACGGTACGTGTCAAAGAATCGTTTTCTTTCTCGTGGTTCTGAGTTGCCGCAGTTGTAGCGTTCAATGCACACCGTGATTGAATCGTCGGCTAGACGCGGACGGGGAGCCGATGGTGGCATCGAAATCGATGGGTAGGCCTGTCGATGGTCGACCTGAATTCCGGAGCTGTAAATGCGCATGTCCTTATCTCCATACGACCGTGACGGTGACCGGGGCCTTCTCATGGTTTTGTAAGGTTCACTGAGTACTATCGGTTGAAGTCGGGGTATTCATGCACGTTTTCGGTCGAGGTCGATGGCAGTCGAAATTTCGCAACAGGATTCAACGAGATTGAAGCGCCCAGTGAATTGCAATTGGCGTTGAAGCCCACGTTGAAATAATCTAGACTGAATTTCGTGCTCCTGCGTTCGTTTCGGCCATTACCGTGATTCGAAACCATACAGTCGTATGGCGAGGGAGGGGATGAAGTGCCTGACGTCGTCGAACCGACCTCGAGTCCGTTGAAGGAACGGCTCACATCGGTCTTCCGCTATTTGAAGGCGTTGAATCAGCTTCGCAACCCCATACCGAAGACGCTCAGTCACGATGAAAATAAGGTTCTTCGGTTGGATAAGTGGCCGAAGGACCCGCGCATTGTTATTCACCGAGGAGACCGCGTCCGGGAGTCCGCTTCTGACGACGGTAAGTCTAATGCGCCGATGGCGCCGGTGATTACGATAACAAGAGCGGTGCGGCTTAACTGCCCGAAGCCACCGTCGGTTCTTCACGACTGGATTGAACCCAACTGGTACCGGATTGACAGTGACATCAAAACGATTGCATCGAGGGATATTCCAAATGAGGACGAAGTAATTGTCACCGAAGCGTTTTCGGATGACACAGCACGTGTTGGCGCGCTTGAGACGTGGAGCAAAGCGCGCGCGGAATGGGTGAAGAAGGAACAGGCGAATATTGAGGCGAGGAAACTGTATGAAGATGTTCGAGGATTCTGGACAGCATTCCTCCGCGAAGTGGACGAGTATGAGCTCGTGCTCGCCGATGGAATGCTTCAGGTTCCTTCGTCTGGCATTAAGTACCCGGTCCTGTTTCAAGAAGTGAGCCTCGAATTTGATTCGAAAGGTTCTGAACCCAAACTGATGTTCGTGACTGGCACGAACGCTCCGGAATTGAACCGTCCGCTGCTTCGAGAAGTCTGCAAAGACCGACCGCGATTGCTAAACGAGTTTCAGAAGCAAATAGAGGACGACGGGACCGAGCCGCTTGGGGGTGAGACTACGGTTGATTTCCTGAAACGTCTGGTTCACGGGCTATTTTCTGATGGTGAGTTTCTTGAGCGGCCTTCAGAAGGTAATGAGAGCACGCGACCTGAGGTTTGGAGGGAACCAGTTATTTTTCGGCGGCCACGGTTGGTGGGTCTTCACGAATCGCTTGACGATATCTTGGAGGATTTGGCGGACGAGGACTCGGTTCCGTCGCCTGTGCTGGATAAGTTCGTTGGTGGCGGAGATGCTGCTGACCATGGCGCAAACGGCGAGGGTGATGCGGATGCCGACATCTCTGATATCGACATCCTGTATAGCAAACCAGCGAATGCCGAACAGTACAAGATCGCGACACACTTAGCGACCGCTGGTGCGGTGTTAGTGCAGGGTCCACCTGGGACCGGTAAGACCCACACGACGGCAAATCTCCTTGGGCATTTATTGGCTCAGGGGAAGCGAGTCCTGGTGACGGCGCACACTTCAAAAGCGTTGCGAGTCTTGCGCGATGAAATTGACCCGTCGCTGCAGTCGTTGTGTTTAAGCGTCGTTGGGGACGATGCCAAGAGCCGAACCGAGCTCGAGCTTGCGGCGACCGATATTACGGATCGTGTCGCGAAGGTCGATGAGGCCGGTGATCGGGCGCAGGCCGAGGTCCTCCGAAAGACACGTCGAAGGCGGCAAGAGCATGCGGCCGAGTTGCAGCGTCAGATTCTTGTGGCACGGCAAAGCGAAACCACAGAATTGGTTATTGCTGGTCTGCCGATCCGTCCGATTGACGCGGCGAAAATTGTAGGGCGTCAGAGAGAGCATGACAATTGGATACCGTCGCCACTTGAGGCGCAGCAGTGTCCGTTAACACCGGAAGAAGTCCGGAACCTCTACGCCAATAACGCGAGCATTCCTCCGGAAGATATCGACCACCTGAGTACGCATCAACCGGACCGAGACAAGTTACTGAGTGATGAGACGTTTGAATCATATGCTCGAGAGCAGACTGATGCGGAAGACGCCGCTGGAGACCACCAGGCTGAATATTGGGAGCGCGCAGTCGCCATACCTCCAACGGCTGACATTTTAGCTAAGTTGCATGCATCAATCATAAAGGCGGCTGATGTCCTGGTCGAAGACCAGAAATGGCTGCGAGAAGTGTTGTATGCCGGGTTAAAAGGTGGCGACCATCGTGGGGCATGGGAAGACGTGCTTGAGAGCACGAAGAAATTGCTTGACACTGCGACGACGGACCAGCGTTTCATTCAGCTTTATGACCCTAAGTTTGACGAGGATGGACGCGGCGGATCCGGGGATGAACGAGTCGCACTCCTAGATAACATCGTTACGTTTATTGAGCGTGGAGGTGCGATCAGTTGGAAGATGCGTCTGCTACATTCCTCCTGGCATCAGCTAATCCGTGTGAGCTGGGTTAATGGCCAGAAACCAACAACCCTTGACCATTTCCGTGCGTTGCGCGCGAAGGTGCGATTGCCGATTGCTCGAAAACGATTTTTATCGTTTTGGAGACGTTCGGTTGAGACCCACGGGGGACCGCCGACCGACGGTCTGGGGGATTTTCCGGAGCGGAAGGCTGAAGAATACTCTGGTCAAATTCGGTCGAAACTGGATTGGGCTGAGCAACATTGGAATCCGTTAATTCAACAGCTGATCGCTAGCGGTTTTCGTTGGGACAGGTGGTTGGAGGCAGTCCCGGCACAGCCTGGACCGCATGGACAACTTGAGCGGATCAAAATGGCGGTGTCGGATCGATTTTTCTCGGTAATAGGAGCAAAAGTCGCTCTTGTGTCACAGGAAGAGCTGCGAGTGGCTCTTGAAGCACAACGCACGTATCTGACTGAGTTTCCGCAGAGCTCAATTGCACACTCGTTACTGGACGCGCAACGGGGATGGGATGCGGACCAGTATCGGAACGCCTTTCGTACCCTTGGTCGCATCAATGGATTACAGCCGGCTTACGACGAGCGCGCTGTGTTGCTTCAAAAACTCCAAAGCACCGCACGTGAATGGGCACGGAGAATCGAACGCCGGGATCCGCCGCATGATCGCTCCGAACCGCCTGGGGGAGGAGATGCTGAGCAGGCGTGGCGTTGGCGGCTGATGCATGAAGAGTTGGAACGGAGAGCCAACGTATCGATTTCCGATCTGGTTACTGAGCTTGAAGAGGTAGAGGCGGAAGTTCTTCGGCTCGCGGCCCAAATTGTGGAAAAGGAGAGTTGGGTTGCCCAGAAGAAACGTACAAGCCCATCGCAACAGAGGGCTCTTAATGCATTTGTACAGACGATGCGGAAAATCGGCAGAGGTTTAGGCAGCCGGCAACGCGTCACGAAACTAAAACAGGAAGCGAGGAAAGCCCTCACTGAAGCCCGAACTGCTGTGCCGGTGTGGATCATGCCGCTTGGACGCGTCTATGAAACGTTTTCTGCGCGGCATACAGAAAAATTTGACGTCGTCATCATTGACGAAGCGAGCCAGGCCGATATTACCGCCCTGGCCGCCATGTATCTCGGAAACGAAAGCGTCATTGTCGGGGATAGGGAGCAGGTTTCACCAGAAGCGGTCGGTCAAATTCAAACCAAGGTAGAGGATTTGATCGGTGAATATTTGACGGAGATTCCGTATAACCGCCTGTGGGATGGGCAGACATCGGTCTATGACTTGGCTGCGCAGTCTTTTGAACACATGCTGTCACTTTGGGAGCACTTCCGTTCTGTGCCGGATATTATCCAGTTTAGCAATCAACTCTCCTACAGTGGGAAGATTCGTCCGCTGAGGGACCCGTCGTCATCGCCCGTTTATCCCCATGTCGTGGAGCATGTCGTTACGGACGGGTCGCAAAACGAACAGGGCAACGTGAACGAACGGGAAGCGGAAGAAGTGGCGTCACTGGTGGTCGCATGTATTAATGATCCTGCGTACGAGAAGAATAATTCGCGTGATGACAAGAGTCGTAATGACACGAGTTTTGGTGTGATCGCCATGCTCGGATCACGCCAAGCTTTGGAGATTCAACGACTGTTGGAACGGGAACTGGGGCCAGAGAAAATTGACCGTCATCGGGTGCTGTGTGGGAATCCGGCGCAGTTCCAAGGCGATGAACGTGATGTAATGTTCTTGTCACTGGTCCATGGCCCGCCGTCCAGTGGCGTACATCGAATGCTCTCAGAGGGTCCGAGGGGTCGTGATCAAAAGCGCTACAATGTCGCGGCCAGCCGTGCTCGGAACCAGCTGTGGGTTGTGCATTCTCTGGACCCGAACACCCAGCTAAAATCTGGAGACTTACGGCGAAGGTTGATCGAGCATGCGAGAAATCCCCAGGGTCTAATGGACCAAGAAGGACAGACGGAATCGGAATTTGAGCGACGAGTTCTTTCGGCGTTGACGTCACGCGGATTTCGTGTGATTCCCCAGTGGAAGGTTGGAGCAGCGTATCGTATTGACCTTGTCGTAGTAGATGAAAATGATCGCCTCGCGGTCGAATGCGACGGGGAGGCCTTTCATACAGCCGAGAACTTACGTGCGGATATGGAACGTCAGGCAATCCTTGAGCGGCTTGATTGGAAATTCGAGCGTATCCGAGGCAGTGTGTTTTTTCGGGATGAGGATCGCGCGATGCAACCGGTATTCGAGAAGCTTAAGAGGCTGGGCATTGAGCCGATCGGTGAGCTGCCGCCGGAGGCCGAGCCGAGTGATCTGCTTCTCAAGCTGCGACGAGAGGCCGAAAAGCTGCGGCGAAAGTGGCGGGATCCAAATAGGGTTGATGAAGAAGTTTCTGAGAACGTGGAGCATATCAAGGGCACCTCCGGCGAAGGCGATTCAGATGCACAGCCAGCGAGGGCTGACCGGTTCGGACCCCGTGCGGCTTACGTTCCGTTTGAGGGGCCGGCGGGTCCTGTGCCGTACATCCTCAACACGGACAAGGTTGCGGATGGGCTTGAAAAAATAGTCAAAAGCGAAGGTCCGATGACTGTACGACGCGCGGTTGACGTCTACTTGAAAGGATTTGGAGGTTTTCCGGCCGTGAAGTTGTTTTCTGCATTTACGCGAAAGGCCTTCGAACTCTTGATTTTCGAAAATCGGATCGTCAAAGAGCCTGGACGTCAAACCGGAAAACAATCTTCATTTTTCGACGTCACTGTTCGAGTCGCAGGGACACCTTCAGTGCATGTGCGGACACGCGGACCTCGAGAATTCTTGGACATACCACAGAGTGAGCTTCTTGAGGTCGCGCGTCGGCTGGCGGAAACTGAAGGCTCCGAGTTCGCGTCGACAGCGAATTGTCAGGCCGTGCTCCAGTTCTATGATGTTGAGCCTGCCGATGGCCAGACGAACGATGCGCTTAAATCGATGCTCTCTGCTGCATAAGATCGATTTGCCCGCACGGCTCGTTTAGTTACACCGTGCTGTTGATTGAAGCTAGATCAGCCCGATGCAAGAATGTGAGAGAAACGAGCCAACGTTGGATGTGGCAATGCGGCAGTTAAGGAAATGGTGCGCCGTGTGGGAATTGCCTGGCTTTGGAGACCAGTTAGAGATCACGTTTAGTCACCGGCTCCGGAGTTCGCTCGGTCGATGCACCCCGGTCGCTCGAAAGATTCGGCTTGCGGCCTTTCTTGCTGATGGACCAGCAGCGTTATTGTTCGAAGTGCTGTGCCATGAAGCAGCTCATGCGGCGGTATATTCGTTATTCGGTCCTGGCCCGAAACCACATGGGTTGGAATGGAAGCGATAGATGCGTCAAGCCGGGTTTGAACCAAGGACAAGATTTTCCGAGGCGCTTGTTTCCGGAAACGTTCAGGCCGTTCGTTCCTCACGGACGGTTCGGAATTGGCTCCATCAATGCCCAGTGTGTCATGCAAAGCGGGTCGCTCGGACCCATGTGTCTCGTTGGCGGGGTGCGAGCTGTCGTCAGGCGGGCCTTGATGGACGGTTGGTGGTGACGCGCATAGCACCGATACGGTAGACAAGATACGAGAAATAGTGATACGTAGAGTCACTCTTTTCGGTATAGGCGTGGTGTTTGCGGGCCTCGCGATTTCACTTGCAGACGTTTTGTGGCCAGACATGGAAACGTCCAGCGAGGAGATCCGAGCAGTGCTCGTGGAAAAATCGGTTGCGCTGTATCCCGGGAATTGTCCATGTCCCTACTCGTCTGATGCCATAGGAAGAAGATGTGGTGCACGGAGTGCCTACAGTCGAGAGGGCGGCCATTCACCTCTGTGTTTTAATCACGACATCGAAGAGGAGGCGGTGATTGGGTACCGAACAACACGGTTATCCAGATGGCTCTGGTCCCTGGTGGGTAGATAATTCTTCGAACAGAGACAGTAGTGTGATCATCTTCTTGAACCGTTGCTTTTGCAGTGGAGACGAATTTCGTCGAAAGAAGAGGTTGTCCTCCCGTGGCGAACCTATCGAGCCTTCCGCTGTCCGATGTTTGTCAATGGCCGCAAGTCTGAAAGATTGTGTTTTGTCTGACCCGATCACGTGCGTGGATGTGAACCAGGATCGGGTTCCCGCATCTCCTGGCGTTTATGTCAGCAGGACGAGGCCACAGACGTTGGAATGTCGAGGCGCAACGGAAGAGTAGCTCTGCGTAACCGGTTTCGTGGTCGTTGTTCGGGGCAGCTCGTCAATATGTTTGCCTAGTATCAATTCCTGGCGAGCGTTCCATTTGAGTCACCTGACCGCATTACTTATCCGAGAGATGCCAAATTCGCCTGCTATAGATACATTAATTGTTGTTTATTTCGGTGCGGTATCACAGAAGACGGAGCAAAAGCACGAATGCTTGAGAGTGAACTGAAGATGGAATTAAAACCAACGTTGAGACCTCTGAGGTTCGTGCTAGCATGGCTCAACTAACTAGTCTTGTGAGGTGCCTATGCAGCGCATCGTGCTAGCCGTCATCGTCGGCGTGTTCTTGAGTCTCCCCTCCATTGCTGGTGCGCAATCGTCGAAATGCGCGAGCTACCCGACGCCACGCGCCTCGGCTCCCGCCAACGTCGCTATTTCGATGCTGGAGGCTCGGTTGGCGTGTCTCAATGGGGAACTGACGCCACAGCCGTCACACCCCGTCTTTCCGCTGTTTGAGTCGATTGCTCCACGTTCTCGACGCTCTACGAATGAGGACACCTATTTGGGAACCTATAGTACGAATCGATACGCACCAGATTCGGTTGCGAATCCGTATGGCCGCTATGGCAACCGGTATTCACCAGATAGCGTGAACAATCCCTATGGCCGGTTCGGGAATCCGTATAGTTTGACGAAGCCCCGTCTGTATGGTCGTGATGGTACGTACTTGGGAACACTGAGCACGAACCCTTATGATCCAGATTCGATTGCGAATCCCTATGGCCGCTACGGCAACCGGTATTCACCAGATAGCGTGAACAATCCCTACGGCCGGTTCGGGAATCCGTATAGTCCGGACAGTGCTACGAATCCCTATGCGTTGACGCCGCCACTAATCTTTGGGGGGCGCTAGTTTGAATCCAATCATCTCGATGGAAAACAAAATAGCTGGCGAAATGCAAACAGCTACGGTTTAATCTTCAACAATCGTCGTTATTCTTGAGTCCGGCGACATGCAGGGCGAATTTGTCGCTGATTCTTCTTGTTAAGTCGTATGTGCGGGCAACTTGGAGCTTGACCCCAATACAAAATGTATTGCCGTTGAGGACGACGGGAAGTTTCTCCTCTCGTTTGACGGCCGAAGACGCCAGCCCTATTGAACACAGGAAGACGCCGAAGTCTTTGGGGTGCTTGGCGAGATCATCAGGAAGTCGGCAAGGTTGTTATTCGTGTCAACGTCCGGTCTGGAGTAGCTGTGGTTCGTGTTGTCGCCAGGGAAGCTAGGCAACGGACTACCTTCTTTAAATGCGGACCCACTACTCAGTCCTACTTGGTCCACAACTGTTCCGTCAGATTTCCTTAAAGCGATACCGCCGGTGTCAGTAATACCGACCCCATACGTCGTGTCAGTCGATCCGTTGTAGCCGTTGGTGTTGGAATTGCCCAACAAGTAGTGACATCCAACTCCCAAGACAATGCCCGATGGAATGTTTCGACGGACGCTCGTCGTTCCTGAGTTGTTCGAACCCACGACCTGCCAGCCACCAATATTCACGTTTGCGCTTGAATTGTTCAGAATCTCAATAAATTCATCGTTCGCCCCCATCGGACCGCGGGTGCGGAATTCGTTAATCACGACTCCAATCCCAGACTCCGTCCCACCGTCGCAGTCTGAGGGTTCCAGTTCCGTTGACGAGCAATTGACTAAGACCTGATCGAGTGCGGAGGCTTCGCGCTGGTCGATGGTTAGGCCGTACCGGCGCCGCACCTCGATAATCGTCGCCGCGAACCAGCAACGGTTGCGATCGGGCAGCCAGGTGGCCGCGTCCTTGCCACCCTTCTGGTTACGATTGACAGCCGGACTTGCCAGGGTCAAATTGTCGAGATCTTGGCTGAAACTGCGCCGGGTCCCACCGTCGGCTGCGCAGAGGCCGCTATCGTGGGCTTCCGATCGGGCCACCATGTGCTCAATGTCCGTCTCGGTCTTACTGGCAAAGCATTCACCGGTGTAGGGGCTGTAAATGCCACCTAAACGAGCGATGATGGCGTCTTCCACTGACTGCGGATAACTGTAATCGCCGCTGTCGTAGGACGAGCACCGGTTCTCTTCAGCGACGATAATACCGCGCCAGGTCGATGTGGGTGCAGTGACTGTGATCACAATAGACCCACTCTGTCCGTCGGCAGTCCCGGAGATCGTGGTTGAGCCCACCGCTACCGCCGTCACCGTCCCTGACGGGGACACCGTCGCCACCCCCGTGTTGCTCGACGACCAGGCTGGGGTGACCGTTCTTGTCGTCCCGTCGCTGTAGGTCGCGGTGGCGGTGACCGTGGTGGTCGTTCCAACCTCAAGCGTTGTCGAAGAGGCGCTGACGCTAAGGTT
>Ga0310121_10005099_pt1 | contig 11388 bp, 12 predicted proteins | sample CB27_Tmax_986_MG_FD_203504 | JGI IMG/M metagenome (GOLD analysis project Ga0310121, IMG submission 203504) | Marine microbial communities from Western Arctic Ocean, Canada - CB27_Tmax_986 | ecosystem: Environmental > Aquatic > Marine > Oceanic | place: Canada: Western Arctic Ocean | collected...
TCGCCGCAAGCCGCGATCGTACCCTCGACGCGCACATACACGACGCCCCAAGAGCACCAAATTCATGAGAGCGCAAAACAACAAAAAAAAGGAAAAAGAAAACTGTGAATCTCCCCCTCCATTGGTGGCAAAGTAGATGGCATTGGCCTAACGGCCCCCGTTCGCCTACGCAATCGCCGTGCCGAACAGTATTGGGAAGCTGGTCAAAAACCGTGACCTGCCGAGTTTTCGGCTAGGCGTTCAACATCGGTTTCTCGTCAGCGAGTTGGAAGCTTGGGCGATTTCTCAAGGAAAGGGTGAGTGAGATGAGTTTGCGATTCACGATGGGTAGCGGCGGAATTCCCGCCGGCAGTTACCGAGCTCAATTCATTGGGGCCGAACCGTACGACGAGAACTCCGAGAAGCGGGGTAAATGGCGATGCAACCAACGCCCGAGCATGTTGAGCGATTCTGAGGTAAAGGAGATAGCGGCCACCGACACCGCTTACCAGGTTTTGCAGAAGATCCATGTGGAGGTGGAATTATGGCAGATATCCCTGAAAAAGTTTCCAGGGAGTTTTTGGGAAGATGCCGAATTGGACGACCCCGGATGCGTCAAGCGACGCATCCGGGCTCTGTCTGATTTGGCGTCGTTTTTAAGCAGCCCAAGCAGCATCTGAAAAAACGCGAAAGGCGAGTAATTCTTCAATGACCCGCCAGCGCTGCGGCCACGAGGTTCGCCCACAAAGCACGAACGGCAACCGATGCGGCCCAAAATCTCCGCAGGGACCGAGGGCTTTAAAAACGAAATGTCGCAACCAAACAGGGGCGTTATGAGCCCCAGTTGAATACCAGCACCCAGGTGGCGATAATGAACAAGCCGCCGGGGTGCGTCAACACCACCGGCGACTCTAACCAAAACCTTTGTCTAAGAAAGGAAACGGCTGATGGCCAGCGTATCAAAAGAAACACGTAGCGGTAGGACCCTCTATCGCATCCAATTCAGAGATGCCAACAAGCGACGTAAAAGCATTCGCCTCGGAGGTCTCGCCAAGAAAGATGCCCATGCAATTTGCTCGAAAGTGGGGGCCTTGGTTTCGGCCTCGATATCGAAACGCCCCCTTGATAATGCGGTCGCCCAGTGGCTTACCGAAATCGGCGATGAGCTGCACAAAAAGCTTGCCACCGCTGGCTTAACCGCGCCTAGGCAATCGGCAACGCTTGGCGATTTCGTTGCCCGATACATCGAGCAACGTATTCCAGAATCAGCCGATTCGACAATCGTTAACTTCCGACAAGTCGAGCGGTTGCTGAACAAGCACTTGGGCAGCCACAGCGTTATGCGTTCGATTACCGAAGGGCAAGCCGACGAATGGCGACGAGCGGTTGCCAGGGATTATGCTGAAGCAACGCTCAATAAAAACGTGAAGCGGGCGAAGCAGATATTCAAGGCGGCTTTACGGTGTCGAGTAATTGACGCCAATCCATTTGCCGATGTTCGTGGTGGCAGCGAAACGAACGACGAACGCAAGTTTTTTGTCGAGCGTTCAGTCATCGATAAGGCCATCGACTGTTGCCCCGATACCCAATGGAAGTTAATTATCTCGCTCGCGAGATACGGTGGCCTCCGAACCCCCAGTGAAACCTTGAGACTCAAGTGGTCGGATATTGATTGGGCTGGCGACAAATTCACCGTTACGTCGCCCAAAACCAAGCGATATGGAAAAGGCACGCGTATTGTTCCGCTGTTCCCCGAATTACGCCAGTATTTGGCTGATGCGTTCGATAATGCCCAGCCTGGCGATGAATACGTCATCACTCGCTATCGTGACACCAACAGCAATCTTCGCACGCAATTCGAGCGAATTCTTCGCAAGGCCAGCGTTCAAGCGTGGCCTCGGCTGTTCCAAAACCTGAGGGCAAGTTTGGAAACTGAACTGGTGAACGATTTCCCGTTGCATGTGGTGACAGCGTGGTTGGGCAATAGCCCAGCGGTGGCGACTGGGCACTATCTTCAAGTGCTCGATGAGCATTTCCAACGGGCCGCCCAGGGTGGTGCAGGGGGTGGTGCACTTTCGGGCGAAAAGGTGGCGCAGGGGGCGGCGCAGCCATCCGCAACGAATGGCAACGAGTTGAGCATACCCCTAATTTCAAAGGGCAAAAAAGTTGGCAGTGTCGATAACCCCGACACTGACAACATTGTGTCAGCTCCCCCGGTAGGACTCGAACCTACGACAAGGCGGTTAACAGCCGCCTGCTCTACCAACTGAGCTACAGGGGATTGATGCAAAACGCCTTGAACTAAAACGCAGCCAAAGCCTCGGACTCGGAAGTCTTAATGTCGAATAGTTTGTCCAAACGGGTGATCGTAAACACTTCCAAGATTTCCGGCCGAATATTCACCAATTTAAGCTTGCCGCCGCCTTGTTTGACGATTTTATCCAGCTTAATCAACTTACCCAACGCGGCGCTGGAGAGGAACTTGACGTCCTCGAAGTTCAGCAGAACGGATTCTTTTTTTTCTTGCTCCACCAGCGAAAACAGCTCGCTACCCAGCTCTTGGATTTCGGCCTCGTCGACGATCTTGCTATTAGCAAACCGCACCACGGTCACCAAACCGACTTCTACAACTCTTAGCTGCTTAAACACCGACATGGATTACCGCTCCGCGTGGACAGGACACACCCTCGAGGCCCAGCGAACCAAACGGCTGGGCCAGCGTGGCCAATTCGAGTCCTCCATCTTAGACCGGTGACGCCGAGTGTCAAGCCGAGACGGATGGTGCAAAAGTCCCCCAAACGGTCCATCTGGACGAATTTTGGCCGTCAATCCAATCGCTGAATGGTCGCTCCGTGGAGCAGCATAACGCCGCCCACGGACATCAGCGCCCACCCCAACCAACGTGGTGGCGTGACTGTCTTTTTCGATGCCGGTCCAGCCGTCAACAGAAACGTGTCGTACGTTTCCTCATGCTGGAATCCAGCCTGCTTGACGTTTGATTCAATAAACTCACTCGCCTTTTGTGTTAACACGAACGACTCCACGTATCGCAGCTGGACCCCGGCCACAAGTAGAACAATCCCCAATACAACACATCTGTGAGCCATCGTGGTCCTCGCCGTCCAATCGCGATCCGGATTGCCTCAATGGGTCTAGCCGCCCGTGTTGCTCGAAGTGGAATTCGTCGATCTTCCGTCGCGACCTAGGTCATCGGAGTGTCTGGCAACATTCACGACCACTATTGGCGCTCTACGATTCAACCCGGCTAACCGCATTGCCCTCACGGGGAAACAAAAGGAACGAGACAGTCGTTCGCTGTCGGTTTTATCGAGCCGACGGGCCACAAACTTGATTCCACTCGACCAGCTAGCGGTTGTGGCGACTCTACTAGTCAGTTGTTAAAGTACCGAAGGGCGCTGCGAGAGATCAACCTTGGTAACTTCTAATGGTCATCCCGATTGTGCCGACCTAGAGATCGCCGCATCGAAACAGCTCCGCCTGAGTTTTTCCGCTCCAAAAATCCGGTTGAGAATTGATCTTCATTCCGAATTCATGGGGGCCTTCCGCGAACTGGCAGAATCGATCGGCTACATGAAGATAGATCCGCCGCTCCGGTGGCGCGAAAGCTCCCAAACGTCCCTCGGACCAGTGATTGAGCCTCAGTCGCCAATCCAATTGCCCCCTTGAAACCGGTCGAAGTTCGCTTTGTACATCCTCCGGCAATCGCTGCTTCAAGTCGTCGCTCACGAACACCCAAGCATCACGGCTCATGCCAGAATAGAGTCTGAAGGAAACATAGTATGGCCAGAAGCCGAGATAAGAGAGTCCAGGCAACAACAGAAAGAACACGGTCGCGACGATCGATCGCCGCCGGTGAGCCGGCGCGAAGGCCATGCCGGTCATGTTGTCCGAACCGCGCCAAAACAACAGCCCCAACAACACGATCATCGTGATGTTCCACGGCCACACGACTGCGTTGTAGTTAATCCCAGTGGGACCGATCGACAGAAGAATCCCGACATGCATCAGCGCGGCCATCACCGCGGCTGGTAGACGCGTCGACGAGAAAACCATTCCCACGCCGATCACGACCTCCATCAAGGCAATACCCCAACCGAACGGCTCGATGATCTCCACCACCCACACGGGGCAAAGTGGCAATAAGAGATGCCGTGCACCGCCATGTAGAAAACGATGGTTGAATTTAGAAATACCCGACCAAAAGTAGATTCCCGCCATGACGATCCGACAAGCGTTGAGACCGACTCCTGGAGAGACCGCCGGCGAACGTGATCCGCGCTTGCGCCGCGTCGATGTCCTCCATGTCGGCCATCCTTCACCGCCCCATCCGAGCAATACCAACATGAAAAAGTATTGGTAAAAGTACGGTTGCCAAATCATACGGTCCCAAATGGCTCGCAAAAAGACAACCGCTGACCAGATGGCGATCCACTTTCCCCAGCGGCTGGACAAGGCGATTGGGACCAAAAGTCCACCAATAACCAGAAAAAACATCCAGTCCAATGGAAAGATCAGCTGTGGCCACTCCCCCAAAATCGAGACCGGGCCATAGAACTCGTCGTTGAGCCATAGCTTCGGAGCCAGCACCAGCGCCGCGAGGAAACCCGCAGCCACCACGCGGCGCACCCAAACGGCTCGCGTTTCCATGATCTCGACGCTAGGGTCATGCGTTTCGGGCGTGTCAACAAGCCGGGATGACATATCCATTGAGTCAGCTGTCCGCCCCGCACGCAAGAGGAAGGGGTCGGTTTCCGGACCGAGTCAGTCCGATCGAAATCGGTCCAATGGTACATCGTTGTCCCGTAACCAACAGCTCGTTGATTCCGACCAAATCGCCGCCGTGTTTATGGGCCATTCGATCCCAAAACCGATTTGCCTGTTTTGCCAACAGCGTTAGCATAGTGTAAGAGCCCGTTCTACTATTTCCGCCATCCATGGCCCGCGAAACCGTGATCATTCCAGCCGAAAAGCCAACCCGACCGAAGCGTTCCAAGTCGATCGCCCCCGAGATTCCAACGAAGGCCCGCTTAGCCATTGCCGAAGCGGTCATCCGGGGCGATGCCCTGGCCTCCCTTGAGCTGCTCGGGCTCCCGGTACGCACCATCAATATGCTGGAACATTCTCGCTACCAGATCACCACACTGGAAGACCTCCTTAACTGCCGACGCGAGCAGCTGCTTGAAATACGCAATTTCGGAAAAGGCTCCTTGACTCAGGTTTTCGATTGCCTGGCACGCTACGATCAACTGGCAACTTGCTCGACGGCGCCTTCCTCGACGGGGCCTTCCTCGACGGGGCCCCGTCCTACACAGCCACGGTAGAGGTTACGCGGCGGCAGACCCATGTTTCATGGTCTGGGACACGAATAACCGAGAAGCACGAACAATTAACCGAGAAACACGAACAATCGTCGGACCCTCGTTGGTTCGCTGGGCGGCCGATCTCCATCGCGGAACGGTTAGCAAAAACGCTCGGCGAGGCGCAGGTTGCCGATTTCCGAGATTAGTTCTTGTCAGGCTTATCCGAGCCACTCACGGCCTGGCCCGGTTCGGAATCCGTTGCAGCCGATTCCTCATGCGGCGCAAACTGAAGCGAAACCGAATTGATGCAGTAGCGGAGCCCGGTTGGCGGAGGACCGTCGTCGAAAACGTGTCCCAGGTGACCTCCGCATCGACGGCAATGGACCTCAGTCCGCGTCCCCAGGAACAGGCTCCTGTCTTTCTCGGTCTCGATGGCATCCGCTTCGATGGGTTCGTAGTAACTCGGCCATCCAGTTCCTGAATCAAATTTCGTCTCCGATTCGAACAATGGATCGCCACATCCGCTACAGCAATAAACTCCTCGTTCTTTGTTTTTCCACAAACTGCCAGTGAACGCCCGCTCAGTGCCTTTCTGGCGCAAGACGTAGAATTCCTCGGGTGTGAGCAGTTTCTTCCACTCCGCCTTGGTTTCGGGGAGCTCTTCGCGGACGACGATGTCGGCAGTTTCGTTTGGCATGTCGTTGGTCTCCTTATTGGTTTGTCTCGTCCCAGTTGGCGGCTCACTCGGCTCCGACAGTGCAAAACGTGAACCAACGACCAGAGCGATCACCAAACAACCCAGTAGTGCGATTATGCGATACAAGCCGATCCCTCCTTTTCAAATAAAGTAACGATCAAAGGCATCGCCGCCACGGACTTCTGATTTCCGCGAAGCAGCCGGAAGTCTGGCGACCTTATTTGCAGAAATCGTGGACGGCGTCCGGCGACGAGGCGGGACATTTTCCGTCCCTATAATACGCAGGATGGGTGACTCTGACGAGTGGAAACCTGGCAAATCCATCTAACCCACCCCGTCTCAGAAGGCCTGTACGGATTTCTGCCTTCCAAAACACGGGATTGAATCCTCCAGCGGAAAGCGCCAGATTCTCGGCTTCCTCGCCGCGGCCGGTGGTTTGGCGGCTTTCTCGATGAAAATCGCCAGCGACTTTCGCCACCTGGTCCCAGGCTCACCCGTGGATCTCCACCAGTGATTGTCCATTGGCGATCTGTTCGCCGACCGCCACCAGCACACTGGAAACGACGCCGCCCACCGAACAGGCCACGGGCACTTCCATTTTCATGGCTTCCAGTACCAAAAGCTCGTCGCCAACGTTGACCGGATCCCCCACCTTGGCCGAGACTCGCAGCACAACGCCTGGCATTTGGGCGGCCACCGACGTTGGCTCGCCAGTCGGCGCTGGCGCGACGTCCGAGGCACCGGGCGTCTCGGCCTGCATGCTCACCTGGTAGACATTGCCGTCGACGGTCACTGTATTGCCGGCGAAGGCGAGGTGGTAGTCCTTTCCATCGACACGAATCGTGTATTGATCTGTCGATGGGCCGGCCGTGACTTCCGGTTCCGTTGGCTCCTGAATCTTGTATCGAACTCCCAGCTCAGCGCGTCCTTGGAGGAACGCCACACCTTTTTCCTTACATGAGGCCACGATGAAGATGTTCTCGTCACTCACCTCCAATTCCTCCTGCTGGAGAATCTTCGTCGCCGCCGCCGTACCTTTAGTTGGATCTTCGTCGTTGGTCTCGATCGGAGAACGGGTCGTTGACTCGATTCCCAATTGGTCGCAAGCCAGTTGCACAATCTCCGGATCGGGCGGCACGGGTGTCTTGCCAAAATAGCCGAGGACCATTTTCCCGTACGGTTCAGCAATTTTCCGCCATGGGCCAAACATGACATTGTTGAAGGCTTGTTGGAAGTAGAATTGAGAAACGGGCGTCACGGACGTTCCATACCCACCTCGTCGAACAACATCGCTCATGGCCCTAATCATTTCTGGATACTTTTTCATGATGCCGTTGTCGCGCAACATTTGCGTGTTGGCGGTAAGGGCTCCTCCCGGCATCGGGCTCCACGGAATCAACGGCTCGACGGCCGTGGCTTCTGGCGGCAGAAAATAATCCTTCATGCATTCCTTGAAAACCTCTTCCGCCTCGCGAACTTTATCAATGTCGACATCCAAAGCGTATTCACTACCTCGCAGGGCATGCCACATCAGCAGTATGTCGGGTTGGCAAGTCCCACCGGAACAGGGCGCCAAGGACAAATCAATGGCATTCGCACCCGCATCGAGCGCCGCCTTGTTCGCCAGGACACTGACGCCGGCCGTTTCGTGAGTGTGAAAGTGGATATACGTATCCGCCGGGAGCCGCTTGCGAGCGCTGACAATCGTCTCGTAGACTTTCGCGGGAGCGGACGTTCCAGACGCGTCCTTGTAGCAAACGGCGTCAAACGGAATGCCGGTCGCCAGGATCGCATCGAGCGTCTTCTCGTAGAACGCCACATCGTGAGCACCCGAGCAACCGGGTGGAAGCTCCATCATGGTCACGACCACCTGGTGTTTCAGCCCCGCATCGACAATACACTGACCGCTGTAGACGAGATTGTTGACGTCGTTGAGCGCGTCAAAGTTACGCACCGTCGTAATACCGTGTTTCTTGAATAACTCCGCGTGCAATTGGATGATGTCGCTCGACTGAGACTCCAAGCCCACGACATTCACGCCACGGGCCAGTGTCTGCAAATTGGCGTCGGGACCAGCTGTCTCGCGGAAGGCATCCATCATGTCGAAGGCGTCTTCGTTGCAATAGAAATACAACGATTGAAACCGAGCACCGCCCCCGGCCTCGAAGTAATCGATGCCCGCATCCCGAGCGGCTTCCAAAGCGGGAAGAAAGTCCTTCGTCAATACCCGCGCGCCAAACACCGATTGGAAACCATCCCGAAACGCCGTACACATGAAATCGATTTTCTTGGCCACGTTAACCCTCAATTCTCCCCAGCTTCGCTTCTTTAATTGTGCGTTTCTTTGAATCTGAACATTTCGTGTTCAACGTTTTCGACATGAAACCTGGGGCGTTCAATCGCCATGACTAAAGCCCCAACACGGACCACAACACTCCAGCGGCCACGGCGGAACCGATCACTCCGGCGACATTCGGAGCCATGGCATGCATCAGCAAATAGTTGTCCGGATCTTCCTGCTGACCCACCATCTGGACCACTCGAGCGGAATCGGGCACCGCGGAAACTCCGGCGGCCCCGACCAGCGGATTGATCTTCTCGACCAAGAAAAGGTTCATAAACTTGGCGAACAGGACGCCCCCGGCGGTCGCCACGGCGAAAGAGATAGCACCGAGGCCGAAAACCAGCAACGATTCATGTCTCAGAAACGTCTGTGCCTCCGTACTGGCACCCACCGAAAACCCCAACAGAATCGTGACGATGTCGATCAACCCCGTGCGAGCCGTGTTGGCCAGTCGCTCGGTTACCATGCTCTCCTTCATTAAGTTGCCAAAAAAGAGCATGCCGAGCAGTACCAATGAGCCAGGGGCAATCATCGTGCAAATCAAGAAAGCCGCCACCGGGAAAATGATCCTCTCGCGCTTCGACACCATGCGAGGAGGCGCCATGCGAATCAGTCGCTCCTCTTTCGACGTCAACAGCTTCATGATCGGTGGTTGGATAACCGGTACTAACGCCATATACGAATAGGCCGCAATGGCAATCGCGCCCAACAGCTCTGGTGCGAGCCGCGAGGCGAGAAAGATCGCCGTGGGACCGTCGGCTCCGCCAATGATTCCGATGGCGCCAGCTTGCGCTGGGAGAAAACCGATGGCCAAGGCCCCCAACAGAGTTAGAAAGATTCCGATCTGAGCCGCCGCCCCCAACAAAACGAGTTTGGGGTTGGACAACATGGTGGAAAAATCGGTCATGGCGCCGATTCCCAAGAATATCAACGGCGGATAAACGCCCTGGCTCACGCCATAGTAAAGGTAGCTGAGCACACTGCCAGGAACATAGTCGATGCCGTCTTCGCCCATCACCAACCGACCCTGGTCGTAGACTCCACAGGTCATACCGGCGATCGTGGGGATATTCCCCACGATCACGCCAAAGCCGATGGGCAACAGCAGCAACGGCTCGTAATGCTTGATGATGGCCAACGCCATGAAAACCATGCCAATGACGATCATCATGGCATTGCCCCAAGTCATATTGGCAAAGCCGGTCGTCTTAAGGAATTCTAGAAATATGTCCATCGTCTGATTGATCTGAGCCGTTTGGAGCCAAGTTTTCGACCCGTTAGATTTTTCGTTGTCTCTCACGCAGCGCCGCCCCGATGGCGGCGATGATTCGTTGGCGGTCGATCGGGAAACTCTCCTCCGGTGATCTGGACTTCGCCTCGTCCACACTGGGCAACCAAGGCTCCACGATCCGTAATATCTTGGGCAAGAAGGCAATGAACAGAGATATCAGTACCAAAGCGGAGAATACGATCAGCATGCCAATCATGGCGATGCCGATCCCGTCGGCCTCTACAATTGCATCCAAATCGAAAGACATAGAGCTCCTTGTTGCGTTTTGATCCATTTAGACGCGGCACCACACATTGTTGGTATCTGATAGGATGGGTGCCGCCGGATTGCGGGATCAGGTTGGCTCTCGGACAATGGCTTGAAACCAAACGTACCGAACTCGCGGTCATTGGCGGAACAATATAGTCCAAAAAGGACTCAGCATAAATGCGGTAACGCAGACCGGAACCACATTTGTTAAGCTGGGACGCGACATCATCGATACCAACTGCGTAAAACGGGGAATTCATGCAAATTGCCAAGTTCAAGAACCGCGATGGGGAGGTTTGCGTCGGCGCTATTGACGGCGACTCGATCGTTCCAATCCAATGTGAATCGGCTCCCAACCCGCTATTCGAGTGGCTGGAAATCGCTGAACCGGCCCAGCGAGCCATGGAGCGGCTGGACCAGACACACGCCTGCCCTCTGAACGATGTCGTGCTGTTGCCTCCCATCGACCAACACGAGGTATGGGCGGCCGGCGTCACGTACCAGCGTAGTCAATCGGCCCGCATGGAGGAGTCCGAGGCGGCCGCGGATTGCTACGAACGTGTTTATCGCTCGGATCGACCGGAACTCTTTCCCAAAGCCGCCCCTCACCGGGTCGTCGGACCTAACCAACCGCTGCGGTTGCGCGCCGATTCCAAGTGGATGGTTCCCGAGCCCGAGGTCGCTCTGGTCCTCAACTCGCGACTGGATATTGTGGGCTTCACGATCGGTAACGATCTGAGCTGCCGTGATATCGAAGGAGATAATCCACTCTACTTACCCCAGGCTAAAATATTCGAGGGTTCCTGTTCGCTGGGGCCCTGGATCACTTTGGCCGAATCCGTGCCCCGACCAGACAAACTCGCCGTGGAGCTAGTGGTCCACCGTCAAGGTGAAACCGCGTTTTCAGGGCAATCGTCGACCTCCAAAATGGCTCGAACCTTTCCGGATCTTGTCTCGTGGCTTGGCCGCGAAATGAATTTTACCAATGGAGCCGTATTGTTGACCGGCACCGGCATCGTCCCGGAAAACGAGTTTACGCTCCAGTCCGGCGACATTGTCGATATTTCCATCGAACGGATCGGCACCCTGTCCAACCCGATTGCCTAGGACTGGCGCATCAATAACTGGCAGATTTATTGTCCCCTCACGCTACCCTCTCCCCAGAGGCATTGATTTTACTCTCCCTCTGGGAGGGTCGAGCGACAGCGAGGGGAGGGCTGAGAACGCCCAAGCGATGACAGCAACCGAGTCATGACCAAGAAACCGCCAGACTCATTGACCACGAACCGAGCACGCTCCTTGCGTCGAAATCAGACTCGGTCGGAGGGTTTACCGTGGAGCATCCCGCGAGCGAAACAGCTTTGCGGTCTGAAGTTTCGCCGGCAGCATCCCATTGGACGGTGGATAGCTGACTTCGCGTGCGTCGAGAGGATGCTTGTTGTTGAAATCGACGGTGGATACCATGATGAAACAATCGCCAAAGATATTCGCCGTCAAGAGGATCTGC
>Ga0310121_10005100_pt1 | contig 11387 bp, 9 predicted proteins | sample CB27_Tmax_986_MG_FD_203504 | JGI IMG/M metagenome (GOLD analysis project Ga0310121, IMG submission 203504) | Marine microbial communities from Western Arctic Ocean, Canada - CB27_Tmax_986 | ecosystem: Environmental > Aquatic > Marine > Oceanic | place: Canada: Western Arctic Ocean | collected...
AACTTCGGGATCACCTCTTCCGGACCGTGTTTCTTACCTCGTGGCATCGCTTGCCCTCCTTGAAATGCGTCCTGACACCCCGATTGTCTATCAGGGCGTGGACTCGTTTAAGGGGGCTGGGTCACCCCCTCGAATGACCGATGAAGATGCCAAAACGATCGTCGCGAAGATCGTGCAACTCTATCGTACAGCCTATCCGTCATTTGACCGTGAATTTCTAAGGGATTCGATTGTCAGGCACTGGAAACGCACTCCAACACGCTCAACTAGGCTGTTGGTGAGGCTTGTTGTGAACGAACTAGATATTGCTGCGCAGAACGGACTTATTCTGCAGCGAAAAAATGAAGGCGTTCTGCCAGATACCAGCGGACATGAGACGTCGTAAATTGTGGTATAGTCGGTGCCATTCGTTGTATAAGGAAACGTGGAACACCAGCCAACCATCCGTACTCAGCGTCGAAATGATCGAAACTTATAAAGTAGTTTGAATCGAAGCTAAGTACAGTTTGCATGGTTTCGTCTCCCGGCTTCTTTTCTTAAATTCTTTTCCACGCGAAGAGACGAGCGTCCGACGCGTTTGTGGTAAAACTAAACGCAGTTCCACCGCCGTCATCCTGCCGGGTGGTCCCCTGTCCCGTTGTTGCCGCTCACGAGATTGTCGGGGTGGATTTGAGGTTCCTTGGTCGACTGCGGGCGTAAATATTTTTGGAAGTGAGAAGGGAAGATAAATGTGGTTCGAGTCTCTCGTCGGGTTTCGCGAACAGGATGGTGAGCACGTTCGAGCGAATCTTGAAGTGACGAATGACTCGATGGTCTCGAAGGCAAACGGTCGCCACATGATTTGCGGGACGCTGGAGACCCCCAACCTCGCAGAACTACGCTCAGCTGTTCGGGAAATTGAATCGGCCAGCGGAACGCTGCGACTTTCCGGAATTGTTGCTGATGTGCAGGCGCTGCACGTAGATGCTGAAAATGCGGGGGCATTGTTTCAGGTGTCATCACAGTTCAACCTGCTTGAAATGACGTCTTCTGTCGTCACACCTGAGCATGGCGTCGACATTTACGAACTCGATCGGACACAGGGGCCTGCAGCCGGGTTTCTGACCGGCAAATATCGACCGGGGCAGTCCATACCCAAGGGGAGTCGGTTCGACGTCATTCCCGGACATCAACCAATCTACTTTACTGACCATGGTTACGAAGTATTAGAGCAACTGGATAAGCGGGTGATGGAAACGGGGCGCACCCATGCCGAACTAGCCATGCATTGGGTGCTACAACAGCCTGGTATCACTTCAGTTCTGGTCGGAGTTCGAACCACAGACCACGTCGATCTGGCAGTCAATCTGCTCTCCGACTAAAGCCATGCAGACCCTTGAATGCCGCACGTGGAAATCTATTTCGGGAATCCTCGGTAAAGTACTTGCGACCGCGCTGTACCATCAACGACAATAGATACATAGGTATTAATTCCATGTTGTATTTTGTGAGAATCAATCCATGAAGGCCATACGTTTATCCTTAATTTTGTGTATCGCATTGTTAAGCGGTCACTGCTTACCACTGATCTCAGCAGAACCTGAACACTCGGCTGTCAAACCTGTCCCCCGCGCTGGCGGATGGATGACACGGCACGAGAGTTTCAATAAACGAGTGGCTCAGGGCGATGTTGATCTGGTCTTTATTGGTGACTCGATCACGCAGGCATGGGAAGGTAACGGCAAGGGCGTATGGGCCAAATACTATGCAAACCGCAATGCCGTCAATCTTGGTATCGGCGGGGACCGCACGCAACATGTGATCTGGCGGCTTGATAATGGAAACCTAAAGAATATCACGCCCAAGGCGGCGGTCATCATGATAGGTACGAATAACTCGGGTTCCAACACGCCCGCTGAAATTGCCGACGGTGTGAAGGTCATTGTGAACCAGATTCGCAAAAAATCGCCTGATACGCAAATTCTGTTGCTCGCCGTTTTTCCCAGAGGAACGAACAATGAGGATGCTCGCCGTAAAGTGAATCAAGGTGCCAATGGTATCTTTAAGAAGCTAGCCGATGGCAAACATGTGCATTATCTCGACATCGGCCCGCATTTCCTGAAGGCCGACGGTACACTAACCCGCGAAATCATGCCGGATTTGCTACATCTCAGTCCCAAAGGATATGCGATTTGGGCCGAGTCCATTGAAAAACCGCTTGCAAAACTACTGGGTGAATAACATTTCATGTGGTTCTGCTGTTCCAAATTGAAGCCTCTTGCCTGGATAACGGTATTTACGTTTGTTTTGATGCTGCAAGCCACCGGTGTTGCCATCGAATTCCCCGGCCAACCATCCCAGTGGCAAGGGTTTACTCGTTACGACTTCAAGGTGGATACAAAGCCCGTTCTGGTGGTGACGCCCAAAGAACCAGCGCCTGGTGTCCCCTGGGTTTGGCATGGTGAATTCTTCGGCCACAAACCTGCCCCCGATATCGCACTGCTCAACAAGGGTTTTCATGTAGTCTACATGCGGGTGCCCAATATGCTTGGCAATCCTGCGGCAGTAAAACACTGGAACTACACTGATGGCCAGAAACTGTCCTTCGGTGGGGTCGTAGGAAAAACCTTGGCCCGTCTCAAGTTCGTATGTCCAGCCGTGCAGTTTCAGGTCACCTCGCGATCCAGCCGCGGCCACACCAGGGAGCGTGCGCAGGTTTTCGACTTGTACCAGGACGTTTTCTTCGACCGTTACTGTCAGCCGGGATGCCTTATCCGTGATGTGGCCGTAATCGTCTTCGATGATCCTACCGGTTGCTTGTGCGTATGTTAGCAGGTTGTTGACTGCGCTGAACCCATCCAAGTGGCCCGGATGTAGGAGGGTGGCCATTGCGTTACAGAGAGAGTGTCCGCAAATGATCATGTCTTTCACTTTCAATTCAGCCACTGCGTATTCGATCGTTGCTGCCTCCCCACCTGAAACGGCACTGAAGGGTGGCACGATGTTTCCCGCCTTTCGCAGGATAAACAGCTCACCCGGCTATGTCTGACTCAGCAGGCTGTGGTCGATCCGTGAATCGGAACACGCAATGAACAACGCCAATGGCTGTTGTGCATGCGAAAGCTGCTCGAACAAATGTTTCTCAGTCTCGAAGATGGGAACGCGCTGTGATGCGGCTGCAAAAGGATTATGCAATCCTCGCCCACTTCTGCGTTGGTTCGTAGCGATACAGTAGACTCTCGGCCTCGTGATCCACGGCGACAAGATGGATCCATTCGTTGTCAAACAGTTGCTGTACGTGGGGCAACTGCTGCAGCATCTGGGTGATTCGATCGCGCGGGGCTTCGACCACGACGAGCAATCTGAGGGGCTCGTGGTATGGCATGGGGCCGTTCATCACGGATTGCCTGGCCAGGCCGGTTCTCAGATCACTCTGTGGCCCGGCCATGATTCCGAAACGGCCCACCACGTTGTGATAAATCTTGCTGCCGCTGCCATAGACCTCCGGGTCCGTCGCGGAGAAGTAATGCTCACTGTTGATCCATTGCCCAACAACGGCTGGACCGGCCAATACTCCCTGGAGCAGAGCACCCGATGAGTCGCCACGGTAGTCATAGTTGTTCAGGAAAACGCGACCCTTCAGGTCGATTTTCCGGGACAGTTCACGGCTGCCGATAATGAACGCGGCGTTTCCGGACAATCCCCATTCCGGCCGAACCTCGCTCCAGTCTCCGGCGCGGCGATTGATCTCACGCTCGACCGTCGATGGTGTCGGGTCCTTCTTCACGAGTGGCAACCGTGCACATCGCTCCTGATTGGTTCTAACGGCCGCATCGCGAAGACCCTCGGTCAAACGCGCGATGTCCTCCTGATGACTTGGGGGAATGTCCTCCTGATCAAAGATGACGACACCGTCGGTGGTGGTATCGTGGAGTCCCGCGATGAAATGGGTATCCTCGGGGATGACGATCCCGTTGTCCGCTAGTTGTGATCGCACTTCTGGCTTGTTAGCGATGGCCGCGAAGACACGGGCATTCGCCTTGCCGGGGTGGCCACCACAGGCTCCGCAGTGAAGCGCCGCCTCGAACGGATTATTATCCGATGAACTTCCGTGCCCGCACACCAGTACAAGGCGGGCAAGGTTACTGGTCAGTCCGATCGTGCGCAGCGCCGCCTCGAGCGTCGACACCTGCTCGCTCAGTGTTAGTCCCAGCTCGATGCCCTCGTCCTTTGTCATTTTGTCAATCGTCATGTTGGTGGCGACAGCGGGAGCCACGATGCCCGCGAACCGCTCGCGGTACTTGCGATACCAACGCGGGAAAAGCGTACGACCGAACAACTGCACACCGAACAACCATCCCACCGACTCGACTGTGATATACGGTGTCAGCACGTGCGCTTTCAGATCGTGGATCAACTCGTGGGTTGTGTGAAAGAACTTCTTTCCAGCTTCGTGTTTGGCGAGCAACTCGTCCTGATTGCTTCTGGCCAATTCGAATACGGTATGCCTGGCCTCAGCGATCGCGGGATACTGCTCGGTTAAGTGATGACTCCCGTGATCCTGGTGGCGAATGAACACCGTGAAGAATCCGGCAAAACCGATAGTCTCGTAGTTCCCGACAGCCTCCAGATTGCGCCGGAATGTCTCGGAGCGGACATCGATACAGAACATCGCCTGAGCGTCCGGGCGGGGTTTTGTGGCAGCGGACGACGGAGAATCATTGACGCTGGCCGCGATCTTGCTGAGCAGATCTTCCTGATAACCCGCCTCAAACGCTTTCAACCACACGGGTCCATGCTCGGATTCCGGCAATGCATCGATCCATTCCAAAAGTGTCTGCAAGCCTTCGATCGGCGCGTCTTTCATTCGTGTGGGATCGATCTGCAAAAACTTCGCCAGATCATGTAACCGTACCGCCGCCGATAGGCTTGCTGCATGAACCGGGCGTTCCCCATCCGATGCATTCTTTTCGCGCCGAATCCAGGCCGCGATGCCAGGGTACGTTCCCTCAATGCCGAGCTCGCTCTGACAAGTCTGTTTGACCAACTCTCGCTCGTACCAGACGCGAACCGCTAGATACTGCACCAGATCGACGGGGTGAGCCTCCTGCCACTCATATCCCTCACTCAACTCACCCCGCCAGTTGATGAAGCTCGCCCAACCGCACAATCCGGTCAGTTGAAGTGACAGGTAGTCCTGCCGGATTTCCTCAGGAATGCCAAGCACATCCAAATGTTCAAGCAACGCATCTTCCGCAGATGCGGGAAGGTTCGCAATCTTCCGACCACTATGACTGATGCCGCACGGTGACCATTCTCTCGCCGCAAGGGATTTCCATGCCTGATAGAAGCCCCTTTCCCTATCCGGCATCGACCACACGGCGTGGCCTTCGTCCAGGAACGCTTCGCACCATTTGATCAGTTCCCGGTCGATCGGATCAGTTAACCGAGTGTGTAGGGTGTGGTCGCACCACGCCGCAAGAGTCAGACTTCCGCCGAGCGGGTCTGATTCTTCCTCGCGTGGCTTCAATACGGGAGCGAGCCGGGCCGCAAGATCCCGCAGCAACTTTGCATCTGGGGAGCGATCGACAAGGGCTTCGAGCGTCTCATCGGCGGGTGCCGTGATGCCGGACAAAAGATGGGCTCGCAAAACATCGAAGTGGCTCACGGTACGTTCGCTCAGCGACACGTGCTGGTCGTGCGATCTTGTTCGAAGAGCCGCTTCGACATGTTCGGGTCGAATCCTGCCCGATCGATAATATTCTCGAAAGGTCTCGTTTGGCAGATAACCATTTCCGCCGACAAAGCGTCGTCCCAGCCGCACCGCTTCTTCGAAATGAATCGACTCCAGGCTGTGCAACGGATTGTGATGAACGAAGGTCGGCATCGGCCAGTAGTGAGCAATGACATCCGCAGACCGCGAAACCAGTTCCCGGATTTCCTGGCATTGGGTGTCAGAGTCCGATGCGTTCTTGGAAGTTAGATTCATTTGATCTCCACGATGGTGCGTGCCACTTCGTTCACTCCGGCGTTGAGCCATCCATGAGGCACTACGCTAAGTGAAACCAACAATAAGAGTATCATCGCAATGGCCGCAATCTCTGCCGGACGAAGATCGTCATAGCGGAGGTCGGTACGGTGCGGCCCAAAGAGGACTCGTTGCATCAGCTTGAACAGAAACCAGGACACGCCAAACCACGTCAACAGGACGATTACCATCCCGCCAGACATGGCGGACGAACTGAGCAACAGTCCGGCGTAGCCGAAAAACAATCCGAAAGGCGGCAAACCCACTCCCGCCATCACCAGCAACGCCAGACACAACGCAAACTTGGGCATGGGCTGGGCAAGCCCACCAATCTTTGTTAGATCGAGATTTCCGTAGCGTACTCGCACTCGATCCCAGGCCAGCAGCATTCCCACGATAACTAGCAGCACCGCGCCGGCATACACAACTGCTGCTGGGGCCATGCTGCCGACACTCGCGATGTGCCACCAAAGAATCGAGTAGAAGGCAACACCCGTGTAAGCAATCAGATGCGGAACATCTGTTTGCACAATAGCTTTAATCGAGGAGTAGATCGCTCCAAACAAGGCCAGCACGGCTAAGCCCGCAAGGAGAGTGGACGGCAGCCCGGGGATCAGCACCGTCATCCCGTACACACCGGCGATTGGCATCAGTGCGGCCAGTACAATGCCCCCGGCGCGGGGAAGCCTGGTGAGCGCGCGGACATAGACGCCGTGAAACGGAAAGAGGGGCACCAGCAGGGCCGTGACAAGCAGCATCGCGAGTGGCGGCATCGACACATCGGTGAGCGAAGTCACTTCACGCCCCGACAGAACGAATGCGACCAGAGCCGCGATCGGAAGGAACAACCGACTGCGGTCCAACGCCTCCGCCGTTTTTTTGACGGCGTGCCGCAGCCTGAGCGCCAAGCCGTCCAGGTAAAGACGGTTCATGAAAAACAGATACAGCGTCGTCTGAACGTCGGTAATCGTCTGCGGGCGATTGAACGTTCGCCCCAGTCGCTTCGTGTATGCCATGGCCCATCCAGTGACGATAAGTACCACAGCAACCACAAGGATTCCCACGAACAAGCCGCTGGGCAAAGAGGCAGCCTGGTAGTACGTCGTTACCGTTTCCGGCGTCGGATAAAGGAAGCCCGTAAACTGCTCTGCCGCGAACAGATAAATCAACGTGACGATTGTCACCACGACCAACATGATCCCTTGCGCCTTGATCGACTTCGCGCCACGCAACCGATACAACGTCAACATTGCCTGCGACGCAGTAACCCAACTGAAGAACAGGAAGATTATCAGCCCCTGGGAGTCGCGGAGTGGAACGTGCAGCAACTCGTGCGCGCCATATAGAATGAGCAGCGGCAAAGCAAGAGACGTAATAAACCCGACCACCCAGCTCGCGACACTTAATGACGGTCCATCTGCCGGTTTCTCCGGCCGCCTTGGCTCGTGCCGCGTCTCGTGAATCACGTTGCCGCAGTTGAGAAAGATCGTGGCTTTGAACAGGCCGTGCGCGATGAGGTGGAAGATCGCCAGAGAGAAAGCACCTACCCCGCACTCCATGATCATGTAGCCCATCTGTCCTATGGTTGAGTATCCTAACGTCTTCTTGATATCGTTCTGGACCAACATCATGCTTGTTCCCAGAACTGCGGTCACCAGACCGACAACAAACGCGACGTGCAATGTCAGAGGACTCTGCACGTATAACGGCGCGAGGCGTGTCATGAGGAAACCGCCTGCATTGATGATCCCAGCATGAAGAAGCCCGTGGATCGGTGTCGGGGCGAAGAGCGAATCCGGCAGCCACATGTGGAGTGGGAACTGGGCCGACTTGCTCATGGCGCCAACGAAGATCAGCAACGTCACCGCCGTGGCCCCGCTGATCTCAAAACCGCCGAACGGCAGCAACGTGATCGGATTCGCCGCAGACCGCTTAAATAGCTCTGAAAACTCGACGGTGCCCCAAAGTTGGTACGCCAGAACGATGCCCGCGAGAAATGCGATGTCACCCACACGTAACATAATGAAGGTGCGAAATGAACTGCGTGCTGTGAGTAGATGCGCGTAGTTATAAGCCAGATGGCAGAGCAACCAACTCAACAATTGCCAGGCCAGGAACAGCAACACAAGATCACGACTCGAGACCATCACCAGCAACGTTGAAATCGTCAACGCCAACAAGGATTGATACCGCGACCGGCCACGTTCCGACTGCAGGTAGCGGACGGAGTACCGATAGAGAACCAGGCCGATCGAGGCGATCACCACCATCATCACGGCACTCAAACGGTCGATGGACAGTTCAATCGTCGGCAGGAAGCTCCAAGGTGTTTCACAGATCACGAGGCGAGTGGCGACGTGCCCGGAGGTGACTGCCTGGCCGAGTGTCACAATCGCTACCACCACTGCCACGACATGTGCAAACACGCCGACGCTGTAGTTTTGGTCGTCCGCCCTGCGACTCAAAAGAGCGCTGTAAACCGCTGCCACAAACGGCGCTAGAGGAATGAGAATCGGGTAGTAATTCAAGATGGACTCCATTCAACTTTCGGTTACGTTACTGCTGCAAAGGCGATATTTGGCGCATACCTCTGAGAAGTAACTCAGGTTGATTCGCCCGTGCGAAGGAATAAATGCGGCCCTTCGCTGCTTCGCGGATTGCGTCGTCAAAAGGCAAATGCTCACAGCCGCGCAGCGGGTTGCGATAGGCATTTTTCTTCTCCAGCTGCTTCATCCGTTTCGCCTGGTCCATGCGGAAACCGCCGTATTCCTTCCGCCAGCGGATCAGCGTCTGTTTCGTAACGCCGATCTGCTTTGCGGCTAACTCTTGTGTACTCCCTTGAGAGATCAACACCTCAGCTTCACGCAACTTCGGGATCACCTCTTCCGGACCGTGTTTCTTACCTCGTGGCATCGCTTGCCCTCCTTGAAATGCGTCCTGACACCCCGATTGTCTATCAGGGCGTGGACTCGTTTAAGGGGGCTGGGTCAGTTCTATGAATTCCTGCGGCTCGTCCCCACGACTGGCCTCCTCGCCTGCCACGTGCAAGTCGGGTACCCGCATTTTGAGTCGGAGCAAATAGAACAACACCGTGAAACTCACTACCGCAATGTTCAAGTTGGCGAAGACCGTTATCGCCGTGGTACCACCAATGAACAGCATGTCTAACCGCGTTACCTGGAGGCCACCCACGTCTTGCTGCGCAGGTCGTTTTGCCGAACCGGCACCCGATCTACCCTTCAGGTAGGTCACAACCGGCGGCCAATCAAAAACGTCGTAACCGACCTTCAAGAGAATCCCGCTAAACACGGCTTGTGGAATCAAACTCAAGTAGTCCTGAAACAGTACCATTTCCACCACTACGAACAGGCCCACTGAGACACTTGCCAGCCGTAATGTCGCGTTTTCGTTGAGAATCAGCACTGAGCGAATTGTAGCTTGTGCACCCGGGATACCACCGAACAGAGACACAGCTGCGTTGGCAACCCCCTGCGCCGCCAACTCGCGATTCTGTTTGGTCCGTTCCGAACCACCGACTTTTTCCTGCAGCTTCTTGTCGACCACCAGGGCCGTCAGCAACGAATCAAGATAGGCCAGCATGGCTAATTGGATGGCAAAAGGGAGTCCAAGCCAGACCAGTTCCCAGGACCACTGGTTGGGAATCTGCTTCTCCACCAGCTTTGTCAAATCCCCGAAGGAGGCCAGGCGGGTATTGAGTTCAATGAATTCGATAGCCCAACCTGCCCCATGCACCACGGCAGTCATCACCACAATCGCGACGATCGTACCGGGAAACAATAATCGCCAGTTTTGCGCATACCGCTTGACCAGCTTGGGAACCACGAACACCAGCACCAGCGTCGCGACAGCGACCAGGACATTGAGCACCAGGAGACCTTCGATCCGGTCTGTTTCGACCAGCCGGATCCACCAGGAGTTCCCGACCCACTCCAACTTCACTCCAAACAATGTTTCTAGCTGTCCAATCCAAATCAGGATGGCAATCCCGTTCATAAATCCGGAGATCACGGTCTTAGGCACCAGCATGATAAACCGGCCCAGCCGCAACACGGCGGCTAACACCATGATGGCACCGGTCAACACAAACACCATGTTAATAAACCGATCGGGGTCCACATCCGCCTCGGGTAACTTAAGGCTCAGTTGTTCCGAGGCAAACGCGACGAGCATCACGGTCACAGCCGTCATCGGGGCCGTCGGACCGGAACACTGGATCCGCGTGCCGCCAAATAACGCCGTGATGAAGGCGATCACTCCGGCCGATAAAATTCCCGCGAACGCCCCCCGTTCCGAAAGAATTCCAAAGGCGGCGCCGAGGCTGATCGCCACGAAACTGACCGTGAGGCCAGCCGTAAGATTTTGAATGATTTCGACGGAACGACGGGGCGCGGAGAGGTTCATGTGTATCCAAAACCGGAGGCTTAAGATGACGGGGATCAGAGGGGGAGAAGCACGCAGCATCAGGGAAGCAGCGAGCTCTCACGAATGCGCCGTCGAACCACGCAAATGGCTATAGCCGAGCATGGTTCGGCCAGTGTCCAGGTGCGCACCATGGCTCTGCAGTTGGGCGCAAACGCAGCGCTGACTAGTGCAGCAGCGGCGCCCTCAGTCCGTTGGCGAGGCAGTGCCCTTCAATGGCGCGTCGGACACCACTACCGTACGCAGATGAGCCACGGTTCCCGTGGTGCCATCGCCGGAGGTGCCCCTTCGAGTAGCGTGCCTGCCGCTCTGAGAACTTGGCAACCTCTTCCTCCTGCTCTTCAAAGGGAGAGTCTTTCTCTTCACTACCGGCGAACTCCTGCCCAGCCACAGAAGGCGATGCGCCGGCAAACAGAACTGAGGTAATTAGCAGAACCTGCAGCGCGCAACGCAGCCATTGGCCGGACAAAGTCACTAACGCGCTCGATATTCGCATCATCGAATCTCCTGAAGGTCTCACTGAAAATACCTCATCCAATCCTGGGAAGCAAGAACAGCTTCTGCGTCAACAATCACCATCTATATTTCTAAGAAGGTGTTTTGAAATTGCCTGATTAAGGAAAAACAGTTACAGCCCTCTCTTTATGCACTCAAGGAGGAGGGAGCTATAACCTGGAAACCGGACAGAAGTATCCCAGCGATTTGACAGACAGGCAATGGCAAGTTATCCGGCAGTTGTTTCCACCTCGCAACCGGCGAGGCCGTCGACCGATCGATCGGAGGAGAATCGTCACTGCCATCCTATATGTCGTACGGACTGGATGCCAGTGGCGAATGCTGCCCCAAGACTATCCCAATTGGAGTACGGTCTACGGAATCTTTTGGAAATGGCGGAACGACGGAACATGGCAAAAGATCCACGACGCGTTGCGAGAGAAAG
>Ga0310121_10005101_pt1 | contig 11385 bp, 12 predicted proteins | sample CB27_Tmax_986_MG_FD_203504 | JGI IMG/M metagenome (GOLD analysis project Ga0310121, IMG submission 203504) | Marine microbial communities from Western Arctic Ocean, Canada - CB27_Tmax_986 | ecosystem: Environmental > Aquatic > Marine > Oceanic | place: Canada: Western Arctic Ocean | collected...
CAGCTCTCTACTCTCCATCCGATTCAAGACCATGACCCGCTGCGGCTCTTTCCTGTTCAACGTGATTGTCTCCATGGTGACATTTCCGCTGAACAGTTAAGGGGTGTCACAACCACTGACCTATCACACCAGCGTCGACCAAACTTGACACCAAATCGCGTCGCGGCTACATTGAGATAGACGCTGGCAGCCACTCGTCGTGGCTGCCAGCCTATGATTGGAGCCGGAGGCCCCTTTTGCCTAGATATGATTACGAGTGCCAGGAATGCCAACACCGGTTCGAGCTCAAGCAGAGCTTCTCCGCCGAGCCTGTGGCGGAATGCCCGGTCTGCAACAACAAGGCCCGCCGAGTTATTCACTCGGTGCCGGTTGTCTTCAAGGGCAGCGGGTGGTATGTCAACGACTACGGCAAGCGCGGGGGCGTCACGGGCTCGGGCTCCGATTCGGAGAAGTCCGACGAGTCTGAGTCTGAGTCTAAGTCAAAGCCTAAAGCCGAATCTTCCAAGAACGGCAAGTCCGAGTCCAAAGAGACGTCAAAGAAGGAGTCAACCGCTAAGAAGTAAGAAAGGCGGCTGAGTTGCGAGCCCTCATACAGCGGGTCTCGGAGGCCTCGGTTACCGTCGAAGCCGACGTGATCGGCAGAATCGGAACTGGGCTGGTGGTGCTCGTAGGCATCTCCGGGACTGACAGCGAGGAAGAAGCCCGCTACATCGTTAACAAGACTAAAAACCTTCGTATATTCAACGACGACGACGGCAAATTCAATCGCTCGGCCCTGGACATCGGGGCCGAGCTTTTGATTGTCAGTCAATTCACGCTTTACGGAAACACCCGAAAGGGCCGCCGTCCCAGCTTCGCGGACGCCGCACTGCCGGAGCAGGCCGAGCAACTTTTCGACCGCACCGTCGAGCTTTTCAGGGAAACCGGACTTCGGGTCGGGACCGGCACGTTTCAAGCGCACATGCTGGTGTCCATCCGCAACGACGGACCGGTCACCATCATGCTGGACTCGGACGATACCAGACGTCCTCGCAAGGCATGAACCGCACGATCCGGACAGGTAGCTACACGAGGTCCAGGCTAATGTCCAATGCTCTGGACGAGTGCGTCAGCGCGCCTACCGAGATCAGATCGACTCCGGTTGCTGCGACGTCCCTGACATTTGCCAGGTTGATCCGACCGGAAGCCTCGAGAACGGCCTTGCCCCTCGCCATTCCGACTGCTTGGCTCATGACTTCAAGGCTCATGTTGTCCAGCAGGAGACCGTCCGCCCCTGCATCGAGGGCTTCCCGGACCTGATCGAGGTCCTCGACCTCGACTTCGATGGTAAGCGTATGTGGGACCTCGGCCCTGGCCTTCCTCACGGCGTCCCCTAGGTCAACCCCAGCTCGCCGCATAACGTCGATATGGTTGTCCTTGATCAGCACTCCGTCTCCGAGGTTGTAACGGTGGTTGCGGCCACCCCCCATGCGGACGGCGTGTTTCTCTACGGACCGGAGTCCCGGGGTCGTCTTTCGGGTGTCGAGTATTCGTACGGGGAAGCCGGCGACCGCCTCCACGTACCTGGCTGTTTCGCTTGCGATCCCGCTCAGGTGCCGGAGGAAGTTCAGGGCCGTCCGCTCCGCGGTGAGTATCGATGCCACCGGCCCTGCGATTTCCGCAATCATATCCCCCTCACGACCTGACGTGGGGTCGTTTGGGCTGAGAGGCGCCCCGTCTTCAATCAAGGCTTCGAAGGCGACCGTCCGGTCGACTCGGAGGAACACCGCTCGCGCAATCTCGACGCCGGCCAGAACCCCCTGCTCCTCGGCAACGATGACCGATTCGCCTCGCAGGTCGGAGGGGACTAGGGCCTCTGTGGTCGGGTCGCCCGCTGACAGGTCCTCCGCGAGGGCCCGGTCGACCAGCGCTTCGATCTCAGATGTGAATATCAAGATAGCACTTAATCCTTGTCCGACAAGACCGTCTCGAAGGCCCTCAGCAGACCGTCGATGTCCTCCGCGGTCATCGGGGACGAGAGGGCTGTACGGACCAGGCCGACGCGCAGATTGTATCCCTTGAGGAGAAGACCCAGGCGTATGCGTTCGGTCAATGGCATGTCCACGGTTAGCGAGCTACGGTAGTCGGTCACGGGCCGGTCTGTCAGGTAGAAGCTCAACACCGACCCTTCACTGACGGCCTGGAAGGGGATGTTCGCCCGCGCGAACAGATCGACCAGACCGGTGTGGACTCTAGCTCTGAGGGCCTCAATGTGCTCGTAGACCTCAGGGGTCAAGGCGCGCATCGTGGCCAGGCCGGCGGCGAGCGTGAAATTGTTGCCCGAGAACGTGCCGCTCATCGACGTCCGGTTCGAAGGATTCGAGTTGTCAAAGACGTCCATCAGCTCAGCGCGGCCCCCGATGGCGCCGACGGGAAACCCGCCTCCCACGATCTTGCCGAAGACCGTAAGGTCCGCGTCCATGTCGTACTTGCGCTGGTACCCTCCGTAGCCTACCGCGAAGCTGATCACCTCGTCCATGACGAAGAGCATTCCCAGCTTCCGGGTGAGTCGCCGGACGAAATGGAGGAAATCCTTTGGGATGTCGAACATGCCGGGCTTGGCATCGTAGAAGACCCCGGCTAGCTCATCGCTGTGTTCGGTCAGGAGCCGTTTCACCGCCTCCCTGTTACCGTACGGGAGCACCACCACGTCCCCCTTGGCGTCCGGGGGCATGCCGTCCTGAGTCGGGACAGCCGTCGGGGCGTCGGCGGGACCCGCCCTGTCGAGCGGCGGGTTGTACGAGATCTCCAGGGCGTCGTTGCTGCCCTGGAATGCGCCCTCGAACTTGGCGATCTTAGGCTTCCCTGTATAGGCGCGGAGCAATCTCGCCGTATGCTGCGTGGCCTCCGAGCCCGAGTTGCAGAAGCGCACCTTCTCGACGGACGGGACCCTGTTCACTACCTCGTCCGCGATCTCGGCCTCGATCGCCGTAGGAGCGCTCAGCGCGAGCCCCCGCTCGGCCTCTCTCCTGACCGCCTCCAGCACCGTTGGCGGCGTGTGCCCGAGGATCATCGCCGTGTGATGGCAGGCGAAATCGACGATCTGGCGCCCGTCCAGGTCCCACAGGTAGCAGCCTTCGGACCGGTCGACGTAAAAGGGGTAGGGCGGGAGCCAGTACTCGCCCTTGATCACGCCCGCGGGCATGAGCTGCTTGCTCCGTTCCCATTGGGCCCGTGACTTCGGCGTGACTCGCCGGTACTCGGCTTCGAGTGATTTCCAGGACCTGACCATCACTCCCCCGAACGTTTCGCTACAGAGAGCACGGAGACCACAGAGTTTTTCGAGTTTAGTGCTCCGCCACGCAAAGCGGCTGTCTCGATACTCTGGGTAGTGTCACAACCGCGCGGAACGCTAGACGACCGAGAGCATCCGGTCGAGGGCGACGCGGGCCTCGAATCGGGTCGCGTCGTCGACCTTGATCTGGTTCACGACCACGCCCGCGTTCATGCCGTCGAGCACCCAGCAGAGGTATGCGGGATGGATGCGATACATGGTCGAGCACGGACATACGACCGAGTCGAGGCAGAACACCGTCTTGTCCGGATTCTCTTGCGCGATGCGGTTGACTAGGCTGATCTCGGTGCCTACCGCCCAGACGCTTCCGGAGGGTGACTCCTCGATGACCTTGATTATGTACTCGGTGGAGCCGTTGAAGTCGGCGGCCTGAACGACCTCCATGAAGCACTCCGGGTGCACCACGACGTTAACGTCCGGGTGCTTCTTGCGGGCCTCCTCGATCTGGGCGACACTGAACCGGGTGTGGACCGAGCAGTGGCCCTGCCAGAGAATCACCTTCGCCCGTCGCAGCTCGTCCTCCGTATGTCCGCCGAGAGGCTTGAAGGGGTTCCAAACGAGCATCTCGTCGACCCCGACCCCTAGCTTTACAGCCGTATTCCGGCCCAGGTGTTGGTCGGGAAGGAACAGGATGCGCTCACTCTGCGAGAAAGCCCACTCGAACGTAGCGGCGGCGTTGCTCGACGTGCAGACGATGCCGTTGTTCCTGCCGCACAGCGCCTTGATGGCCGCAGTCGAGTTCATGTAGGTAATCGGCACGACCCCGCCGTCGCCGAACAGGCCTTTGAGGTCGTCCCAGCAGTCGAGTACGTCATCGATATCGGCCATGTCGGCCATCGAGCAGCCGGCGGCCAGATTCGGGAGCATCACCTTCTGGTCGGGCGAGCTGAGAACGTCCGCCGTCTCGGCCATGAAATGGACCCCGCAGAACACGATGAAATCGGAGTCTTGCGAAGCGGCGTACTGTGAGAGCTTGAGCGAATCGCCTCTGAGATCAGCATACTTGATGATCTCGTTCCGCTGATAGTGGTGGCCCAGGATGACGAGCTGTTTGCCCAGCGCGGCCCTGGCTTCTCCGATCCGCACATCCAGCTCTTCGGGCGTCGCTTTCAGGTACGAGATCGGGATCTTCTGCCACCGGACCCCGGCCTCGAACTCTTGCTCGAGAGTCTTGGCATCCAACGATTCGTCAGTTCTGCAGAAAGCCGACTGCTCGATCTCGGTAATCGGTACGGACGGCCGTCTCAGTTCTCTCAGTAAGGTTGCCATAGCGGCTCCTCCGGCCGGTTATTGCGCTGAAACCACCGTTCCCTGCAAGGACCACGGACTGGTCTTGTCGACCCTGACGGCGACGACCTCTCCGACGCGGTCGAGGCCGTTCTCCATGTAGACGAGTTTATCGTTCCGATTGCGGCCCTCGGCTTTCCCGCGCTTCTCACCCTCGAGAAGGACGTCGAGCACCTCTCCCTTGAGCTTGCTGTTGATCTCGGTTTGGATGTCTGCCTGCAGATCGTCGACTGCCTTCAGCCTGGCGCGCTTTTCCTGAGTGGGTACGTTGTCCTCGAACTGCCGTGCCGCTATCGTGTTGGCGCGAGTCGAATACGCGGCGGAGTGGACCTTGTCGAAGCGCACGTCGCGGAGCATGTCGAGCGTCCGCTCGAATTGATCGTCGGTTTCTCCGCAGAACCCTACGATCAGATCGGTGCTCATTGAGACGTTGGGTATCCGGCTCCGAATCTTGTCCACCAACGCGGAGTACTCCTCGTTCGTGTAGCCCCTGCGCATCCTGGACAGGACTTCGTCGTCGCCGGCCTGGAACGGCAGGTTGACGTGCTCGCACACCTTTTCCAGCCCCGCCACCGCGTCGATGATTCGGTCGCTCATGTCATTTGGGTGCGAAGTCAGGAAACGGATACGCTCGATTCCGTCGGCTTCGTGCACGGCTTCGAGGAGAGCGGCAAGGTCGACGTCGTTCCCCAGGTCGTGTCCGTAGGAGTCCACGTTCTGTCCCAGGAGCGTGACCTCCTTGACTCCCCGCTCCGCGAGAAGCTGGGTCTCCCGAGCGATGTCGGGGATCGTCCTGCTTACCTCCCGGCCACGCCGGTATGGGATGATGCAGAACGAGCAGAACTTGTCGCACCCGTGGATGATCGGAATGTAAGCCGTGACGTCCGGACGCGCCGTCAGAGGGCCGATGCACCCCTCCGGGTCGATTCCCATGCGGGCGCCGAGCAGGTCGATGATCGGCTGGTACTGCTGAGGGCGCATGAAGACATCGACCTGCGGGAACCGGCGCTCCAGGGACATCGTATTCGGCCCCACCATGCACCCCATGAGGGCGACGATCTTGTCGGGGTCTTCGCTTTTTAGGGGCTTCAAGGTGCCGAGCATGCCCGCGACCTTATCTTCCGCGTTTTGCCGCACGACGCAGCTATTGAGCACGACGACGTCGGCCTCCTGCGCCGACTCGGCTGGCGTGAGCCCCATCTGGCTCATAGCACTTTCGAGTCGCTCGGAGTCGGCTACGTTCATCTGGCACCCGATCGTCCAGATGTTATAGCTACGCAGCTCGCGCATAGGTATACGGGTTCCTCAGTGGCTTGAGATTGGTAGAGAAGACAGTGTCGGATTCTTGACAGGTGGCGCGGAGGGAATGGGATTCGAACCCATGAGAGGGATTTCTCCCCCTAAGCGCTTAGCAGGCGCCCGCACTAGACCACTATGCGATCCCTCCAGACTCCATTCAATATAGCAGGCATACACCGGCCATGCAATGTGGATGTTTGTGAAATTCGGCACTATTCCCAATGTCGAGGCGAAAAGCGACGCTTGTAGAGCATCGCGGCGACTTTTTCTCTCCATCGCCATTTTATCGAGACAGGGATGCCAGCACACTTCGATAAATTTTTCACAATATGCGTAATTCGTCCTGTCACGTTTGACTGCGGGGTACTGGCGGTCAGGGCGGCAATTGGAGACAATGCGCCGAATTTGGGCAGAGCACCTTACCTCCTCTCGCTGTGGGGGCTTTGCACCAGAAGTCGCGATGCGCGTTCGTGGTGAGCCCGTCGAACCACGAACGCAGATACAATTCACCGCTCGCCTTGAGCTTGTCGAAGGACAAATGCAAACGGCAAGACAGTTTTTGTGCAAAACCTCCTCTGGGAGAGGATTTAGGTGAGGGTTCATCGCAAATGACGATGAGTAGGCTTGACGCCACGGAGCCCCCGCATGAAGCTTGACCAGAATCGCTTCAAGACCATTCTCGAAGCCGAGCACTCCTTCTACGGCTCACAGTCGGCGGAGGACCGCCGCGATGACCGGCTCAATCCAACTGCCCGGGACTTGATCGCCGGGCAGTTGCGCCCTGAGATGCGCGTCCTCGATGTTGGGTGTGGGAATGGTAAAACGCTCGTCGACAACAGCCATCGGTTCGGCGAGGGTTTGAGCGTCGACAACGACCCGGCGCACATCAGATTAGCCGAAGAAGCCCTGCGCGGAAAGAAGGCCCCGAACGTCGAGTTTCGGTTGCTCGATTTCCTCAAGGACAGCACAGAACTGGAGCCGGAGTTGTTCGATTTCGTCTTTTCTGAACACGGGCCCGTCGGCTATAACAGCTTCGGAATCCAGGCCGCTCTGAGAGTTCTCAAACCGGACGGGCTTTTGTTCTGCGAAATGATCGGCAATCTCCATCATCAGGAGGTACGCGAGCTGTTCGGCGCCGGTCCGCGTCACGGCTAGTTGATAGGGACATCAGAGCAGGTCCGGGTAGCCATGGAGCGAAACGGAATTGGGATCCGCCTCGGCGCTGACATTGTAGAGAAGCGCTACTATACTGATATCTACGAGTGGCTGCAGTTCCAGTGCTCCATCTGGGCATGGGTGGGCGCTCCTTTCCTCTCTCCCGACGACGTTCGTTTGAGGTTCTTCGCCGAACGGAACACGTCATCGTCAGGCGAGATCGAGACCACCCACCATGTGGTGTGGGTGGGTGGCGTGAAGTCAACGGACGATACGTACTACGACGAGTTCAGACATTTTGACCCTTGATGGTCGCTGAACTCTGAGTCGTCACCTCGTAAAACCCCTCGGTATCAGGAGGCATGACCATGAAGCGACTGAGAGTCATATCGGAGGGAGTCCTCTACAAAAACCCCAACCCCGGGTTCAAGGCAGAGTGCGCCTTTCTGCCGAATATCGTGCCCCTGTCGGACACGGAGATCATCTGCTTTTACCGGCTGGGGTCGGCCTTCTACTCCGTCGATGGGAAGCTCGCCAAGCTCAGGTCCACCGACGGGGGCGAGACCTGGGTACAGGAAGGGCACGTCTGGGACGCCGACAACGACGACATTCCATACAACTACAGCGCGCCCCATGGAACCGTGTTGAAAGACGGGTCTATGGTACTGGTAGCATTTCGGGTCGACTTCGTGGAGCCCGAGGTACCGATGTACAATCCGGAAACAGGAGGTTGGCGTCCGATCGAGACCGTCCTGTTCCGCTCTGACGACGGAGGACACACCTGGTCGGCACCTCAGCTTGTGGATTTTCCTTACGACGGGACCGCTGCCCCGCCGTCACACGTGATCGAACTGAACGATGGGCGCTGGCTTCTGACCGGTGAGCACTGGAAGGCATGGGACGACAGCCCGCCCCCTGCATATCAAGACCTTCTCTGTGTTCTCAGACGATCGTGGAAAGACCTGGTCCGGACCGGTCGAGCACCCCAGCGCTTCCGACACCGAGAAAATGTTCTCGCACGGCCGCCATACGCAGCTGCTGGATGGGCTCGTGGCCGTGCTCCAGTGGGCCCAGGACATCGGGGCATCCAAGGATTTCGACCTGCATCTGACGGTCTCCGACGAGGCCGCCTCGACGTGGAGCTACCCGCTATCGACCGGGATCATGGGACAGACCAGCTGGTTGGCGGACCTGGGGGATGGCGTGTTCGCAGCCGTCTACACCCGGCGCGAGGGAATGAGTCCGGGAATAGTGGTCGTGCTCTCCGAGGACGAAGGGAGGACCTGGGACCTTGGCAACCAGGTGATGGTCTGGGACGCGGTCGGACAGGAGTACCTTGGAGTGGACCGACAGCCGACGTACCCTGCGAGCCACGACAATATCGCGTTCGGCAAGCCCAACGCTGTCAGGCTACCGAACGGCGAGATTATGTGTAGCTGGTGGTGTCCCCAGGCGTGCGTCACTCACGCTCGCTACGCACACCTGGCCGTGGAATAGCGACCTCGTTCGGGGATAGCTTCGTCTACGCAGATGTCTCGGTCTTGCGGGGCCTGCCGCGGCGGCGGCCGTTTGGCACGCGGTTCGCAAGCCAGAAATATAGGTCGTTGCCGGTGCGCTTGATCACCAGATCCTTGCCGGCGGCCCGGGCCGCGGACCCCAAGCGCCTTCGCACCGAGGCTATACTCTCACCGTCGCCCGTCGCCGTGAGCTTGCCGGCCTGGTCCTTCCTGAGACCCTGGATATAGCCAAGGTATTCCTTGGTGAGTTCCGCGCGTTTTCCCGTTGCCGTCTTCAGCTCGGCTTTCGACTTGGATAGTACCTCGAACTTGGGCATCTTAACTCCTTCTTACGTTCGTCTACGTGTACTTGTGTTGACGGCCAGAACGGTGGCAGACCAGCCCCAATCGCCTCGTTGAGTCCGTGGTTAACCAGGTAAAGTGCCTGGACACCTACGACCGCCATATATCTTGCCACAACGCGAATGGTGGCGCCATAGTCTAATTCTAAATGACCTATATGCTAGGTCATTTAACCGCGATTGACTAGGCAAGAATACGCGTAAGGACTAGGTATTTTTGGGGTAGTCGTCATCGTTGATATAAGGAGGGGACCAAGCCCATGAACCGGTAGCTGGGCGACTCGGGATCGACCGGATAGGCCTCGACAACCCCGGCTCCCTTGGCCCTGGCGTGGTCGATAGCAGCCGCGATGATCCGTTTTGTGAGGCCCCGGCCGCGTAGCTTTCGCGGCACGAACAAGCAGACGAGAGACCACACGTTGTCCTGTTTATCTGCCGGGACGCTTTTTCCGACGAAGTCTCTGTAGGCTTCCCGTGGTGCGATCGAGCACCAGGCGACCGGGTCCGTACCCCGATAGCCCAGAATGCCGATAGGTACAGCGCTCTGTACCCGACTGAGTAAAGCGGTCTTCTTGGCGGTGCTGTCCTTTCGTTCGCCTCTTGCCATCGAGCGCCAGACCATGCACCAGCAGTACTTGGGACCGCCCGATGCCTCGAACAGACGCTCGAGGTCGGTCCATCGCTCTGCAGTAACTTCGTGGAACTCGAGCTGTTCGCTCAACGTGGCGTTCAGGCAAACGTATCCGGCCGCTGGTCGCTTCGGATGGGCTCTCGCCAGGGGTGTATTTGCCCTTCGTACACGCTTGGCCCGAGCTTGAAATGGCGGGCTTCTTCGAGGGTCTCGACGAACGGCATGTTCGGGTCGAACCAGGCGGCGCGTTGGTCAGGCCGGGGCCCAGCCTTCGAGACATGGCCGTAGGTCGGCCGGCCGAGAATCTCTTCGAGCATCCAGACGCAGTCGATCAACCTGTCGAGGTCAACACCGGTCTCGATGCCGAGGTCCGCGAAAAGGTGCATCGCATCCTCAGTTGGCATCATGCCCGTCGCGCGACCCGTTCCGCAGTAAGGACAACCCCCGATGCCGCCGATAGTGCCGTCGAGTTCGATGGTGTCTTCGGGCTCGAGCACGCGCATCGCGGCATACGCGGAAAGGAGGGCCATTCCCCGGGCGTCGTGCAGGTGCAGGTAGAAGCGGCTGATCTCCGGCCAGCGGTCCTTGATGGCAACGATCTGCTCCTCTACTTGGTGGGGCGCGCACCAAGCCATTGGGTCGATGAGACTGACGGAGGTCACGGGGACTCCGGCCTCATCCCACATCCGGTAGCCGGCCTCGAGGACCTCCATTCGTTGTGCCAGAGTGAACCCGCCAACGAAATTGGAGCCCCATGCGGCGGCGACCCCGATTCCGGCCTCCGTGGCGCCGCGCTCTTTCGCTTCGGACACGACCACCGGCCACCGCGCGATCTCGGTATTCTGGGAGCGGTTGAAGTTACGGCGCGTGAATACGTCGCAGAGGTGGTAGCTCAGGACCGGCCTGGCCGCCTCGATCGTGAGTGGAGGGGAGTACGGCTTCGCCCGTTCGACCGCCTTCTCGTTGACCAGCAGGGCGGTGTATGTGACTCCGGGTCGGGGTGTGAATCGCTGGACGATCTCGTCGATGCGAGCCATCTGAGGCGTGTAACGCGGGCTCACGAAAGACCCGACGACGATGTGCGTGAGACCTGTGTCGCTCAGCGCGTCGAGGAGCCGTACCTTATCGTCCACACTGATGCCCGCGTCCTCGATCTGCATGCCTTCGCGCAAGCACTCTTCCTTGTACACGAGCCGGGGCCATTTGAAGTCCATGACGGGAGTGTAAGTGCGCCTGATTGCACCTGTCAACGAAGCGCTCTACAGCTCGGGGCGGCCTCGAACGAGACCCAGTTTGCGGAGCAGCCGCTTCGGAGTCCGGGCGACCACCGAGCGCCAGGTAGGCGGGTCGGGGCTCGTCGCCAGCAAGTCACGCACCCTGTCGGATGCCCCTCCGACGAGAGGCCGGCCGTGCCCGCCACAGAGGACGTCGAAATCTGTCTGCGCCAGCTGGGCAAGCGAGGAGCGAGAGTCTCCGGCATTCGACTTTGGGTAGGGCGCCGGACGGCTCACGGTTGCGCCATCGCTGAATACCATGTCGCCGGAAAACAGAACGCCTTCGTTCTATAGGAGGTAGCAGACGCTTCCAGGTGTGTGGCCGGGGGTATGGATCGTTCTCATCCCGCCCCCGTAGCGGCAGGACCTCCTGGTCCTCGACGGTCCCGCTGATCCGCCCACCCTTTGGAAACCCTGTCGCGGTCCGGATGCGCAACAGCGCGCCAAGGTAGCTCAGGTAACGCTCGCCCGAGTCCACGGCCACGGTATCGCCGCGATGGGCTATGATACGCGCCCCGGTGTGCCGTGCGAGCGACGCTGCCGCGAG
>Ga0310121_10005103_pt1 | contig 11383 bp, 12 predicted proteins | sample CB27_Tmax_986_MG_FD_203504 | JGI IMG/M metagenome (GOLD analysis project Ga0310121, IMG submission 203504) | Marine microbial communities from Western Arctic Ocean, Canada - CB27_Tmax_986 | ecosystem: Environmental > Aquatic > Marine > Oceanic | place: Canada: Western Arctic Ocean | collected...
ATTCAGTCGGGCACGTTCGCCCAGACGTTTAGAGGCGATTATGCCAACGGGTTCAAGTGGTTCAAAGACCAGCAACAAACCGACCGCAACCATCCGGTCGAGCAGATCGGCAGAGAGCTTCGACGCATGATGCCCTGGCTCAAGCCGGTCGAGGTCTGATCGGTTGGTCGGCACCTGTCATTCACCCGAGCACAACGATTGGCGATGGATTCAGCGCAGCCATGACACCGTGGCACGTCAACAGCACCTTGGCGAGCGCGCCGGGTTTCTGCTGTAAAAAGACCCATGACTTCGGCGTGGACGGAAAGTGCCCGGAGTTGCTGAATTCGTCACGACGCGTGGCAAGCAGGCGGCCTGTCGGACATGCCCGAGGCCGAGGCCAATTTGTGGAGTTACAACCGGTCGGCCCAGTTCGCGGGGCAAAGCAGCACGGGCATGACCGATTGGCGAATGATGTTGGCCGGCACGTCCCCACCCAGCAACCGCTGGATCATGCCCTTGCCCGACAGGCCCAGCACGATCAGGGTGCACTCACGCGCCTTGGCGGTGTTGATGATGGCCTTGGCGATGTCATCGGAAAAGAGCATGACACCCTGGGCCTCGATGTCGGCGTCGAGCATGGCCTTGGTGAGCATCTTGAGCGTCTGTTCGCCCCGCTGCTTGGCGTCGGTCTCCGTCTCGTCCTCCTCGCGCAGCTTGGCAACGTGGGCGATGACAGCCTCGGCATCTAGGCGGCGGGCAAGATCCACGATCGGTTCTGTCAGATTCTGGCTCGCCCAAGGCGAACTGACGGCCACCAGGATTCTACTCGTGCTCAAGGCGACGGCTCCGGGACATCAACCAATGACGGCCATGATACCCTCACCGCGGCGGCCCGACCACGCGGCGGGACCATTGACTTCCGCCGCCCCGGGCATTTGGCCAATGCGGCTGCAAAACGCAGTTCGCCGGCCCAGCCCGACCGCCGGCTGGATTACATCTTCGTGCAGGGCGACGCGTTCGAGGTCGTGCGCGCCGGTCCGTGGAAGGCCAAGCGCATCGGTGACATGGATCACGATCAGGTCGTCGCCGACCTGAAGTGGCGCCGATCGGATAACCATGAAGATCGTTAGTTGATCAGCAGATAGTCCGACACTTCGAGGCGCAAGCGCACTTGTGCGGCGCCGGTTTCACCCTTTTCGACTTTAAGTCTGCCGCGTTGCGTCTGCTTGTGCAGGTGCCCCTTGAACAGGCCCGCAACGCGCAGGCTCGTGACCTTCAGCCCATCTTTGTGATGGGGAAAACGCACGACCAGTTCATCAATCGGATTCTGCCGCCAGTTGATCAGCACGACGACGTCACCGTGCGAGCCGGTCATGTACTGCGCTTCGATGAGCGGATCAGACACCTCGATGGGGCGCTTCACACCGGCCATCAGAACGGGGACGGTAATAAGCCGCCGTAGTTTTGCAGCCCGCTGCTGGGTTGAACGTTGATGCGCACGAACATCGGCGCCTTGTCCGGGCGTAGATAGACCTTGCCCTCACCGACCAGCGGCTGAGCCTGTGCCGCCGGCGACGCAGACAGCAAAACAATTCCGCACAGACAAAACACAGCGAAAGTCGTGGACCTTAACATGGTGATGGCCCCCGATTAAAGTTGACAGTGGTGACTGAACAGTGGTCCCGCAGCGTTTCAGGCCGAGTCGGTCGCATCAGGCTTCGGCTCGGGACGGTAGGCATACTTTCGTTTCAACGGCTTGACCACCAACCCCATGCGGATGGCCTTGGCTGACACCTTGATCCGCCGCGGCGCCCCGTCGATGACAGCCGTTACCGTGTGAAGGTTGGGCCTGAACTTGCGCTTGGTCTTGCCGGTGATCTTGATACCCACGCCGCCGAGATACTTGGCACGCCCGCGATGCGAGTACTGATTTCCGCTGGATGTCTTGCGACCTGTGAAGTGACAAACCCGAGGCATGATCGGCCCTTTCCAAAGCCCCGGCCGGACACCGGTCGGGGCGATTGCGTGCGAATCCTACCGACTGCGGCGTATCGAAGCAAACAGTACAGCAACCGATAACTGACGGGCGAATAAATCACTCGCCAGCATGGTTTTGTGAGCTAAGTGCAGGACCCAAAAAGTCTTGACAAAAACCCTTGCTGTTTGGTATCTGATAAGTTAACCTATACCGAACAAATGGCCCCGAAATCTTTCAAGGCCTGTCATGGCGGCAGTCGAAACAAGAGCGGGACGCAGCGGCCGCCCCCCCATATTTGGGGCTTCGCCGGTTGGCCTGCCCCAAGGGAATGAGGACTACCATGACAATCCCAGTGATGATGCTCGGCCCCGGTGGCGACTACGTCGTGCGATACATGGCCCGCAACGGGCGAATGGCCGCCCAAGCGGGTCAACCCAACGGCCACAACCCACAATCCGACGGGGGCACCACGAGCGGCGGCTACCATCGAGGCTTCGCCGGGAAGCGTCAGCCCGACCTCGCGGCCAAGCCGGCGCCACCAACAGACGGCCGGGACCCCACGCCCATCTCGCCGGCCCTGCAAGCCAACAGTCGTCGCCCGGACACATACGAGCGGGCCACCAATCCCAATCAACCGGGCCAGACATCCGACCTGAACAGCGCAGTCAACCCCGCCGCATCAACCTCACAGGCAGCCGTGCGACGAGCGCAACTGCTCGGTTTGGCCGCATCAATCGACGCCTGGCTCGCCGCCCAACAGCGGGCGCTTGGACAATTCGCAACCACTTTGCCCGCCCTGTCAACCACGCCGCCTGCCCCCGCCGACGCGTCGGTCACGACCACCAGCAAGGAGCTTCGTGATGAACCTGACCCCCAAGCAGCTTCACATCCTCTGCCGAATCCGCGACGTACGCCTGGCCCGGGGTTATTCGCCCACGATGCAGGAGTTGGCCGACGAACTACGCGTCAGCAAAGTTACCGTCTTCGAGCACGTCGAAGCGCTTATCAAAAAGGGCGCGTTGCGGCGACAGCCCAACAAGGCACGCTCTTTGGAGCTTGACCCCGACATTGAATTGCCCGACGAGCAGCGTGGCGCCCGGCTGCCCCTGATCGGCGCCATTGCCGCCGGCCAACCGATCGACGCCGTCGAGGATCGCCAGTTCATCGACCTTGACCAGATATTCCGCTCGCCTGGCGGAGGCGAGCCCAACACCTTTGTGCTCAGCGTCCGCGGTGACTCGATGATCGACGAGCAGATCCGTGACCGCGATTACGTCGTCGTACAACGCCGCAATACCGCACGCAACGGTGAAACCGTCGTCGCCCTTCTCGATAATGGCGAGGCCACGCTCAAGAAGTTCTACCGCGAACAAAACCGCATCCGCCTCCAACCCGCCAACGACGCCTATGAACCGATCTACGTCGACCACTGCCAGATTCAAGGCGTCGTCATCGGCGTGATTCGAATCTACTAAAACACTCACCCGAGAACACTCGACAGCCGCAAACTTCCATTTGTGAAGTGAAAATTATCCCTTCCAAGGAACCCGGTCCAGTTCTGGCCCCGGACGACCGCTTCGTCTGGAATCCTTCACGATCGATATCCTTGGAATGAATTGCCTCTTCAAGGTCCTCGAAAGCCGGGCCGCCCCTGTCCCCGGGACTGGGTACCAGCGGCACCGGTCCGGCATGTATCGCCAAGGAGATCCAGCGTTGGCTGGCAAGGGTACCGTGCGGGGCATTCGAGCATGGCCCATGCATGGTTACCTTGACGTCATTTGCAATATGAGTGACGATCGGGAAGGCACATAATCATGACCACGAACGCAACAACACGTTATCGCCAGATCGAAGTTTTCGGCGCACCCGCGGAGATGGGACGGCAGATCGGAGAAGCAGCCCGCACCGAGGTGCGGGGATTCTGCGAGATGGCGATGGATCACATCCGCCAAACCGTGTCAATCTCCCGCGAAAAGGCGATGTCCGTTGCGTCGAAATGCCTGACGCTCGCCGCCGCCTACAGCCGCGAGACGATGCAGGAAGTGCGCGGCGTGGCGGAGGCGGCGAATGTGAGCACCGGGGAGTTGATGCTGCTTCAGGTTCGCAACCAGTTGTTGGACGAAGTCGACAGCGGCTGCACATCGCTTTCGTGTGCACAGGTAGAGGGGGTACAGCACGGCGGGATGGTGCTTGCGCAAAACTGGGACAACGATCCTGATCTGGATCCATTTACGATTGTGCTGACGCGGCGCCCGATGGGCAAGCCGGCCTTGATGTGCGTCACGCAGGCGGGGCTGGTCGCCTACTTCGGTTTCAATGAACATGGGATCGGCGTTTGCATGAATACGCTGCCGGCGCCGAAGCGAGATCTCGGCGTGCCTCATTATTTTATTTTGCGCGAGGTTTATGAAAAGAGGTCACTGGACGAAGCGGTGGCGTCAGTGCGACGCGCCCGGCGGGCAGTGCCGATCAATATGATGATGGCCACACCCCAGGGACCGGCGGACCTCGAGATTACGATCGACGATGTGCACGTACTGACCGATCCGCATTCGAGGTGCCTGACGCATACGAACCATTGCCTACACACAGGCCTGCGGGCGATCAATGGCCAATTTCCCGAACTGATTCAGTCGGGGGCGCGTATTCGGCGGATTGAGGCGTTGCTGGGTGGAAACGGTGAATTCTTGCGCCTGGAAGATATCAAATCGGCGCTTCGTGATCACGCCAATTACCCGACTTCAATCTGTCGCCACAAGAACGATGATCCGGCGTTTGGGTTCTGGAAAACCGTGTTTTCGGTCATCATCGAACCAGGGGCACAGCGGATGCATATCTCGCGCGGCAATCCGTGCGAACATGCGTATGAGACATACACCATGAATTAAATAAATCCACTGGTTATGCGCAACTGCGACACCCACAAGATCGAAGGAGCACACGATGAGCAACGTCCCCACAACACGCCCCGATCTGGCCCTGGCCATCCACGAACAAAACTTCTTCCACTCGGTCAGTATGGTGGAGCGGGCCGACGGTTCGCTTCTGCTGTGTGCCGGGGATTTCTGCACCTCGAACGACCGCGGCTTGACCTGGTCCAAGATGTTTACCTGCACCGACGCCAAGGGCGACACGGTCGCCGGTCAGAACATGGTGAGGCTCGAGGGCGACGGTGTAGGGGTCATGGGGCAAAAGCCCCTGGACTACGGCAGGTATGAGGTGATATTTTGGCGCTCGGAGGACGGCGGCAAGACCTGGGCGGCGCCGGTCCCCGTCTCGCCTCCCGGTTTTCCCGCGCACATGCTTCAGGACGTGGTGTGCCGGACGACCTCCGGTCGACTCATCGCACCGCTCTACTTCGGGATCGGCCAGGGCGCCTGGCGCGCCGAGGACGCGCCCTTCCCCGGCGCCCTCTACAAGGGCCACTTCATCTCCACCGATGCACACTACTTCGACCCTCACTTCGGGGTCTGCTACATCATGTACTCCGACGACGACGGTCTCACCTGGCATAAAAACAAGGACGGCGAGATCCACATCGCGCTCGAGTACGGATCGATCTACGGCGCCACGTTCGAGCCGACGGTCGCGGAGGTGGAGCCTGGCAAGCTGATCATGATCATGCGGACGGGCCTGGGACGGCTTTACCAAGCCTGGTCGCAGGACAACGGCGAGACCTGGTCGAGGGCGCAGCCCACGTCACTGGCCGCCGACCACTCACCCGCACAGATTCGCCGCCTGCCCGCAACCGGCCACCTGTTCATCGTCTGGAACCAGCTTAGCCAGGAGGAACTGTATCGCGGCTTGAATCGCACGCGTATCAGCTGCGCCGTCAGCCGCAACGGGGGCGGTGTCTGGGAATTCTTCCAGAATGTTCATTCCTGTCTCGAGCCGACACGCGTTGCGGCCGGTCCCATCCGGTCATCGCGGCCCGGGGAGATCCATGCCCTCGCCGGCCTGCCCGCCGCGAACCTCGAGGGCGGCTGTGTCGAACCCCTGCCCGACAATTACTGGCAGGGAAGCTATCCCTCCGTGCTCACCCTCGATGACCGTGTCCTGATCTCACACACCCACTCGGTCTACACCGACCATGGCGAGCGTATCCAGCCCGGAGGCAGCAGCCGCTTGAAGGTTATGCCGTTGCGCTGGGTCTACGGCGACAGCAATCCCGAGGCCGGCAACCCCATTCTCGACAAGTGCAGTGTGCCGCCCACGCCATAGGAATTTCAAGTTTCAGGATCCGGGGCGGGTCGCATGGACAGGTCAATCAGCCGGCAAAATCACACCACCGGTTCTCTCACAGGAACTGGCACCAAGAACCTGAGAGGGGATCATGCTCGCCCCAGTATTTGCCCGGAAAAAAAGGATGCTTGATGCACACCGAAAGCCAGTTCTACAATGCTTCCATGCAATGCAACATTGACGCGCGTGGCAAGCGTGTGCGGCTGGTCAGCGGGATTATCGTCACTGTCATGGGCATCGTATTGCTCACTGCGTGGGTAATCGGTGAAACGGGGTGGTTGGCAATTGCCGCCGGGGTGATGGTGCTGGTCGGCGGCTTTCAGATATTCGAAGCAAAAGCGGGATGGTGTGCGATGCGGGCACTGGGGATCAGGACACGGGTGTGAGTTTTTTGAGCATTGCCCTTGCTCCGCATTTTCAGCTTGAGCCAGAAGCATCTCGGACAGAACCACGACGAAACCAGTCCATTTCCTGATCTTGCCTCTTCTTAACGGCATCACCGACGCATCTTGACAATCACACCGATGACGGCCAGCAACGGCACCGCCATCCACACGGCGGCTGGGGCGGGGACCGGGGTGGCAAGAAAACCGTGCATGCCATCGTCCTCGTACGACCCGACGATATTGCCCCCAGCAATGTCACGGGCGTAGGTATTGGTTGCCCCCGGCACATCGAGAGTGGTGTAGGCCGTGCCGTCATAACGGAAGCCGTAATTGCCGCTGCTATCGTAGTAGTACCCGACGATATTGCCGCCGTCGATACCAAGGGCGTAGGTATTGGTTGCTCCGGGCACATCGAGTGTGGTATAGGCCGTGCCGTCATAACGGAAGCCGTGAGAACCACTACCATCGTTGTAGTACCCGGCAATATTGCCGCCGTCGATGTCGTAGACGCGGGTATCGCTTGCCCCGGGCACATCGATCGTGGCGTAGGCCGTGCCGTCATAAATGAAGCCGTGAGAACCGCTGCCGTCGGAGTAAGAGTAGTACCCGACGATATTGCTGTCGTCGACGCCGTAGGCGCGGGTATAGCTTGCCCCGGGCACATCGAGAGTGGTGTAGGTCGTGCCGTCATAACGGAAGCCGTGCTCGCTGCCGTCGTAGTAGAACCCGACGATATTGCCGCCATTGATGCCGTAGGCGTAGGTATGATTTGCCCCGGGCACATCGAGGGTGGTGTAGGTGTACGCACCCTGCGCCGACACGCCCATGCACAGCGCCAAGAAACCGGCAACGGCACTGACAAGAAAGGTCGTCCTCATCTCTTGCTCCGCGATCATTATAGCAAGGCTTTTTGGCAATAGTCACCAAGGGATTTTAAAGCCGGGGCTTTTGCCAGGTGAATTCGCATTGGCCGCCGACTGGCATTTACAATTTCACCGACGCGAACCGCCTGTTCACCGGCTCCGCGACACCGGCGAAGATCCTCCAAAAAAACTCCTTTGCCACCGTCCACTGCCTTGGACTGGACAGCGGCACTTTGTATTGGCTGATCGACAACACTGACCCAGTTCAACGAAGTGCAGGACAGCGTGACGCAGTGGTGTTTTATTCGAAAAAACAGCCATCGCAACCGCAGCGGTGGTTGTCTCGGTTCAAGAACCGGCGATTCGGAAGGTTCTTCACGACGACCGTTATTGGCAACCTGTTTGGGGGAGGCTTAACGAGGGAGCATGCGGCGATATGATTGACGATCGCCGATGACGGTCGCGGCCAAAAGACCAACTCGAATATATTGAGGATTGATAATGGCAAAGCCAGATGACGAACAATTTTACGATACTATCCCATTTTGAGGAATTTGTTGAAACGCTTGGTGGCAAAGAGAAAGGGATGCAAACCGCAATGGCAAAACCTCATTCCCACACGAACTATGACGGTGTTGTGCTGAGATTGCTCACCACCGCCGCCTACACCTCGACTTCCTACCTCAACGTACTGCGAGCCATGGGAAGTGACTTTGAAGCAGCAACCGGTGCGCGTGTCCAGATCGATGCGATCAGTGAGTATCACGGCTGGTACTACCTGCTACCGCTGGCGAGGGTGGATGCGGATTCGGACGAACCGCGGTTCGATCTGTTTCTCGACGACCATGAATTCCAGTATTCCCTGCTTCCCATTCTGCTGCCCCTCGATGATCTGATCGAAGAGTTCAATTACGACATGTCCGGATTTCTGAATCCGATTCATCGGTACGGCCATATTCTCCCGGGACGGTCTACGCAGTGCTACGGCTTGCCCTTTCGGGCCCGGGTGCCGATGGTGTTCTACCGCAACGACTGGATTGACACGTTCCCTACAACCTGGGAGGAGTTCGACCGCGTGCTGGCTGAAAACACGGGAGGCCAGCGTTATGGCCTAGGTTTCGAAGGGGCGCATTTCAAGCATCCGTTTTGCCGGTACGAGGAGCTGAGTAAAATGTTCTTCGCCCGCTACTGGTCACTGGGCGACCCGCTCTTAACGCCGGACTGGAAACCGTTGATTAACAGCGACAAGGGTGTTGCTGCACTGACCATGCTCAAGCGCCAGATCCAACAATATGCGCCACCGGATGTCATGAATTGGACCCCCACTGCCTTGGGCGCAGCATTTGCCGACGGTCGGCTCGCGGTAGTCGAGAGCATCGCAGACAGTGTGGTCCCCTTGGCGCGTGATGCGGCGCGTTCCGAGATCGTGGGCCGGTGGTCCGTAGGCTTATATCCTGGTAGCGGTGCAGCGTTTTTCAAGTCTCACCGGATGTCAATTTTCAAGCACAGCAAGCATCCGAAGGCGGCATTTGCGTTCGCCGCGTATTGTACGGGAAATGAAGGCGCTAAGCGGCTACCGTTCTACGACTCGCCGGCCCGCAAGGCGGTCCTGACTGCCCCCGAGGCCATCGCCGATGAGCCGAACCTGCCGCATATGATCGAGGCCATGGATCGCGGCATTGGGTGGGTGCCAGGCGTTCGCAGCTGGTTGCATTTATGGGAAGCGGTGTGGTATGCACTGGCTCTATACATGCCTGGCTACGCCAGCGCCAAGGCGGCACTCGACATGACGGCAAGCAAATGGGAACGGGTTTTGGCCAAGCAACCACCCGATTGGGAATATCGAGAATAGGTGTCAACATCATTTCGGTGGGTTCACGTCCAAGGACGCTATGCCATCATGCCTGTGACCCGCCCCCCCCCTCCCCCGGGATCCACGCAGGCCCACATGGAATCAAATTGCCTGTCAGTTGAGTTGATAAGACCATTAAAGGTATCTGCGGGGTAGACAAAAGCCCCTGGGAGTGCAAAAACCCTTGTCTGTACCTCCCACCCCTGCTATCCTGAAGGTGGATTGGCGAGGCCGGAAGAGGTAGAAGGATTCTGAAAATTCAAGTGACGCAGGTTAAGGAAGGCGTCGGCGTTCTACGCGTAATACGCGGTGAATCATGACCTGCCTGGAGTTGGGTTGGAGGAGCATGGGTTTTAACCGGGGCAAGACGTTTCACCTGAACATTGTCGCTGGTTTGGCGGTCATGGTGGTTTTACTGGGCGTACCGCCTCTGTTCGCAGGCCCACCTGGAATCAAATTGCCTATCAGTAAATGCTAATGAACAACTGGCCAATTTATTTCAGTTTTTTCGGCTGGGTTGCTCTTCTATCATCGGCGTCAACCGGGTTCGCAATCACGCCAAGAACCATCGACGGGTCAAGCAACAATTCATCAAACCTGGCCTGGGGACAAGCAAACACGCAGGAAATTCGCTTGACTCCGGCTGATTATGCTGACGGTATTAGCGCAATAAGAACTGATATTCACGGTAGACCAAACGCGCGAGACATCAGCACTCAGATTTTTTCGCAATCAACCAATGAGCATTTTCTTGACGAGAACAATCTCAATGAAATGACTTGGGCGTGGGGTCAATTTGTTGACCACGATATTGACTTTACGGGAGACGGAATGGAATCTCACCACATTGACATTCCATCGACTGACCCGGATTTCGCACTGGATTCTGATGGCGTGATCAATCTTCCGCGCAAGGCGTTTACATCTGGCAGTGGAACGTCATTCGTAAATCCGCGACAGTTTAACAATGATATTACCAGTTGGCTTGACGCAAGCCTGGTCTACGGGTCAGATGCCACGCGCGCCGGTGCTTTGAGGGTAAATGCTGGGACGGGCGCAAAACTGCGGACACACGAATTTGGCGACGCGAGCACGGATAGAGACAACCTGTTGCCGACGGCACAGGATTTAATAGATGCTGGCATCACCGTTCCATCCATGGCCATGGATACGAACCCCCGGATGGGCGATAGCATTCGGTTTATTGTCGGGGATATCCGCGCTAACGAAAACACCGCGATACTTTCATTACATACGTTGATGGTCCGCGAACACAATCGAATTGTTGATTTGCTGACAACTGCCGACCCTGGTTTAAGTGAAGCAGACAAATTTGAAACTGCTCGAAAGGTGGTTGGGGCCGAGATGCAGGCCGTAACCTACGAAGAATACTTGCCTGCTATCGGCGTGAACGTAGACACTTCAGGTGGCTACGATCCAGGTGTCGACCCACGCATCTCGACTGAGTTTGCACACGCTGTGTTCCGGATGGGCCACATGTCTATCAATGAGCAAGCCTTGCGGCTGAACAATGACCTGACACCGCATGCGGAAGGGCCGATTACACTGGAGGACACGTTCTTTAACCCGACGGAAGTGTTTGATTCCGGTGGAATTGAGCCGTTTCTTCTTGGATTGATTTCAAACGTTCAGGAAGGTACCAACACCAAGATGGTTCCGGGGCTGAGAAATGCCTTATTTCAAATTGGCCCAACGAGCATGATTCACGACTTGGCAGCTATCGATATCGAGCGTGGGCGGGATATTGGACTAGGCGATTACAATGAAGTCCGACAAGCAGTGGGCTTGCCAGTTGTCACGGACTTTGCCGCCATCACGTCGGACCCGATATTGCAAGCTGCGCTGTCTAGCCTCTACGGCGGTGATGTCAACGATATCGACTTATTGGTGGGAATGCTTGTTGAAGACCATCTCCCGAGCGTGGCATCTGGGATAACAATTCAGGCGGTGCTGGAAGACCAATTCGAGCGCCTCGCAGTCGGCGACAAATTCTTTTATGAGTGGGACTCCGACCTTGCGATGATTGAGTCTTCCTACGGGGTTTTCGTGTTGGATAGTC
>Ga0310121_10005104_pt1 | contig 11383 bp, 9 predicted proteins | sample CB27_Tmax_986_MG_FD_203504 | JGI IMG/M metagenome (GOLD analysis project Ga0310121, IMG submission 203504) | Marine microbial communities from Western Arctic Ocean, Canada - CB27_Tmax_986 | ecosystem: Environmental > Aquatic > Marine > Oceanic | place: Canada: Western Arctic Ocean | collected...
CGCCCGAGCCGACCTTCGACGACCTCGTCTGGACGCTCGCGCTGACGCGCATCCTCTTCGGGCCCGAGATGAGCGTGCAGGCGCCCCCGAACCTCATGCCGGACTCCTACGGGAAGCTCGTGGCGGCAGGGCTGAGCGACTGGGGTGGCGTCTCCCCCGTGACCATCGACCACGTCAACCCAGAGGCGCCCTGGCCGCAGCTCGAGGAGCTGCGCCAGCAGACCGAAGCGGCGGGCCACCACCTCTCCGAGCGGCTCGCCGTCTACCCGACCTACGCCCGCGACAACGACCGCTGGCAGGAGCCGGCGATGGCCACGCTCGTCCTCCGGGCGATGGACGCCGACGGCTTCGCGCGCGAGGGCGACTGGTGCCCCGGGGCGGTTCTGGAACCGCCCGCCGGGCACGAGTTCCCCCGCGCACAGCCCGCAGCGCTGCCGCAGGTCTCACCCATTCCCGCACTCGTGGCGAAGGCGCGCCGCGGTGACGAGCTCGAAGAGGCCGAGATCGCGCGGCTCTTCGAGGTGCGCGGCCAGGAGTTCGACTACGTCTGCGCGGCCGCCGATGAACTGCGGCGCGAAGTCTCGGGCGAGATCGTCCGCTACGTGGTCAATCGCAACATCAACTACACGAATATCTGCTACTTCAAATGCCAGTTCTGCGCCTTCTCCAAGGGCAAGCTCAGTGAGAACCTGCGGGGCAAGCCGTACGATCTCGGGCTCGACGAGGTGGTGCGCCGCGCCCGCGAGGCCTGGGACCGCGGGGCGACCGAGGTCTGCATGCAGGGCGGCATCCACCCCGAATACACGGGCGCCACCTACCTCGAGATCTGCGAAGCGGTGAAGGCCGCGCTGCCCGGCATGCACGTCCACGCCTTCTCGCCCCTGGAAGTGCATCAGGGAGCGGAGACCCTGGGCATCCCCGTGCCTGCGTTCCTCGAGCGGCTCAAAGCCTCGGGCCTGGGGACGCTCCCCGGCACGGCCGCGGAGATCCTCGACGACGAGGTGCGGGCCACGCTCTGCCCGGACAAGCTCAGCACCGATCAGTGGATCGACGTCGTCGAAGCGGCGCACAACGCCGGTTTCACCACCACTTCGACGATCATGTACGGCCACATCGACGGGCCGGTCTCGTGGGCGCGACACCTGCTCCGCCTGCGCGACCTCCAGAAGCGCACGGGCGGGATCAGCGAATTCGTCCCGTTGCCTTTCGTCCACATGGAGGCGCCGATCTACCTGAAGGGTCGCGCGCGCAGGGGCCCCACCTACCGCGAAGCGGTGCTCATGCACGCCGTCTCCCGGTTGGCGCTGCATCCGCTCATCCCGAACATCCAGGTGTCGTGGGTGAAGATGGGCGACGCCGGTTCGAAGGCCTGCCTCCAAGCCGGCGCGAACGACATGGGCGGCACGCTCATGAACGAAAGCATCAGCCGCGCGGCCGGTGCGAGCCACGGCGAGGAGATGCCGCCCGAGGCGATGGATGCCCTGATCTCCAGCATCGGACGCCTGCCGCGGCAACGCACCACGACCTACGGCGTGCCGCCCGATGAGCGCCGGCGGACCTCTTACGAAGCCCTCGAGCTGACCCCGATCGTGCTCACTCCCGCGAAAAAGTACGCACGCTCCCGCTAGTCCGCCGGCACGGGCTGCCAGCGCACCAGGCCGAGCACGCCCGGATCCGAGGCGAACGTCACGCGGCCGGCTTCCTCGCGGACGTGCCGGGGCAGGACCTCGCGCAGCCGCTCGTCCTGGGGGCTGTCCGCGGCGATCCAGAGCTGCTGGCGCAGGAAGCTCAGCGCTTCTTCGATGCTGTCGTAGCCCACGCCGGCCGAGTATTCGACCAGCTGCACTTCGCAGAGCCGCCCGCGCGCAAGCTGGAGAGCCAGGAACTCGGGCAGCGCCGGCAGGGGCTCTCGCGCCTCGCCGTGGACGGCCTCCCAGAACGGATCCGCCCGCCCCGTGGGCGGCCGGCTGAGCATGAGGGCCACGCAGAGGCGGCTCGCCGCCCGCTCCATGGCGTCGAGGAAGGGGCCGAACTCCTCGATGTCGTAGCCCACGTGGGCGATGAGCGCGACGTCGGCGGCGGGCAGTGCGGGCGATGGCCAGCGCTCGTCGAGCAGGCGGATGTTCGTGATGCCGTGCTCGGCCATCCCTTCCTGCAGAACATTGCGCATGCCTTCTGACGGCTCGATTGCGATCACCTCGCGGGCGTGGAGGGCGAGCGGCAGGGCGTAGCGGCCGCCCCCCGCGCCGATATCGAGCACGGTCTCGTTGTGGCCGACGAGCGCCAGGAGCGCGTTCAGCGCCGCATCGTCCGTTCGGCGTGGATCGGCCTTGAACCACGACGCGATCGGCGCATAGAAGTCGCCACCGGGAGGGAGGACCGCGCGGTGCCGCTCGACCTGGGCGCGATTGCGGCGGACACGCCCCGCCCAGGCGGCGAGGGCCTCCTCTTCGCCAGGGCGGAGCGGGTCGGTCATCAGCGGAGTGTGGCCCATCGGATAGCGCGCTGCGAGGGGCGGCGGGGCTCGGGGACATGCTAGGCTGCCCGTACGAACCCACGCAGGAGCGGAGCAAGGCCGGTGGCTACCAAGGACCCCCGCGAGCCCTTCACGCGCCTCTCGATCGAAGAGGCCCAAGAGAAATTGGACGGCGGCGATGCCGTGATGGTCGACGTACGTGATCCGCACGAATACGTCGAGGTGCACGCCAAGGGCGTGCGCCTCATCCCCGTCAACACCGTCATCAACGAGCTGAAGCAGATCCGGGACTTTGCCGGTGAGAAGAAGGAAGTCCTCTTCATCTGCAAGATGGGTGGGCGCAGTGCGCTCGCGGCCGAGTACGCCGCTGCAGCGGGTCTCGACGAGGTCGAGCTCTTCAATGTGGAGGGCGGCACCGACGCCTGGGCGGAGGCGGGGCTCCCGACCGGCGACTAGCGTCGAAAGGGTTCTGGGCGCGAGCGCTCGATCGCTAGCGACCGCCGCCCGGCTCCACCCTGCCCACAGCGCCCAGAGGCCTTCCGGAGGGTCTGAGTCGCGTGTCGGCGGGCGTTGGCGGCTCGAAGGAGAGGCGCGAGGGAGCTTGAAAGTGAACGTGCGGTTTGCTATTGTCCTTATGGTGGACTGTGCCCCAGTGCGCCATCCCAATCCAGGATGAGGGGACACCTGTCAGCCGAATGAGCGACGAAACCTTGACCGATCAGACTTCCTCCGCCAGCGCTGACGCCATGATCGGCAGCGTTCTCAGCCGCCTGTCCAGTGGCGAGTTCGACGACGAGCGCCGCGACGAAGACAACGAGCTGTCGACGAACACGACCGCCGCAGCGACGGACGACAAGGAGGAGGAAGAGAAGGAAGAGGAGGTCGACGAGGAGGAGGAAGAGGAGACGGTAGCGCTCCTCACGGACGAGTCGGAGGGGATCGACGATCCGGTCCGCATGTACCTCCGCGAAATCGGCAAGGTCTACCTGCTCACGGCCGATGACGAGAAGCACCTCGCCCGGCAGATGGAGGAGGGCATCCATCTGCGCGAGATCGAAGAAGCCTACATCGAGGCCTACGGCCATCCCCCCTCCGCCGCTCGCGTGGCCGTTTCCCTGCTCGAGCAGTTCACGGGTCTCCAGTCCGTCTACAAGGCTGCGGTCACCTTCGTCGACCGTTACGAGAAGATCGTCGCGGGTCAGACACCGCCTGAGGACAACGAGGGTGATTGGCCGCCGAAGCCGCCGCGGTGGCGGGACCCCAAGGGGCCGAAACTGGCTCGCCGCAGCTACTCCGAGATCCTCGCGGACGACCAGTTCCGGGGCCTCGTCGATCGCACCATGGAACTTCCGTTTCGCACCTATGCGATGAAACGGTTGCGCCATGACGAGGAGATGGCGCACCTCGGCATCGTCTCCCTCTCGATCGTGACGCACATCCTCACGCCCGACCTCGTCGCCCAGATGGGCGAAGAGGCCGGGGGCGAAGATGTGCTCGTACCCCCCGCCGACGGCCTCGTCGAAAAGATCTCCCCTCTCGAAGACCGCTTGCGGTACCACTTCGACACCATCAAGCACAACGGCTTCAAGGCCGAGAAGCGCCTCACGGAGGCGAATCTCCGCCTCGTCGTCTCGGTGGCGAAGAAGTACATCGGGCGGGGTATGTCGCTCCTGGATCTCATCCAGGAAGGCAACATCGGCCTCATCCGCGCCGTGGAGAAGTTCGACTACCGCAAGGGCTACAAGTTCTCGACCTATGCGACCTGGTGGATTCGCCAGGCGATCACGCGCGCGATCGCGGACCAGGCGCGCACGATCCGCATTCCCGTCCACATGGTCGAAACGATCAACAAGCTCGTTCGCGTGAGCCGCCGGCTCGTCCAGGAGTACGGTCGTGAGCCGACGAGCGAAGAGATCGCGCGGGGCATGTTCGAGAGCTCGAAGCAGGACTCCGCAAGCCAGTTCTCGCCCGAGCGGATCCGCGAGATCCAGAAGGTCTCGCAGGAACCCGTCTCGCTCGAGACGCCCATCGGCGAGGAGGAAGACAGCCATCTCGGCGACTTCATCCACGACGAGACCGCGCTCGCGCCCGCCGACGCCGCCAGCCAGCAGCTCCTGCGGGAACAGGTCGAGGATGTGCTCGCGACGCTCACGAGCCGGGAACGGCGCGTGCTCCAGCTGCGCTTCGGCCTGGAGGACGGCCGCAGCCGTACCCTCGAAGAGGTCGGGCGCGAGTTCGGGGTGACCCGCGAGCGGATCCGCCAGATCGAAGCGAAGGCGCTGCGCAAGCTGCGTCACCCCAGTCGCAGTCGCAAGCTGAAGGACTACCTCGAGTAGGCCACGGCGCTGACAGCTCGATAAACAGCACAGAAGCCCCACCCTCGGCTCGAGGGTGGGGCTTCTCGTTAGGAGACCGCATGCCCGGAGACCCTGGGCTGGCCAGCAGCGAAACGGTGTTCGCTGGGCGGCTGCTGACGCTCCGCTTGGATGCCCTCCAACTCCCCGACGGCCGCACGTTCCAGCGCGAGATGATCTATCACCCCGGGGCCGTCTGCATGGTCCCGGTGGATGGCGACGGGCTGCTGCTGCTCGTCGAGCAGTACCGCCACGGCGCCGGCAGGCGCCTGCTCGAGCTCCCCGCGGGGACGCTCGAACCGGGCGAGGAGCCCGCGATGACCGCCGAGCGCGAGTTGCGCGAAGAAGTGGGGATGCGACCGGGGCGGGTGGCGGCGATCGGCGGTTTCTACGTCGCTCCTAGCTACGCCACCGAATACATCCATCTCTTCCTTTGCAGCGACCTCACCCCGGCGCCCCTCCCCGGGGACGAAGACGAGGACATCCTTGTCGTTCGCCTCAGCCGGGAGGGGGCGTTGGCCGCCGTGGACGACGGCCGCATCGTCGATGCGAAGTCGATCGCCGGCATCCTGCGCTGGGAGCGGCTCGCCCGTCCTTAGCGCTGATCGGCAGCGCGTCTCGGTACACTCGCGGCCCATGGCCCGGTTGCGCGCTGCTCGTGCCCTGCACCCCTTCCCCTCGCTGCTGCTGGCGACGCTAACGGTCGCGCTCGTGCCGATCGCGGGGGGCGGGATCGGCACCGCCGTGGTCCTTGGCCTGGGGATGCTCTGCTACCAGTTCGCAATCGGCCTCACGAACGATGTCGTCGATGCCGAGGACGACGCGGTCCGCAAACCGACGAAGCCGATCCCATCTGGGGCGCTCTCCCGAGCCGCGGCCGCGCGACTCGGCGCCGCCTTCGCCCTCGCGGGCCTGTTGATCACACTCCCGCTGCCGCTGGGAGCGTGGCTCATCGGCATCGCCGGATTGAGCTGCGGACTGGCCTATGACGCTTGGCTGAAGCGCACGCCGCTGAGCTGGGTGCCGCTGGCGCTCGCGCTCCCCTTGGTTCCCGTCTGGGTGTTCGTTGCCAGCGATGCCTGGACGGCCACGATGTGGTGGGCGTTCCCGCTGGGGGCGGGACTTGGGCTCGCGCTCCACCTCGCCAACCAAGCGCCGGACGTTCGGGGGAGCGAGGACGCGGCCAGCGGCCTGCCCGGCTGGTTGGGCGAACGCGCTTCGCGCGCCTTCGCGGTGGTGCTATTCGCCGTCGCCGCATCGGTGACGGTGGCTGTGATCGCCCTTGCGGATCTTCTTTTGGCGGCTCTCGCGGCGGCGCTGACCGTCGCCACCGGCCTGGCCACGGCCCGGCTGAGCCCACTCGGAGGGACGGTCCTGTTCGGCGTCCTCGCGGTGGCGGGAGCCGTGCTTGCGGTGCTCTTCGTCCTAGCCGCCGCCCCGTGACTCGAGCGCGTCCATCCGGCGGTCGAGACTCCGGAGCGAGTAGCGGATGACCGCCATCGTTACGAAGAAGTCGAACCAAAGCATGATTGCGCCGAGGATCACGAAGATGTCCTGAACGACCTGATTGTTGGCGAGGACGGCAGCGAGGATGAAGCCAAGCCCCGCGCCCGAGAGGAGCGAGGGGACGACGATCAGCATGCCGCCGACGGTGCGTCGCCGAGCGGTCACCGGCCCTTCTCGCTGCTGTCGCCGGTGCCGAGCCTCGCGCTCTCCCGTTCCAGGAGGCCGAGCCCCATCGGGCCCAGCGCGAGCATACCGCTGTGGAAGGTACGCAGGTCGAACGCATCGCCGAGGGTGCTTCGCGCCGCTTCCCGCGCCGCCAGCCAGGCCCGCTCACCGACCTTGTAGCTGATCGCTTGGCCGGGGATACCCAGATAGCGATCGATCTCGCTGGCCATGAATTCGGCCGGGAAGTGGCTGCGGGTGAGGGCGAACTCGTTGCCCAGCGCGGGCGTCCAGCGCTCTCCCGGGTGGAAGGGCTGCCCGTCCGGTATCGGGAGCTCTAGGTGCATCCCGATGTCGATGACGACGCGCACACTGCGCAGCGCCTGCGAGCGCAACAACCCCAGGGCGTAGTCGGGGCGGTCGAGGTACCCGAGCTCGCCCATGAGCCGCTCCGCGTACAGGCCCCACCCCTCTACGTAACCGGAGCAGTCACCGAACAGCCGCTGGAAGCGCGAGAGGTCGAGCAGGCGCGTGTTGCCACGTTCGAGGTGGTGGCCGGGAACCCCTTCGTGATAGGCGATCGAGACTTCGCCCCAGAGGGGGAAGCGGGTCTTGCCGCCGGTCGGGTACCACGTGCGCCCGGGGCGGCTGAAGTCCTCCGAGGGGCCGGTGTAGTACATGGCCAGAGCGCCCCCGGGCGGCGCAATCAGCGCTTCGAGGCGCTGGAGCGGTTCGGGGATATCGAAGTGGGTACCGTTGAGTTCGGCGATCGTCGTATCCTGGAGATCCTGCATCCATTCCTGGAAGCGCTCGACGCCCTCGATCGCACGCGAGGGGTCGGTTTCGAGCACCTCCTTGGCGACTTCGACGCCGGCGCCCGGTGCAATGAGCTCGGCCGCAGCTTCCATCTCCGCGTCGATCCGTTGGAGCTCGTCCCAGCCCCAGTCGTAGGTTTCCCGGAGATCGAGTGCGCAGCGATTCCACGCTCGTGCGTAGAGCTGGTAACGGTCTTCGCCCACCGCATCGCGATCTTCGGCCCAGGGGAGGTAGGTCTCGCGCAGGAACGTAGCGAAGCTGCGATAGCTCGTCGCGGCCGACTCGGCGGCGACCTCGAGGTCGCGAAGCAAGCCTTCGGACTTGCAGTCGGTGATGCCCGCAACGATGCCGGCGAAGAAGTTTCCGCCCGTATCGCCCCCGGCGCCCCAAGCCTCGCACTGGCCGATGCACGCTTCGATTTGGCGGCGGGGCGCGATCCGCCTCGCCTCGATGCCGCGCAGCAGCGTGGCCCGGTAGCCGCCGAGGGCGCCCGGCACGCGCCCCATGCGTTGGGCCAGCGTCATCCAGTCGCCCTCGTCCGCCGCGGGCATTAGATCGAAGACCCGGCGGATCGATTGAAGTGGTGACGCGAGCACGTTCAGGTTGGCGAGGTAGTCGCCCGTGTCGAAGAGATCACAGTCGATCGCAAGCGCTTCGCGCATGACGTCGCGGGCGATGCCATCGCCGTCGGCCTCGGACGGAAGCGTATCGAGGCGAGCGAGCGCGTTGCGAGCGAGCGCCTCGCGAGCCTCTTCGCCCGCCTTCGAGTAGTCCGTGAGCTCGGATTCGTGCCCGGCGATGCCGAGGGACGTCGCGGCGATCGGATCGAGCGCTGCGAGACCCTCTACGTATTCGTCGCCAAGGTCGGTGATCGCAGACATCAGCGCAGCTTGCCATCCTCGCGCGTTGACGGCGAGGGCGCTCGCGCCGCCTGTTCGTGCTCCGTTCCCCACCGATCAATCGCGACGAGCCGATCGAGGGGCTGGCGGCGCTGGTCGCGTCGCTCGCGCTGTTGCAGATCCTCCGGCAGGGTCTCGATGTCACCGGGGTACCCGATCGCGAAGACGACGAGTACGCGCAGGTCCTCCGGTGCCGAGAAGGCGGCTCGCACGGCGGCCTCGTCGAAACCCGCCATCGGGTGGGCGACGAGGCCGAGGGCCGTGGCCTGCGTCATCAGATTTGCCGCTCCGATGCCGGCGTGGAAGGACCAAAGCGCGCGTTCCGCCCCGTACGCATCCCCGCGCTCGTGCGCGGGCAGCGCCGCGAGCGCGACGAGCAGTGGCGCCGATGGCGCCCAGCTGCGATTGCCCTCCGAGAGCGCGGCGGCGAGCGTCGCCTCCGTGGCTGCGGAGCGCGCGACGAGCAAGCGCACCGGCTGCGCGTTGCCGTGGCTCGGGGCGACGGAAACGGCCAGCCAGAGGAGGTCCTGGACATCCGCCGGGACCGCCCGGGGGGCGAAGGCGCGGCGTGCGCGACGCGCGCTGAGGGCCGGGAGCAACTCCGTCATCGGTCCTCCTGAGCGGCACCGATCGTGCCATCGCGCGGCCGGCGAAGCCAGCAGGTCAGTGCGAGCCACCTAAACTGCGACGACCATGACGACCTTCGTGGGGCTCGATCTCTCCTGGACGGGCCGCTACGAGACGGGCATCTGCTGGCTCGAGGGCGAATCCGGTAGCGAGCTCAGCTGCACGCGGATCGAGGCGTCGGTGCGAAGCGCCCAGAGCCTCGCCGAGGAACTCGCTGCCGTCGAGGGCCCGGTCGTGGTGGCGATCGACGCACCCCTGATCGTGACCCCGGAGCGCTGGGTCGAGCGGGAGATCGGGCGCCGCTTCAGCCGTTACAAAGCCTCGGCCCATTCGGCGAACCTCGACTTGTTGATCCGCAACGGCCTCACCGCCGGTATGGATCTCGCGCACGCGCTCGGGGACGCGGGCTTCGCCCTCGACGCGGCGGCGTTACTGGGAGGGGATCGTCGGGGGCGGTTCGCCTTCGAGGTCTACCCCCACACGATCCACGTTCGCCTCTTCGGCCTTTCCGAACGCCTGCCTTACAAGCCTGGGCGCGGTCGGCGCGTGGCGATGCGGCGGCGGGTCCTCGGGGAGTACCAGTCCCATCTCCAGCGGCTTCTCGCGCGGGAAGCGCGCGGCGTCCTGCGCAACGCAGACGTGACCGACGTGCTGGCGCCCGAGACGGCGGCGGCGGCGCGGGGCCGGGGGCTCAAGCACACGCTCGATGGTCTCACCTGTGCGATCTCCGCGTTTCTCGCGTGGCGCGATCCCGATTCCTGGGAGGTCCTCGGCGAGGCGACGAACGGCTACGTCGTCGTGCCGCGCGAACGTGACGCCGCCGAGAGCTGAGGCGCCTCGCTACATCCGCTCCGGTGCGCTCATCCCCATCAGGTCCAGCACACGGCTCAGCGCGATCTTGGCGGCAAAGACGAGCCGGAGACGGGCGGCGGTCAGGGCCGCATCGTCGGTAAGCACCTTGAGGCCCGAATCGCCGAGTTGCTTGAAGGCATCGTTGAACGCGTGGAACGCCGTCGCGAGTTCCGTCCCGTAGTGGGCGAGATGCTGGGGCTCGAACGTCGTCGCCACCAGCTCGATCACTTCCGGCAGGCGCATCATTTCGCGGATCAGCGCGAACTCGTGGGGGGCGGTCAGGAGGGTCACGTCGCCGCCGTCCGGAGAATGGCCCTCGGCCGCCGCCCGGTCGAGCATGCTCGCGAGACGGGCGTGGGCGTATTGGATGTAGTAGACGGGGTTTTCGTTCGACTGGGTGACCGCCAATTCGAGATCGAACTCCATCTGCGAGCTCGGCGCGCGGAGGAGGAAGAAGAAGCGAGCAGCGTCGGGGCCAACCTCTTCGATGAGCTCATCGAGCGTGATGATCTCGCCGCCGCGCTTCGAGAGCCGCACGACTTCGTCCCCGCGCTTGAGCGTGACGAGCTGGTAGAGGAGTACGTGCAGCGCGTCGCCCCGGCCCGCGACCGCCTCGGTCGCGACCTTGACGCGCGAGACGTGGCCGTGGTGATCGGCGCCCCAGACATCGATTACGAGGTCGAAGCCGCGATTCGCGAACTTGTCGTAGTGGTAGGCGATGTCGCTCGCGAAGTAGGTGGGGCGCCCGTCCGAGCGAACGACGACGTTGTCCTTCTCCTCGCCGAGCGCGCTGGAGGTCAGCCAGACGGCACCCTCCCGCTCCACCAGATGGCCGTTCTCGCGGAGGACCGCCATCGCCGCTTCGTAAGGCGCGGTCTCGTCCCCGCCCGATGCGTCGAAGAGCGAACGCTCGCGGAACCAACGGTCGTAGCGGACGCCGAAGTGCGTGAGGCTCGCTTCGATCCGCTCGACCATCAGCTCGATGCCGAGTTCGGCCAAAGCCGCGTCCGCGGGCTCACCTTCGGCCGCCAGGAAGCGGTCACCGAGGCGGTCGCGGACGGCCTCCGCGACTTCGATCATGTAGTCGCCCGGATAGCCCTCGGCCGGGATCGGTGCCTCGCGGCCAAAGAGCTCCTGGTAGCGGGCGTAGAGCGTCTCGGCAAACATCTCGGTCTGGGTGCCGGCATCGTTTACGTAGTACTCGCGCTCGACCGCGTAACCGGCAGCCGCGAGCACAGACGCGAGCGTGTCGCCGATAGCGGCACCGCGACCGTTGCCCACGTGCAGGGGACCGGTGGGGTTCGCGGATACGAACTCGACCTGCGCGCGCTGGCCTTGGCCGAGCGTGAGGTCCGCGAAGGCGGCGCCCGCGGCGATGATGCGCTCGACCTCGGACTGCATCAGACGCTCGGCCAGCCGGAGATTGATGAACCCGGGGGCCGCCACGGCAGGGGCTTGAATCGTATCGTCGGCGGGGAGGTGGGCGGCGATCGCCTCTGCGATCTGGAGGGGCGGCATCATCGCCGCTCGCGCCAGGCGGAGAGGCAGAGAGCTGGCGTAGTCGCCGTTCGCGGGGTCCTTCGGGCGCTCGAGGTCGGCGCCAGGCAAGGCGACATCGGGCAACGCGCCCGCCTGCATTGCCGCGCGCGCGGCCCCGTCGATCAGGGCTTCGAGGCGCCGTCGAAGGGAGA
>Ga0310121_10005105_pt1 | contig 11382 bp, 9 predicted proteins | sample CB27_Tmax_986_MG_FD_203504 | JGI IMG/M metagenome (GOLD analysis project Ga0310121, IMG submission 203504) | Marine microbial communities from Western Arctic Ocean, Canada - CB27_Tmax_986 | ecosystem: Environmental > Aquatic > Marine > Oceanic | place: Canada: Western Arctic Ocean | collected...
GAGAATTTTCGTTTGAACCCATTTGGATTAATTTTTCTGATCCTGTAGGAGTCAATAATTCATTTTCCATTTAAAAACTATATTACTATTACCTATAAATTTTAATCAAAATTTTATCTTACTCTTAGCATCAGATATCTGAAAATCGTTAAAAATTTTTATAAAGAAAAATTACCTCGAAACTGAATGTTAAAACATAAACGATTAGGAAAGACTAGTTTACAGGTATCAGAAATAGGACTTGGATGTTGGCAGCTTGGTGGCCTAGTTACAATAGGAGGCGTTACTATAACATATGGTGATTTTAATGAAGAAGACGCCTACAAAATAATTGACAAATCTTTAGATTTGGGTATAAACTGCTTTGATACAGCCGATTTTTATTCTTTAGGAGGAAGTGAAAGGAGACTTGGTAAAGCGCTTAAGGAAAAAAGATCTGATGTTTACATATTCACAAAGGCGGGTTACATACCAACTTATACTGAAACAAAAATTTCTGAACAAGATCTATCGTATAATTATTTATTATCTGCAATTGATAGAAGTTTAAACCGTTTAGGAACTGACTATGTTGATTTATTTCAAACTCATTTCGCACCTCAAACTGAGGAAGATTTTAAAAATATAGAAAAAGCCTTTGATAAAATCAAGTCTGAGAACAAAGCCAAATACTGTGGTGTATCAATAGGTTATGAATATGAAAAGGGCATTGAATTAATCGAGAGAGGGTTAGTTGATTCCTTACAAATTTTCTTTTCCTTGTTAGATAATAAGGCGCGTACACAATTATTTCCCTTAGCAAAAAAATTTAATGTTGGGATTATAGCAGCTGAACCTCTCGCACAAGGATTTTTGACGGGCAAATACGATCATAATACTATATTTCCAAAAAATGATGTAAGAAGTAGGCTTGGTAAAAACGATATAGAAAACAAGGTAAAACGAGCTAAGGATTTTCAATTTCTTTTGAATGAGCGTAGAACTATGAATCAATTAGCGTTAGCATACATATTAAGTCATGAGGAAGTCTCTACCTGTATCCCTGGAGTTAAAACTGTTGAACAATTAAAATCAAATGTTTCTTCATCGGAAATTAAATTAACCTTAGACGAACTTGAGAAAATAAGGGATGTGCAAGGTAAATGGTAATATTCAAAATATTGACAGTCTTAATTTACTAATACTGTTTGTTTAAAACCTTACCACTTACAATTATTTTACCATCATCATCTTGATCAGCGCGTAATCTTGAAGAAGATAGCTGTCCTTTGACTTGTTGATTTAATTTGTCTATGAGATAGTTTCCTTTACTTTTTCTATTTTTTTCGAACAAGTAGCGTAAAGATATGCGTATTTTGCCATTGTTTGGTGATGGTTTAGTTCCATGTAAAGCTAAAGTAGTCCAAAAAGATACAAAACCCTTTTTGCCTAAAACCTCCTTCACTTGAAATTTATCAGAATGACCATTACCATCATCGTAAGTAATAGTTTTTTCTCTATCATTTAAAATAACATTATGAGGAAAAGTAGTTACGCCAAAAATATGGCTATGAGGTACCATAACCAATGGAGACATGTTTTCGTTAACATCATCAAGATAAACATAAAGAGTTACAAAATCAGCTAATCTGTCTTTATGGTCAATTATATCTTGATGAAAATCTACACCAACAAAATAAGTCATATCTGCATATTCAGGTTTTATGTATGGACCAAGACCTGTCAAACCTATATCTTTGGTTTCTTGCTTAATCCAATCAGGAATGTGTTCTAGAGGAACGGCTACAATAAATTTTTTTAATAATATGTTGTAATCAGGTCCAAGTACTTTTGACATACAATCTTGAATAATAGGGTTTTCTTCAATAAACCCAAGGTCATATTTTTCAGCAAGATTATATCCACCTGTTTTAGGATTTTTATTTCGATAGTGTGGATTCTTATGAAACTCTTCTTTGCTCAGGAATAACTTAGAAGAAAATTCGCGAGTGTCTTTAACTTTTTGTAGTAGGTCATTACATCCTAATTCATCTATAACATTACCAAGTTCACAAAAACCATCTTCGGCAAATTTATCCAGTAAATCATTCATAAAAATTCGTATTTTTGATATAATATTAATTTATTACATAATTATTAAAATTAAAAATTATTATCATTGATTTATGTCTATACCTAAATTTTTTCCTAAAAGTACAAAAGTATCAAAAGCTAATTATTCCTGAATTTGTGATTATATGATATGAACGACCATAATGTAAGTATAACCGGATTGACAAGGCAGTATCCTGAATTCAGGTATAGTACTAATGAATTGATTAACGCTATGGAAAATAAACTGACAGAGCAAGTTAAAGAAAATATTCTTCAATTAGGTGTAGAACATAGATATTTTATCAGATCGTTTGATCATTATATTAACAAATCAGGCGAACCGATTAAATCAAACTCTAACAGTGAACCGATTTCAGATTTGTGCACAAGTGTTGCACAAAAATGTCTCACAAATTTAGGTTTAACAAAAAATGATGTAACGTGTGTGGTAGCTGCATTTGAAGATAATGATTTTTTGAGTCCAGGATTATCTTCCGTTATTTTAACAAAGATGGGATTATCTAAATTCATTCCACATTATAATATTCAAGGAATGGCCTGCTCTACGCTTCCAAAATTATTAGAACTTGGAAAAAATTTAATTCATAATGAAAATGACAAAATTCTGTTTGTGATTTCTGGTTGTAATTCAGGTTGGTATCTTCCACATCTGATGGATGGCAAGAATGTTAGAAACCCAAAAGAAATTGGTAAAGATCAACCTGACCGTAAAAAACAGATTTCAAAATGGGTTTCAACAATGTTTTCATTTTTGTTTGGGGATGGTGTTGCGGCTTTTGTTATGAGCAAGTCTGGTCCTGAAGGCAATGCTGTGAATATTGGGAAAATTACTCATGCGGTAAATTTTACTGACTCAGATTATAGGAAGGCATCTGTCAGATTAATTGGAAATACATCAAATCATTTGTATGAACATGAACTTACCGCGGGAGGTGATATTTTAGAAAGATCATTAGAATATTCGAAAAAAGTTTTGGCTAAGTCATTAGGTAATGATATAGAAAGTTATGATGAAAAATTAGCACAAGGTTTTATGGCAGAACAAAAAAAAGTTATGATACATACAGGAAGTCTAAAGATTTTAGACGGATTCAAAAATCTCTATAAATTAGGTGATAATCAGATTCAAGAATCATACGAGACACTTAGAGAATATGGTAATCTTACAGGAGTTAGTATTCCTACAGTTATTGACAAGGCTATGTTTCAAAATAATTCCATTTCGGGAAAGGGTTTACTAATTGGAATAACAATGGGTTTTGGTTTAGACATAGTAGAAGTAGAAAAAATTTAGCTATAATAGATAGCAAGATATTAGTTTATACAATTTTGATACGTGATTATGAGTTCAAAAATTATTTTTTGGATAAATGATGATTTATCCGGACTAGGATTACCAAAAATTCTACAAGAGAAATATAATTTTGATACGTTTGGAATCTTTGATGTCACCGATAAGCCAAAAAAATTTTTAAAAAAACAAAAATTAATTAATTTTTCAAAGATCTGGTTTTTCCATGATCATATATACAAAACAAATCAAAAACCTGATAAAGAATTTTTAAAATTAATTGAAGAAAAATACAAAGTTGATCTTAGATTACTTGCATCCAACGAACGTTTTTTCAACAAATTTAATCAATTTTACAAATTTTCATCAGATGAAATATTGTTAATTCTTGAACAAGAATGCAAATTATTTGAAAAAATTCTTGATGAGGTAAAACCTGATTTTCTAATTACAGGAATAACTACGTTGCATTACAATCATCTATTCTATAAGATTTGTCAGGCTCGTGGTGTTAAAATTTTAATGCTTAGGCAATCATATTTGCGAGGTAAATATATCATTGCTAGCAGAACTTATTTGATCGATGATGCCAAATATAATGAAAAATATAATTTTGGCTCTCTGCAAGAATTTCAAAACCATATGAAAAAACATGATGCGGGTACGGATTTAGTGATAGTAAAAAATAAATTTCTAAATTCTAAAACAAAATATTTCCAAGCTATACTCAAGTATTTATTTACCAATAATAGTAATCTAAAAACCCATTTTACTTATTATGGCAGAACAAAATTTGCCGTTCTTAGAATAACGTTAATTAATGAAATTAAAAAAAAATTCAGAAAATACTTTATCAATAAAAATTTAATTCGTAATATAGAAAACAAAAAACCATTTATTTATTTTCCGCTACATGTTGAACCAGAAAGATCAATGCTAATTGCCGCTCCATTATTTACTAACCAAATTGAAGTGATTACAAAGATTGCTAAGTCGCTACCTAATGGTTATAATCTATATGTAAAGGAACATCCTACTATGGTTATACGAGAATGGCGTTCAATTTCTGATTATAAACAAATTATGAGTTTGCCTAATGTAATGTTGATTCATCCTTCCGTAAAATCTGATGATATTATAAAAAAATCTTCGTTGGTTATTTCAATTAATAGTACTTCTGGATTAGAAGCCGGATTTTATAACAAACAATCAATTACTCTGTCTGATCAAGACTTTTCATATCTTTCGTTTGTTAATCAAATAAAAACATTACAAGAGATTCCTGATGCAATAAAAACATCATTAAAAAAGAAAGTAAATATTTCTGATTTGAATAACTATCTTAATTTAATAGAATCTAATTCATTTGAACTTAATTTGCTTTATTTATCTACGGAGTTTGCTGATATTTTTCATTATAACGGTTTTTTAGTGGATGTGGAAATATCAATAGATAAAATGCGGTCTTTCTTAGAAAAATATAGAAATTCATTTGAAAAACTAGCTGCTGAATTTGTAAAAAAGATTCAAAATGGATAGTCTAAAAAAATTAGAAAGTGATGAACAGTAAATAAGATTAATCAACATACGCACAGAGTTTTTCAAGAGAAATATAACAAATTATCCGAAACAAGTTAATATAAAAGATGTAAATTGGAAATAAAATTATGGATAATTTTGAAGTTCAAAAATTAAAGAAGAAAATACCAGAAATTGGTACAGAAATGCATGATACGATGGTAAAATTATACCCTATTTGTCGTAGTATAACTGGTAACGGTGTTAGAAAAACTCTTGATATAATTTCTGAACAAATTCCATTAGAAAAACATGAAATTCCAACTGGTACAGAAGCTTTTGATTGGACAGTACCAAAAGAGTGGAACATAAAGGATGCTTATGTTAAGAAATCCAACGGGGAAAAAATAATCAATTTTAAAAAATCAAACTTGCACGTACTAAATTATAGTGTCCCAGTTCACAAGACAGTTTCTTTAAGCGAATTAAAAGATCACTTATTCACGTTACCTGATCAGCCTGCGCTAATTCCCTACAGAACATCATATTATTACGAAAATTGGGGATTTTGTATTACACACAAACAATTTTTACAATTAGAAGAAGATGAATATGAAGTAGTTATTGATTCAACGTTAGAAGATGGTTCACTTAGCTATGGTGAGTATTTTATTAAGGGTAAATCTGAAGATGAAGTCTTACTTTCATGTTATATCTGTCATCCTTCCATGTGTAATGATAATCTATCAGGGGTTGTATTACTTACCTTTCTTGCAAAACATCTCAAAAATCTATCATTACAATATTCGTATAGGTTTCTATTTATTCCAGAAACTATAGGTGCAATTGTTTGGTTATCTAGAAATGAGCAGAATGTAACAAAAATAAAACATGGTTTGGTTGCTACTTGTGTTGGAGACTCTGGAATTTCAACTTACAAAAAAAGCCGACAAGGTAATGCAGAGATTGATCAAACAGTTATAGATGTTTTAAAAAATTCTGGTGATGATTATAAAATTATGGATTATGAACCAATTGGCAGTGACGAAAGACAATTTTGTTCACCAGGATTTAACCTTCCAGTAGGATTACTGCTAAGAACACATCCATATTATTTTACGGAATATCATACATCTGCGGACAATACAGAATTTGTAAAGGCAAAATATCTTGCTGATTCATTTTCTAAATACTTCAAAGTAATTTTTAAATTAGAAGAGAATTTTGGGAAATTTTATTCAAAAAATAATGAAGAAGAACTACTTGAAATAGATAGTAAAAATGATCAAGTTTTTCTTAATCTCAAGCCAAAATGTGAACCCAAGTTAGATAAAACTGGAATGTATAGGAAAATTGGTGGGAAAAATAATAACGATGCTTTAACAATTTTGTGGGTATTAAATTATTCAGACGGTAAACATTCACTCCGTGACATCACATTAAGATCTGGAATTGATTTTAAGCAAATAAAGCAAACAGCTGAGTTATTGCATGAGAAGAAATTATTAAAACGCATATTATAATGAACAACGAAGAAGCCTATTAAGGGAAATTAAGAAGATGCTTGATTACAAAAAATTAGTTGCAGAATTTAAAAGAATTGGGTTGGAGGAAGGGGATGTTGTTTTTGTTCATAGTTCGTTCAAATCTTTTGGTGGAGTAGAAGGAGGGCCACAAACTGTTATTGATGCATTAATTTCCACATTAGGAAATGAGGGGACATTAATTGTTCCTAGATTTAATTTTGATTTTTCCACACATAGCACGCCATGGGATATAAGAACAACGCCGTCACAAACGGGAATAATTTCTGAATTTGTTAGAAAAGATCCAAGAAGTTTTAGTGTCTTTCATCCAATCTATTCATTTTCAATAATTGGAAAACATGCAAAAGAATTAGTTAAACATAGATACAAAGGCAGTTATAGTAAAGACTCGATCTTTTATAAATTACGAATATTAGGCGCAAAGATTCTTCAAATTGATAGAGTCTATAAAGGAACTACAATGTTTCATCATGTTGAAGAAATGTTAGGAGTAGATTATAGGTATATCAAAAATTTTACAGGTATTGTAACCGATGAAAACGGTAAGAGTTATGAAGATACATTTAGCATTTATGTTCTTAATCGGGAACAGAATTTTTTTACTTATGTTCAGCCCATAGGAAAAATTTTGGAAGAGAAAGGAGTTATGAAAATTGATAAAATAGGTGATGCAACAATTTGGTATATGAAAGCTGATGACATGTATAGAGTTACTGCAGATGCGATAAAAAAAAACCCACGCATATTATGTAAAATTGTACCGCCTTAAAAGATGACTTCAATACTTATTTTTGTGACTAGAAGTTAAGTTTTGGTAGTGATGAAAAAGAATCTCAAAAATGCAAAATTCCAAACAGCTAACGGGGGAAAAGTTGCAGTTATTACCGGAACCTCCAGCGGAATTGGTTTTGAAACAGCTTTAGCATTTGCAAGAGACGGATATTATACCTATGCAACTATGAGAGACACTTCAAAGGGTGATAGGATAAAAGAAATTTCTCAAAAGGAAAATTTGAAAATTGACGTATTAGAATTAGATGTAGATAAAGAAGATTCTGTGAAAATTGCAATAAAACAAATTTTAGACCAAAAACAAAGGATTGATGTTCTTGTAAATAATGCAGGATGGGGGATCTGGGGTTGTGTTGAAGACGTTTCTATTGATGAATTCAAAGCACTGTTTGAGACAAATTTCTTCGGAATTATAAGATTGATTCAGGAAGTTGGACCAACAATGAGGGAAAAAGGCTCCGGAACAATTGTGAACATAAGCTCGTATGCAGGCCGTATCGGATTTCCAGTATCACCGGCGTATTCTAGCTCCAAGTTTGCTATGGAAGGATTAAGTGAATCCCTGAGGTTAGAGATGGCACCTTTTGGCGTTAATGTTATCATAATCGAGCCAGGAATTGTGAATACGAATTTCTTTAAACCTATGAAAATAGCTAAAAAATCGGAATCAAATATTGCATACAAAGCTATCACGGATGAAATAACTCTGCGTATCGCGAGCAAGGCTAAATTTGGAATTCATCCAAAGGAGGTTGCAAAGATAATTCTTGAGATTATTAAAAGCGATAAACCGTTGCCAAGATACTATGTTGGTGATGATGCTGCCAAATTCCTAGAGGCAAGAAGAAGTAAAACGGACATTGAATTTGAAAGTTATATAAAAAAAAGATATGCTTATGGCAATATTCGGTTTTGGGATTAGGAAATTGTTAGTCTAAAAAAATTAGAAAATGATTAACAGTGAGTAAGATTATTTACGTGTGTACAGCATCTTTCAAATCGATCTCTGAGTAATTTCTACATGATGACGATTAGCTTCTCTTCTAGATATTTTTTTGTTCTCAATTTCTTCATTGGATAAATTGGTTTGCTTTCCATGTCGCATTTTTCTTCCATATCGTTTGTAGCAAAAAATTTTGTCGCCAGTTGGTCCCATCTCATTTGTTCTCAAACGATATACAACAGTAGTTAAATCATTAGTATAATTTCTTACTTTTTCAAATGCCGATAAAATGTAATCATCTAGTTTGAAAAAATACTCTATTGGTTTTGGAACACGAAAGTTTTCAAGTGGTAACTTTTCTGGACTGTCTAACCAAGAAGATATATCATAATCATACAGCACGATTTTTCCAGAGTCAAGCTTCTCATAATTTACTATTTTGTCAAATGCAAATTTTACAGTTTGTTTTAATTCGTTTAAACCTGTATGAGTAATTTGACCCCCAAATAATCGATTAATGGATTCCAACATATACAATTTAAAATCTGAAATTAGTTCTGTATCGGTGACAATTTTAGACATATAAAATGGATTTAATTGTTTATTACGAATACGTGCTTCTTTGATATCTTCTAGTGTAAATTCATGCTTTTCGTTTTCAATTAATTCATCTTTTGCTGACTGGGAAAAATCATTGAAAAGCTTCTTAATTCTTGGTGTCCAGTTTTCTTCATCCTCTGAAATATGTTCTATTAAGGTTACATAATCAGATCCGTTAATAGAGAGTGCATGAGATAATTCAAGAAATATTTCACTTGTAAAAGTGTAAAAAAGGAATTGAAAAAATCTCACACGAAAAAAATCTTCCATAGGTAAATCATTAGTCTCTATAACAACTTCTTCAAATTCTAATGCTAGTAATTCGTTATTGCTACTAATATAACGAGGTATAGCACGATAAGCAGTTTTTATTCCATATTTTTCTCTGTGTTGCCTTGTACTTCCTTCAGTGCCATGAAGCATTAGGTTGGCATACATCGTAACCCTTACATCATTTCTGGCTGATTCTTTAACACCATCTACAAAACTTTGATAGCTTTCTCCAGGTAATCCATAAATTAGCTCACAAAATGTTTCTATTCCTTTTTCATGACATTTTTCACGCAATACATCATATTGTTCTATAGGTATATTTTTTCTTTTGATGTTAACGAGTGTTTCCTGATTCATTGTTTGCTTTGACATAGACATGGATGTAACGGTTTTCAGAGTATCGGCAATGTCAATTATTGTATCATTAGTATTTTTTGCAAAATAAATATAGACATATTTTGGGAAATTACGTTCGTCAGTAAAATTTCGTATAAGTTTAGCAATTTCCATATCTCTTCTTAATATTCCAAAATTAGCATCAGCAATATACAAAAATCCAGTTAAATTCCTAGTATTTTCGCAAATATACTTCACTTCTTCTTTTATAGTCTCAAGCGAAAACTGATTAATTTTTTCTTGTGTTGCGTTGCCCCAATTACAAAAGGTACAAGCATATGGGCATCCACGATTTGTTTCTATTATTGGTGCAAGATGAGGATCTGCAAGAAAAGGATCCAGTACACCTGTAAGGTAAGGCGATGGGTGATCCGTCAGGTTCAATCTTTCTACAAAATTTTTGAAATTGTTTATGATTTTATTTAACTTCTTATCAAGGTAGAACACAGAACCAGGCAATTCTTCAAATGGGATGTTGTATATTTTTTTATCATTACCTTGAAGTAATTCTACAAATCTAGTAAAACTCCATTCTCCTTCGCCATAAATATATGCGTCAAGGTTAGGTCGTTCTTGAAAGAAATTATGTATCCAGTTTAAATCTACTCCATTAAAATTTGGTCCGCCCATAACAGTAATTGTACTAGGATTTTTTTCTTTCACCTGTTTTAAAATTGCAAGATTCAGATTAGAATTCCATTGATAATGACTTGTAGCCAAAACATCCGGTGCTTGTTCTGAGATTCTATTTCTAAGTTTGATTGGATCTTTGAAAAGTTCAATAGAAACTTCTGGATGTTTATTTTTTAAATATGCCGCAATATAACCAATATTAAGCGGTATGGGTTGAATATTATCCCAATCGTGAAAATAACAAAGATCAGCCAAATAAATTAGCATAGTTCAGATGAAGAATTTAGGTATATATTGATTATTAACGATTGGAAAAATTCTTGACTGGGATTAAAAATCTCTATAAGCTGGATTACAATCAGGTACAAGAATCATATGAAACTCTTAAAGAATATGGTAATTTAACTGGCGTTAGTTTGCCTACAGTGTTAAATAAAGCAATGGCACAAAAAAATTCAATGTCGGGAAAAAGTTTACTCATAGAAATCACAATGGGGTTTGGTTTAGATATTGTAGAAGTAGAAAAGGTTTAGAAATTTTTTAATATTATTTTGTTGATACACCACCGTCCACTGGTAAAATAGCACCAGTAGTCCAAGATGAATCATCACTTGCAAAATATAATACAGCTTTAGCCACATCCTCTCCTGTACCAATTCGCCCTAGAGGATGTTCTGCTGCAGTAATTTGTCGTTTTTCTTTTGTATTTAACCAAAGATTCCGAGTCATATCAGTATCTACAACAGCGGCGCAAACACAATTTACACGAATATTGTTTTTAGCATATTCTAAGGCCCAAGATTTTGTAAGTAGTATGATAGCCGCCTTTGCAGCAACATATGCATCAGCATAAAAATTTTCAAATGCTTTTAGACCAGCATCTGAAGAAATATTAATAATTGAACCACCATTTTTTTTCATTTGTGGGATCACGTACTTGGTAAATCTGAAATGACTATTTAGATTCACATCGATAATTTCATTCCATTCTTTTTCAGTAATTTTATCCAAAGGCTTCATTTTTGGAAGTACACCCACATTATTTACCAAAATATCAATCCTACCAAATTTCTTAATTGTTTTATCTATGACATTTTTCACATCATTTTCATTTCTAACATCACCAACAACAAAAAATGAATTTCCCATTTCCTTTGCTGTTTGCTGTAATTGTTTTTGATTTTTTGAAGTAATTACTACTTGTGCACCTTCTTTCATAAATAATTCAGCAACTGCTTTTCCTATACCACGGCTTCCACCAGTAATTAACACAA
>Ga0310121_10005106_pt1 | contig 11381 bp, 8 predicted proteins | sample CB27_Tmax_986_MG_FD_203504 | JGI IMG/M metagenome (GOLD analysis project Ga0310121, IMG submission 203504) | Marine microbial communities from Western Arctic Ocean, Canada - CB27_Tmax_986 | ecosystem: Environmental > Aquatic > Marine > Oceanic | place: Canada: Western Arctic Ocean | collected...
TGGACGTCTCGGCAAACGAATTCGGACACCACTGATGTTGCCGTACATCCCCCCGGGGAACGACATTGAATTTGTTCTATACGACCTCTTTGACGCCGAAACCGAATGGGCGCAGATCCCAGCGTTCGATTCGTTTGATCGAGACACCGTCAGGGCCGTTGTGACCGAATGCGGGAAGTTGGCTCGCGACGTTATGGCGCCCTTATCTCAATCTTCAGACGAGGAAGGGGCACATTGGAATGACGGGGTTGTCACGGCTCCTGAAGGGTTCAAGGACGCGTACGCTGCATTAGCCGCGGGCGGATGGCTGGGCGTGTCGGGCAATCCGGAATTCGGCGGGCAGGGTTTGCCGAAGATGTTGACGGCGTCTTTGGAAGAGATGTTTTGGGGAGCCAATACCAACTTGTGGCTGTACGCGACGTTGACGGTGGGGGCTGCTATTTGCGTGGATGCCCATGCCGATGAGGACACGCGTCGTTTATACCTGCCGAAGTTCTATAGTGGCGAATGGACTGGTGCGATGGCCCTTACCGAAGCGCATGCCGGGACCGATCTCGGACTCATTCGAACACGCGCGACGCCACGTTCCGACGGCCGCTACAGCATCACGGGAACCAAAATATTCATCACCAGTGGTGAACATGATTTAGTGAAAAATATCGTCCACCTGGTTCTTGCAAAAGTGCCGGATGCGCCAGCTGGTAGTCGCGGTATATCGCTGTTCTTGGTACCGAAATACATACCCGGTGACGATGGATTGCTCGGAGAGCGCAACGGTTTTGAAAGTGCTTCGATCGAACACAAGATGGGTATCAAAGGGAGCGCCACGTCTGTGATCAACTACGGAGACGCGATCGGGTACCTTATTGGAGAACCCAACCAGGGCCTCGCTTGCATGTTCACGATGATGAATTACGAGCGCTTGTCAGTCGGTATTCAGGGGCTCGGACTTGCCGAGCGGGCGTATCAGGTGTCGTCTTCCTACGCCAAGGAACGCGTCCAAGGACGCGTACCGGAGGGCTCTCGCGTTGCGAACACCGACGCTGATGCCATCGTTGGGCACCCAGACGTACGTCGAATGTTGTTGACGCAACGCGCATACAACGAAGGTGGTCGGGCATTTTCAATGTACGTAGGGTTGCAGCTTGATCGAGCGAAATACTCCCCTATTGAGGCGGTTCGGGAGAAAGCATCGGGCTTTGTCGACTTGCTGACGCCCGTCGCTAAGGCTTTTATTACCGATCGCGGGTTGGAGTGTACGCTGCTGGGACAGCAGGTTTTTGGAGGTCACGGGTATATTCGTGAATGGGGCGTCGAGCAACTTGTTCGAGACGTACGTATTGCGCAGATCTATGAGGGCGCTAACGGGATCCAGGCGCTCGATCTGGTTTCACGCAAAGTTCTAAGAGATGGTGGTGCGACGGTGGGTGAATTGATTGACGATATCCGTCAAACCGAGGTGCCGGAACGTTATACGGTGGCGTTAGATGAGGCATTAAACGCGTGGCAAGAAGTCACGCGATGGCTATGCGATTCGGCGCCTTCGGACAGTAACCTCCCCGGCGCGGCGTCAGTCGATTATCTCGATGTGACGGGTCACGTCCTCTATGCGTGGATGTGGGCACGAATGGCAGGTGTTTCCGGTAGTACGGATAAACGTTATGTGGCGGATTATTACTTTGCCAAGCTACTACCTCGGTACTACTCACTTGTGGCTTCGATCCGCGGTGGTTCTGCGAGTTTGATGGAACCGTCGTCTGACTGGTTCTGAAGAGTCCGTTTGATCGGATTCAATGGCACTACTTATCGAATATTGGAGACAATGTTTTGCACGAAATCGGCCGCGCCACTACCAGCGAAACCCGTCAAAAAGGTCACCTGCTTGCCATCGAAATGCCGATCGGTTTCGAGCTGTGGGACCTCTCCTTCCTGGCGTAAGCGCCAGCCCCGCTGTTCTGCGATAAACCATTCTGGGTGGCTGAGCCACGCGATGGCTGCAGAGTCCCAGGGATGAATACCGTTGTCTTCTGGAAAACGTTCGAGCCAAAAGTTGATCCAATCCTGGCAACGTTGGTAGCAATGCAAGCCAACGCTGCCTTGCTGAGTGAGCGGGTATAGGTCTTGGGCCGTCACAGTAACCTGGCTGGTCAATTCAAATCCCGCGAGCACCGCACTTACACCACTTTCCAGAACGACGCTCGCCGCCATCGCATCATTTTCGAAGTTAAAGTCATTGACCGGACCTTGATCGCCAATGAAGAAAGACCGGCCTTGAGAACGACCTGCCACGATCACTACCGATTCAATATTTGCGACACGTTCCGGGTAGCGTTTAACTAGGAGACCAACGTTGGTTAGTGGCCCAATGGCAGCAATATGAAGACGTTGCCTGCCAAGCTGTTCCGCCATGAATTCGACCGCATCGTTAGAGCCGGAGCGCGTCGCAGACGCCGCCCCTGACACGATCGGTATCGACACATCCTTTACCGTAAGTAGTTCTTGTGCCGCGCGATTAACCAAGTCCAAGGGAGCGTTGCCGTGAACGGTAGTGACACCGAGTAGATTGAGCGCGTCATCGTTGATGGCTTCGATAATTGCAAACGCGTCGTCGATATCGCGGGGACGATCTTCGTGGACGACGCCGAGCGCGACGTCAGTGTCGATAATGAGGTTCATACGTCCAGAACGTGCGCAGTTGCCCAGTCGATCCATACCAAATCTTGGTCCCCCCGGTTTTCCGGTAGGGGTAATTTGGCGATACCCCAAAGTCTGCGTAAAACTTCAACGCCCGCGAAGCCCAGCGCGAGGCGTAGATCGAACGAGTTGGTCGGATGGTAATGGCCAAGGGCGTCTCGGATCGCCGCATCTTCCAATCCCGCGAAGGCCAAGTGAGCGGCGAAGACGCCGAGGTCGAATTCTGCCATCCCGGTAAACGCGAATTCTGGGTCGATGATGCGAATTCCGTCGGTCGTACGAAGCCAGCTACCAGGGTAGTAGTCGCCGTGGAGTAATGTATCCCCGTCACTCAGATAGAGGTTTCCAAGATCTTTTGCCCGCTGAGCGATATCGACTGAGCCGTGATCCTCGAACGGAATTTTAAAAATGTAGGCATGATTGAGCGTTCGCATGTCCCGGTTGGTGAAAACCTCCGTTGTGATGTGCAGTTGGTGTAGGTCACGGAGCCAGGACATGAGCTGTGGTATATCAGGAGAGATCGCCGCGCCGCTGTACGCGTCCGTGCAATCCGAGGCGGGTCCAAGGTCTTCGAACGCCGTTAGATGGTATTCGGGAACGTGCCCTAGAAAAGTGGGCATGACCGTCGCCAGTGGGGTCCCCACGAGAGCCTGGTAAAACGCGGCTTCAACCCGATCCCGATTAATCGGAGCGGGAATGTCGGGGTATTTCGCGACGTAGGGAACGGACTGCTTCAGTACGATGGAGTCAACGTCAGTCACGACGCGGAGGGTGTGGTTCATGTTTCCTTCCCCCGCGATTTCGGCGGATATGAACCCTCCCTGAAGCCATCCCTGATCACGGGAAAATTCAGCGACGGTTTTGGCGTTGGCGATCGACAATTCCATTTAAGACAATTCCTTCCAATTGAGTATCGATCGGTAACACAAGGGAACGCCGTCTGTGTGTGGTAGGCGACATCGGATCATCTAGATAACCGTTGGGTTATTTTTTGGTAGATACCGCCAAAGCCGCCGTTGCTCATGATCACTACGTGACAGTTTTCGCCAACGTATTCGTCGATCCGATCGACGAGTCGATCGACGTCATTTTCGACGGACGCGGCGGTTAGGCTCGCATTAACCAAGTCGGTTAAGTCCCACTGGATGTTTTCGCTGCGGAACCAAATGACCTCATCAGCCGGAGCGGTGCAATGGTAGAGATCCTCGCGAAGGGTACCGAGGGACATGGTGTGCGTTCGCGGTTCGATGATTGCAACGATGCGCTCGCTGCCCACGTGATTCCTAAGGCCCTGAAGAGTCGTACGAATGGCAGAGGGATGATGAGCATAATCGTCGTAACAACGAAGCCCATCTTTCTCCGCAAAAAGCTCCAACCGCCGTTTGACACCTTTAAACTGGCCCAGCGCTTCGATGGCAACGTCGGTGGGGACGCCCGCATGGCGAGCTGCGGCGATAGCGGTCAGCGCGTTATCGACGTTGTGCACACCGAGTAGCGCCCACTCGACCGTCCCTAGCGCGGTATCGTCTAAGATGACGGTAAAGCGACTTCCATCTGACGTCATCGCGGACGCGTGCCACGATTCGCCGTTGTCTTTATCGATCCGTTGTAATCCTTTTTCTTCCATGGCAGCGAATCTAGAGACCGGTGTCCAACAGCCTTGTCGTAACACCTCGTCGACGGCTGACGATTGTTGTGGGGCGACGATCAATCCGTCGCTGGGGACGGTACGGACGAGGTGATGGAATTGGGTTTGGATTGAGTCAAGATCTTTGAAAATGTCCGCATGATCGTATTCAAGGTTATTGATGACCAACGTCTTAGGGCGATAGTGGACGAACTTTGAGCGCCGATCGAAATACGAAGTGTCGTATTCGTCGGCTTCAACCACGAAAAACGGGCTCTCGCCGAGGCGCGCCGATATGCCAAAATTGTTGGGGACACCGCCGATCAGGAAACCCGGATCAAGTTCGGCGTACTCCAGAATCCACGCAACCATGCTCGTTGTCGTGGTCTTACCGTGAGTTCCCGCGATTGCAATTACCCACCGATCTCGCAAAATTTTCTCGCCGAGCCATGCGGCGCCCGAGGTGTAGTCGAGATTTTGGTTGAGTACGAATTCCACGGCGGGATCGCCCCTTGGGAACTTGGCATTACCGATGACGATATTGTCAGGTACCGGGTCAAAGTCTGACCGGGCGAAGCCTTGATTGACCGTTATCCCTGCATTCGCGAGCTGTTCGCTCATGGGCGGATAAATAGGGCCGTCTGATCCTGCCACTTCAAAACCGGATTCCTTCGCGAGTAACGCCAAACTACCCATGAGGGTGCCTCCGATTCCGAGAAAGTAGACACGCTCGCTCATGTTGCTAACGCTGAGCTTATGCTGTAACTCGCGATTGCGATGAGGAGTGCGATGCCAACGGCGCGCGTCATGTCGACACTCATTGCCCGGTGAAGAATGAATCCCGACGCAGCGAGGCTCCAAAGAAGGAAGGGGATTGCGACCAGGACATTCCCGGTAAGCTGGAGCACGAGCAGCATTAGAATACCGAGAACGAGGTCAACGCCCGTCATCGCGGCGAAAGTTTGATAGAACCTTCGATGGAGTCCACCGAGTCGGAGCGCGCCCCATGTCATCAGCGCCGTGACGGCGAGCGCACCGTAAGTGGGTAGGAGTTGTATCCCGTTTAGACCAGAACTTTCAGACATCGCACCCGGTCCGAACAATTGGGTGAATGTGGTGAGCACCGTTTGCAGCGCGATTAACAAAACAATGAAGTAGGGGTGCGAAGGCGCATTTTCGGGACCATCCCGAAATACGGCGATGTTCCAAAACAACTGAACAACGGCGAACATGCGGAAATTGTCGCATAAATAGTGTGGATCCCTGAGAATCCCGCCTTTCACCCTTTGGGGGAGTCTTGATGACGCGAAGAAACGTGCTCTACGCGCAGTCGGGCGGGGTTACCGCGGTGATCAATGCGAGTGCTTGCGGCGTTATCGAAACGGCGCGTAAACACAGAGACGTCATCGGGCGAGTTTTTGCGGCGAATAACGGGATTCTTGGCGTGCTTACGGAAGAATTGATAGATACAGGCAAAGAAAGCGCGCGCGCGATCGCGGGTCTTCGGTCTACCCCAAGTGGGGCTTTTGGCTCATGCCGATACAAACTCAAATCGCTCGAAGAAAGCGAACGCGAATATCATCGGCTGATCGAGGTATTCCGCGCCCACGATATTGGTTATTTTTTGTACAACGGAGGTGGTGATTCGCAGGATACTGCTCATAAAGTTTCCCAAGTTGGGAAGCGATTGGGTTATCCGGTTCGGTGCGTGGGTATTCCAAAAACAGTCGACAACGACTTGCCGTTTACGGATACCTGTCCGGGTTTTGGCAGCGTTGCCAAATACGTTGCCGTTTCCGTGCGTGAAGCCGCGATGGACGTCGCTTCAATGTGTGAAACCTCGACCAAGGTCTTCATCTTGGAGGTCATGGGTCGACATGCAGGTTGGATTTCCGCGGCGGGTGGTCTTGCGGCTGACAAACCGGGCGACGCACCCCACGTCATCGTGTTTCCTGAAGTACCCTTCTCGAAGGTCAGGTTCCTTAGAAAGGTGAAGAAGACCGTAGATACGCGTGGATTTTGTGTCATCGTGGTGTCGGAAGGCGCGCGTTACGCCGATGGACGGTTTCTCGCGGATGCCGGCAACCTTGACGCGTTTGGTCATGTTCAGTTGGGCGGGGTGGCGCCGACGATTGCAGCGATGATCAACGATAAACACGGTTATAAGTACCACTGGGCGGTTGCCGATTACCTGCAGCGCGCTGCACGTCACATCGCATCAAAGACCGATGTCGATCAGGCGTACGCGGTGGGAAAAGCGGCCGTTGAACGCGCCGTTCGGGGGGACGATGGGATTATGGTCACGATTCGTAGAACGTCGGATTCCCCCTACCGGTGGACGGTGGGTGAAGTGCCTCTTCATCGAGTCGCGAACGTAGAGAGAACGATGCCAAAGTCGTACATCTCGAAGGATGGATTTGGCATTACCGCGCGCGCGCGGCGGTATTTAGCGCCGTTGATTCGGGGCGAGGATTATCCGAGGTACAAGCAAGGGCTGCCGCAGTACACACGATTGAAAGCAGAACTCACGGCGAAAAAATTACCGGCGTTCTCTGTCGAGGCTTAAACGTCGTGTGACAACGTAGCGACTGGCGAGCGTTCGCGTGCGCGGAACGCCCGTCGTGCAGGGGGGTCTATGCGCCTATCGCTGCCAGCAACAGGATCGCAACAATATTGATGATTTTAATCATCGGGTTGATTGCAGGGCCTGCCGTGTCCTTGTAGGGATCTCCTACCGTGTCGCCCGTTACCGCGGCCTTGTGGGCTTCGGATCCCTTCCCACCGTGGTTACCGTCTTCAATGTATTTCTTGGCGTTATCCCAGGCCCCACCGCCAGCCGTCATCGAGATTGCGACAAATAGCCCAGTGACAATTGTTCCGAGAAGCATCGCCCCGACGGCACTCAAAGCGCTCGCTTGGTCGAAGACTAAGTTGAGCACGAAATACACGACAATAGGTGCGAGTACAGGAAGCATCGATGGGACGATCATTTCTCGGATTGCTGATCGGGTCAGTAAGTCAACGGCTTTGCTGTAATCGGGCCGGGTCGAGCCATCCATAATGCCTGGCATCTCGCGAAACTGCCGGCGTACTTCCTCAACCACCGCGCCGCCGGCTCTGCCTACGGCCTGCATTCCGAGCGCGCCGAAGAGATAGGGCAGCATGCCTCCGATAAGAAGCCCTATGACAACGAAGGGATCCGACAATTCGAAGCTAATGTCCAAGTCGGGAAAGAAGTGTGCCAGGTCGTAGGTGTAGGCGTTGAATAACACAAGCGCAGCGAGGCCGGCTGAAGCGATCGCATAACCCTTGGTGACCGCCTTGGTCGTGTTGCCGACCGCGTCAAGGGCGTCGGTGGTTTTACGGACGTCTTCATCGAGATCGCTCATTTCGGCAATACCGCCGGCGTTGTCTGTCACCGGCCCATACGCATCGAGCGCCACCACCATGCCTGCGAGGGCGAGCATGGTCGTTGCGGCGATAGCGATTCCATAAATACCCGAAAATTGGAATGCGGTGACAATACCAACCGCGACGATGATGGCCGGGATAGCGGTTGCTTCCATCGAAATGGCGAGGCCTTGAATTACATTGGTGCCGTGTCCGGTTTCCGATGCACGGGCGATCGATTTAACGGGACGGTATTCTGTTGATGTGTAGTATTCAGTCACCCAGACGATGAGTCCGGTGACGACGAGGCCCACCAGCGCACAGTAAAAGAACTGACGACCTTCATCGCCCGGGAACATGTGGTCGGTTACGAAGAAAATTAAGAATCCGGAAAGGACCGCGGTGGCGATAAAGCCTTTGTAGAGCGCCCCCATGATATTTTCCGAGCTTCCGAGTCGAACACAAAACGCGCCGACAACGGATGCAATAATGCAGACTCCGCAAATAAGCAAGGGCATCTCGATAGCGCTTAGCTCATCAGGACCCGAAAATCTAATGGTCGCGATTAGCATGGTGGCGACAATTGTTACCGCGTAAGTTTCAAATAAATCGGCGGCCATACCGGCACAATCGCCGACGTTGTCGCCGACGTTGTCGGCAATCACCGCAGCATTGCGTGGATCGTCTTCGGGAATACCGGCTTCAACTTTACCAACGAGGTCGGCACCAACGTCAGCACCTTTAGTGAAGATACCGCCACCTAGGCGTGCGAAGATCGAAATTAAGGATGCGCCGAACGACAGCGCGACCAATGGCTCGATCAGTTCGCGCGAGTCGAGGCCCATACCTTTGAGAATGGCGTAGTACCCAGCGACGCCAATGAGTCCGAGGCCGACGACGAGCATGCCAGTGACCGCGCCCGATTTAAACGCGATCGCGAGTGCGGGCTTGAGCCCCGTCTTGGCGGCCTGCGTGGTACGGACATTGGCGCGAACTGAAACGTTCATGCCAATGTAGCCGGCGATACCGGAAAGCACGGCTCCAACGACAAAGCCGACCGCGACTAACTTGCCAAGAGATAGCCAAAGAATCAGATCCACCACGATCCCGACAATCCCGATGGTGAGGTATTGACGATTGAGATAAGCCGTTGCACCTTCTTGAATTGCACCTGCGATTTCGCGCATACGATCTGAACCGGCATCGGCGGACGTCACGGACCGTACAGCCCAGCCTCCATAGAGCAAGGCAAGCACGCCACACATTAGGGAAATCTGCACGTCAGTCATGAAGAAGATCCATTGTTGCTTGAGGTAATTCCAACCAAGAAAACCTTTGCGAACCGCTTGTTGTAAGGTTTTCGGACGGGGACTCTACCGTAGGCGCAGTGGTGCTACAAGACGAATCATCGGCTTCAATCGACGACTTGTCTCGAGTGAGCCCCAGTTCCATTGAACTACAGGAGTTGAAAAACAAGGGGGGCTTTTAGACTCGGCAGACGCCGTTTAGTGAACCTTAAGATCGCCCAATGCCTCGATGGATTTGATTTCAAAAGAGGCCGGCAAGCGCTCGCCGTCCGTGGTCACGAACGTGATGGTGGGATCGGGGGTGCCGTTCAGTTTCAAACGAAATAGCATAATGTGGGCGTGGCCAGGAGCCAGGTGCAAAGTCGTTTTTGGTTCGACCACGAGTCGTGCTAATTGCTTCATGCGAGCTCGATTGGGGGTGATTACAGTCTCGTGGAACTCGATTGTTCCGGTCCAAGGCGCCTCGGCACTGGCGATTGTGAGCCGGGTATTCCCATGGTTTGTAATGTCGACGTATGCAGCGGTGAAGTCCTGTGTGGTCAGCGGTTGACGGACAATTGCGTTGTCGAAGCTCACGCGTTCGTTCGCGACGATGGGAACCGCTAGCGTAATCAACGTGAGTAATCTCAGAAAACACCTAAAGTGCACTGCGGTCCTCCAACGGAATTACCATTACGCGTACCTGTGGTGGTAATCCGATTTCGATCTCTCCTCGGATGCGACGTTGTCCTGGTCCATCGTTGAGCTGTTCGTACATCCATCGGCCGTCGGCATCACTGCCGGCACGTATCAGCACTCTCGCGTTGGATGCACGTGTTGTCGGGCTGAAATTCTTGAGTTTCAGCGAAGCGAACCGACTACGTCGGCGCACTTCGTCGGCAGGCAAAGTCAGCGACCACCTTCGCGCATTTTCAAGCAGTTTGATCTGGCGGCGTAGGACAAGGATCCCGGCGGAATCGCGGTCGATTTGTTCTGCGAAATCGAGTTCGGCACGTGCGGCTATCCAGGCTTCTCGGGCGATCGCAGCCATCGCGCGCTCGATATATCGCTCGGCGATGCGTTCGAGCCCGTAGGTCGCGTCCGGTTGATCAGGCGCGATTTCCAGCACCCGTTGATACCACGCGAACGCGTTATCGTCGTTTGGCGCGTCGAGCTGACCTTTGTGAAGGGCGACTTCGGCGCGATTCAAAAGATATTCAACGCGATCCCAATCAATGGCGTTCGGAACCGTTGGCGGAGGCGTCGACGAGGGCGGAATCACGGAACATGCGCCGAGCGCGAGCGCTACTGATGCGAAAAAGGTTAGAAGGCGCATGTGCGTGTCAATGATTCCTGGTTTCCCATGCCGTATATAGTGTACAAACACGCCGCGGTCTATCTCTTGCAACGAGGGACAATTTCGTCATGCTGCTTGTGACCCCCAAATGGATTGACCGGACCGTTGCCTCGATGGCGGCGATGGTCGTGATGTCTTTGGCTGCGGCAGCTGAGAGCCCCGTCAATTTTGTTGGGACAGACGTTCTGACGGAACAACCAACGTTTCTCAGTGTCGACGAAGCCTATCAGATGGATGTGTCGCTATCGGATGATGGCCACATCGAAGTGCGTTGGCGTATGCCGCCCGGATATTACCTTTACCGACATCGCTTCGCGTTTTCATTGGATTCAGGCGGGACGCTTGGACAGCCAATCATTCCTGTCGGCATAGAAAAAGTTGACGACTACTTCGGGGAAGTGGAGGTCTATTACGACGAAGTACACGTCCGTATTCCAGTCATCGAACAAACTGGTCCTTTACGGATCGGAATTACGTACCAGGGTTGTGCCGATTATGGCCTCTGTTATCCACCTGAAACGCGTGAGTGGACGTTGGTTCCGGAAGGCTACACGGTGGAGGCGTTAGCAAAGAATGGGATAGGGACGAACGATGTGTCGATGTGGGTTGTGGTTGGTTCGGCACTGCTCGCTGGATTTCTGCTTAATTTGATGCCGTGTGTGTTCCCTGTCCTCGCCATTAAGGCTGTGACCGTTCTAGATATTGCTCGAAGCGGGCGAGGGCTCACGCACGCGTTTGGCTACGCGTCGGGCGTAGTATCCACATTTCTCGTTCTCGGCGTGTTATTGGCATCTTTACGAACGGCAGGTGAAGCCGTTGGCTGGGGCTTTCAGTTGCAGGAACCCGGGTTTGTTTCTGCAATGACGGTCTTGTTTTTCGCGATGGGCTTGAATTTGCTTGGCGTACTTGAGTTGCCTGGTTTCGGGGTAGCCATGAGTAAACCGAGCGCCTTTCTGACGGGGATTATTGCCGTCGTGGTTGCGACGCCGTGTACCGTTCCGTTCATGGCGTCGGCGATGGGGTACGG
>Ga0310121_10005107_pt1 | contig 11379 bp, 7 predicted proteins | sample CB27_Tmax_986_MG_FD_203504 | JGI IMG/M metagenome (GOLD analysis project Ga0310121, IMG submission 203504) | Marine microbial communities from Western Arctic Ocean, Canada - CB27_Tmax_986 | ecosystem: Environmental > Aquatic > Marine > Oceanic | place: Canada: Western Arctic Ocean | collected...
TCAGGACAAGTTCACGTTTGAGGGGAACTTGTGCTTGGCGGGGTTATAGTACCCACGCGTGAGCCCCGGGATGGCATCTTCGAGACGGCTGATAAAGACATCCAGACCCATGGGGGTCGAGCGCGGAACGTCTTGCATGGTCGTAAGGTATTCATCCGGATCCACGTTAAGATTGCGCCACTGGATCATATGAAAGGGCGCCCTGGAGTGAAGGTCTATCAATGCCTCCAACTCTTCAGTGGTGTCTGTGATTCCCGGGAATACCAGGAGATTCAATGCGACGAAGCGCCCGCCCTCACTGGCCACCTGTATGGATCGAACCACGTCCTTGAATTCATAGTCCTGCGGGCGATAGTAGCGATCGTAGATGGCGGGCTGGGCACTGTTTAGAGATACGCGCATGGAATCCAGGCCGGCCTCTACCAGGCGGGCGACGGCCTCGGGCTTTGATGCGTTACTGTTCAGATGCAGGGTTCCAATCTGGGTTTTGTCGCGAACGCGCCGCACAGCTTCCACCGCGAGGTCGGCGTTTAGCAGGGGTTCCCCTTCGCAGCCCTGACCGAAGGAGACGATACCGGTGGGTACTCGCTTGAGGTGATCCATGGTCAGCTCGGCGACTTCGGCCGCCTCCAGGTTAAAGCCGATCCGGTCGTGGCTGGCGATCTTCTCGTCGCCCTTTTGCAGGCTTATGCAGCCGATGCAGCGTGCATTGCATGATCGAGCGATGGGAATGGGGGCCTCCCAACGACCCAGGAAATAGTTCTGCGCCGCTCGACAACCGTAGATCAGAGCACAATTGGCGATATGGCCGATAAGACGGTTCTTTGGCAGATCCGTTCGGCGGTCTACCACACCGGATTCAATCCGTGTTCGATCAAAACGGGGTGGATCCTGGCGCGGATCGGCGTCGACCCGAATGGATGGTGAGACCGGGTAGCCGTCGGAGTCGATACCCAGGCTGCTATAGGCATAAAGGGGCAGGGTGGGTGCGTCTGGGCAGAGTTCGGTTGCTGGGTGCATCAAGCGGGTGAAGGCCGGAGCCAGGAATACCGAAATGGCCATGGCCGTATCCCCGGTCGGGGTTTCGCTGATCGGTACCGCTTCATCGGATTCATGATCCCAGCCGAGAGGAATTCGTCCGGGCATGCTGAAGAAATCACTACCCGTAGGCACCCGAACGCAATCGGAGGCACGCAGTGGGCGTATTTGATGGCCGTCGAACGCGGCCATACCCAGCTCAGGATGCACGAAGATATTACCGTCGCCATCCGTTAGCGCCATGTATACGAAGTCGTTACGCTTGCCCACATGATCCATGGACAATGGGAATATACCCTGTGTTTTCATGGTCGGTTATGCGCTTCAGCTCGCCATATTGGTTATGGTATCGATGAGATCGATCTTGGTAACGACGCCAACTACTTCACCCTTCTCTACGACCACAGCAATCTTGCCCTGTGCAAACACCTGGGTCAGAAGAGCTAAGCTGTTATTGGGCTCGACGATGGCGAAGTTCATGTCGATGAGATTCTCGATATGGGTGTCCGGGGTCACCTGCTCGTTCACCAGACTCTGCAGCAGATCGGTTTCTGTGATGAGGCCGATCAGCTTACCGTCTTCAAGAACCGGTAACTGGCTGATCCCATTTTCTTTCATAAGGCCTACGGTCTGGCGGACGGTATCGTCTGCGGCCGCGACCAGGAGGTCTTGTTGGCGGCGACCGATCATCTCTCCGATACGCATTTCGAGTTCCGGCTGAAGATAGCCATGCTCGCGCATCCAGGCGTCGTCAAAGATCTTTGTCAGATAGCGGGCTGAGCTATCACACATGATGGTAACAACGTTCAGATCCCCATCATGGTTTTCCAGCCATTTGATGGCTCCAGCGACGATTCCGCCGCTGCTACCACCGCAGTAGATCCCCTCGTCACGGACCAGGGCCCGGGTCATCAGAAAGCACTCCTTATCCGTTACTCGTACGACATCGTCGATGACGGATAGATCCATGGTTCCGGGCAGGAAATCTTCGCCGAATCCCTCCACCTTATAGGAGTGGGCCGGGACCATTTTTCCGGTCTTGAAGTAGTCGTAATAGATACTTCCGACCGGATCGATACCCACGACGCGGATATTTGAATTCTTGGACTTCAGATAGCGGGCGATTCCGCTGATGGTGCCGCCGGTACCCATGGCGGTAATGAAAACATCGATTTCTCCAGCGGTCTGTTCCCAGATCTCCGGGCCGGTACTCAACTCGTGGGATTTGGGATTCGATGGATTGAAGTACTGATTGGCCAGGATGGCGTTCGGAGTTTCGTCGGTCAGTTTGCGGGCTACGCTATAATACGAACGCGGGTCTTCGGGACTCACCTCGGTGGGGGTCATGACCACCCGTGCGCCACAGGAGCGGAGGGCTTTGACCTTCTCGTCGGACATCTTATCGGGCATGACGAAGATGGTCTTATAGCCTTTTACGGCCGCCACCATAGCCAGCCCCATGCCGGTATTGCCACTTGTGGCCTCGACAATGGTGCCGCCCGGTCGGAGGGTCCCGTTCTCTTCGGCATCCAGAACAATCTGCAGCGCAGGACGGTCTTTTACGCTGCCACCGGGGTTCAAATACTCCAGTTTGGCAAAGATGTTCGCCTGCTGGCTTTCCGGGACAACTCGATTGAGCCGTACGATAGGGGTATCCCCCACGGCGTCCAGAACATTGGCGACAGCACCGGTCATAAGTTTCATTTGCAGAGCTCCAGAGGGGTTGAAAACGTGGTCTGGCGATGCATTAAGGCGCTGGCTGTACTGCATCGCGTCGCGAAAGGTCAAGGAAATCCCCGTTTCCCTATGACTGGCATGGTCCAGGCGCGATCACCCTAAAGGGTGGTCCCAAATCATTTTTTCTTTGACCACTCCGTCCGAAAACTCGCGTTCCCTTGGGTTCATGGTACCTTTTGTTGGGTCAATAGCAGGAACGTCCAAAATGGAATTCTTTGAACTTTCGAACATACTGCAATGTCTCGGTATTGGTGCCTTATGTGGCGGGATTATCGGTCTGGAGCGCGAAACACACGGCCAACCCGCTGGGCTCCGAACCCATCTGGTTCTGGCGGTGGGGGGGGCATTGGCTTCGATTATTTCGATCTCGTTCGCGGGTCCTGTAGCCCAGAAATTCGGGGCTGTAAATGGTGATCCCGGGCGCGTTGCGGCCCAGGTTATCAACGGCATCGGTTTCCTGGGGGCCGGGGCCATCTTACGTTATGGCATCACGATCAAGGGCTTGACGACCGCAGCCAGTCTCTGGACGACGGCCATTATCGGCCTGGCCGCCGGTATGGGGGAATCCCAAATCGCCCTGGTGTGTACGGCTCTGGTGGTTGTGGCACTTGTTTTTCTTGATATCGTTGAGAAGAAGTTTGTGCGGCCGGCCACCACCCATCAGCTCAATATGTCGATGACCGACCGGCCCGGCGTTGTCAGCGAGGTACGTGCGTTGTTAGATGGTCAGGGCCTACGAGTGGTCTCGGCAGGCTTTGTAAAGGACATATCCCAGAATCAGGTGGACCTGGAACTCATGGTCAAAGTCCCACACCAGATACGACTCGATGGGTTGATAGGAGAGTTGTCTGGTTTTAAGAGTGTACGGCGTATAGAGCTCCGATAATTCTCGACGCACTTGATTCTCTGGGGGACGAGCCCTAACGTAGTAGTATGCTCCTTCGTTCGAAAACACCTCGTGAAGTCCTGCTCTTCAGTTTTCTGGTAGCGCTTCTTCTACAGGTTGTGCTCGGTTGGTTGTTCTATAAAACCACGCAGGGATCGGAGCGGGCTATACAGGCCGCTGCGACCCAGGTGACTCTGGTTGGGCCGACCCTGGAAGAGGCGAAGAAGAAGGAACCGGTGAAACCACCACAGGGACAGGTGGTCACTTTGCCTCCGCCCGAGAAAGAAGAGGCTCCGCCTTTGATGACCCGCCGGTTGGCCAAACACAACCATCGAGTAGACCGCGAACAAAAAGCGCGGGTACGTACACCTGGGCCGCAGACAAAGAGCACGAGCCGAGTCGCACGTCGATCGAAGGTGCAATCTCCGGATAGCACAACCCGAGAGAAGACACGGCTCAAGAAAGCGGCCCAGAAAGAAAAACTGGCGACCCAGAAGGCCGAGACGCCGCTGCCGGAGGGAAGCCATCGGGTGGGTACCGAGGAGATGCCAACGCCACGCGCCGTTACGGCCCCCGTTGCGCGCAAACCCTGGGAAGAAAATGTGGTGCAGACCCTATCGAGTACCGGTGGATCGGATGACGCGCTTCTGGATGTAGACGAAGAGGGAGATATGACTCTTCTCAACGCCAAGCGATACAAATATGTACACTTTTTCGAGCGCATCAAGGAACGGGTCCGTCATCATTGGAACCCGCGCATGGCGGTCTTACGACGCGACCCGACCGGTGAGAGCTTTTGTTGCCGCGATCGCTATTCGGTGATGCGGGTGGTGATCGATCGGGAAGGAGAATTAGTGGAGGTCACAGTCGCCCGTCCGTCGGGGTTGAGCTTTCTCGACAAAGAAGGTCTACGGGCGTTTCGACTGGGTGCACCCTTTGTGAACCCGCCGGAGGTTTTCTTCTCCGATGGGAAGAACACCTTTGAGTTTACGTTCGGGCTTCTGGTTGAGTTCAACCAGAATCGGCCGATTTTGAGGGTTGTACCTCGAAGTCCATTGGAGCGGCTGAACTGATCCATGCGATGGCCCCTTCTAACGTATCTCGGCGGGTTCTGCCTGCTGCTTCTGATGGCTAGCCAGGTCCTGGCCGCTGGACCACGCCGGGCGGGGGCCTACGCCTATGCGGGATATGATTGTTGTATCATCAAGGCCGTGGGAATGCAGGCCTCGGATGTGGAGTATGTCACCAAGTACGCCAACGAAGAAGCCGCTCGGATCCGGCGAATGCTGGGTCTGGGGCCCAGAGGGGCCCCGGTCCATATTACCGTGACCCGTAATCTACGTGATTTCAATATCCATCAACCGGAGATTGAGCCGGGCGGGCACCGACCTCATTTCAAAGGCTGGGTTGCGGGTGTTGCCTATCCCAAGGAACGGCAAATTGTGATTCGGCTCTCGGCCGGTCCACCGCCACGGATCCGCAATACGCTGACCCATGAATTGGCGCATATCTACGTGGGAGAGGCTTCCCATAATGCCCATCTACCGCGTTGGTTTGAGGAAGGGGTCGCCATGCTCCTGGCGCATAACGAGACGGTTCGCCATCTGAAGACGGTGGTTCTGTCGGCGTCTACTCGTTCGCTCCCAAAATTGTCGGAGCTGACCCACAGTTTTCCCAACCGCCAGCCTCTGGTGGATCGGGCCTATGCGACCTCGTTCGCGTTTTTACATTGGGCTACCGGATACCATGGTGGCTTCGGGTCGATTCGTGAACTTCTGGCCCTGGTTCGTTCTGGTGAGAATTTCTATCTCGCGATTGAGCGGACCTTTGACCATTCCCTGCCCACGCTGGAACAGAAATGGCGTGGTGGCTTTGTGCAGAGCCGGTGGGTCACATTTCTGGTCAGCTTCGAGATGATCATGTGGTTTTTCGTGGGGCTCCTCTTTCTGGTCGCCTGGTTGATGGTTCGAAAGCGCCATCGGCTGGCGGTGGAAAAGATGGGGCGTGAAGAGGCCATGCTGGGCCTCGATGACGACTACGAGCCCTTAGAGCTGGTGGAGCCCGCGATCCCCGAGCCCGTCTGGCCGGAAGAGATCCCTGAAGACGCGCCCCCGGACCCGTCGGAATACCATTGAGACCGTAGCCGGTAGCTGGTTAGCGGACGACTGTGCACGTACCCATATTGCAGTCTTCGACTTTCACGGCCTTGCCCTGCGTGTCCCAGTGGGTCCATTTGCCGTGTTTCTTACCGCCACGAAGTACGCCTTCCGCGCTCTTCTTCCCATTTGCGTGCCATATGATTCCTTTGCCGTGTAGCGCGCCGTCACGCCATTCGACTTCTTCATATTTCTGTCCGTTCTGATGCCAAGAACCCATCTTTCCGTGTCGCTTCCCATTACGCCATTCTTCCTCTACTTCTTTCTTTCCGTCTTGGTACCATTTGATCACTTTTCCGTGCCCCTGGCCGTCACGATAGTTCTCTTCTTTCTTTTTTTTCCCGTTTTCGTGCCAGAAAGTATGTTTGCCGTGTTTTTGGCCATTCTTGTATGTGCCTTCCGAACTCTTTTTACCGGTCTGATCGAAAATGGTCAGTCTTCCGTGTTGTTTATCATTACGGTATTCGGCATCCATCTTCTTTTGCCCGTTATCGTGCCAAACGGTTGTTTTGCCGTGTTTTTTTTCATCACGGTATTCCATTTCTACCTTCTTCTTCCCGTTCTGGTGGAAGAGGGTCAGTTTCCCTTGTGTTTTACCCGCACTGTCAAGGCACCGGAAACCATGAAAGGCACCTTCTGAGTACGCCGTTTTTTTTGTGCCAGCCGGACAGTCGTCGGCATAGGCCGTCAGGCTCCCGACGGTGACAAGAAGTAGCGCGGCAAGAAGACAAGAAAACAGGCGAGTCATGGTATTCCTCCAGAGTTTCACCCAGAGGATACTCCCGGCGGGCAGGGAGGGCAATGGGGGTGGATGTGACCCATAACAAGTTGCGGATAGACCATGTTTGCGGCAATGGTGTGGGTATGACTGACGATGGAACAAAGCAGCCCGAATCAAGAGGGCTCTCCCGCTCTGCCTTCGGACCGCTACTATTGGCGATCCTGGGTCTGGCCCTGGGGGAATCGTTGGCCGGTTGGATTCTGGCCGGCCAGGCGGGCCTACCCATGGGCGGCCGTTTTTCGCTAGTCTATTTTACGTTCTCATGCCTTCTCTGTTCGTGTTTGATCCCGGCCTATCTTCTGGCCCGGATCCTGGATTCCGAGGCGGTACGCAGCCTGGCCGAAGGATACCGCCAAGCCTGTGTGGGACGCGATCCTGGCCTGCACGGTCTGGCTTTGATCGCAGCCGGGATGACGGTTCTTCTATCCCTGGAGGTGGGCCTCTGGGTGGGTAACGCCTTTGCTGGAATGATGAGCCCCCGCTTTGCTCTGGCTGCCACCGTTCTCGCCACGACGGTGGGTTTTCTCACAGTCGGTATATTGGTCGTCTGGGCGATGGGTAGCCTTATGCGCGCCGTGGCACGACGCGATCTCTGGGCTGAAGATTGCCGCTGCCGATTATTCTTACGGCCCTGGGTGCTGGTGGTAGTGGCGGCTCTCGGCTCTGCTCTTCTGCTGCCGACCATATTGCCGCGGGCCTACGCCATGGCGCCCACCGCTATGTTGGTATTCCTGGCTCTGGGCCTGCATCCGCGACTCGGTGGGATCCACAGCCGTCTGGATCGGATCGCCGCCCGTCTGGTTGTGGTGCTCTTCCTGGCCACGATTTCAGCCCCGCTATTACTGGGAACGGCCCGGCCCGCCGTCCAGGATATCCTGCGTCGACAACTTCCCTGTCTCAGCCCGTTGTTGGCTCTGGAGCGAAGTTTCGTTGATGGGGACGGTGATGGTCATAGCCCGATTCTTCTCGGGGGCGATTGTGACGACGATAACGCCGCCATTCATCCCGGTGCCCGTGATATCCCCATCAATGGCGTGGATGAAGACTGCTCGGGTGCCGATGCCCAGATCTACGTATCCCAACGACAGCCGGACCAGGACAAAGGCTGCATTCCGGTTGCGGCAGACCCAACCGAACGAATGAATATTATCTTCGTTCAACTCGACGCCCTACGTCCCGATCATCTCGGGTTGGCCGGCTACCCCCGGCCCACCTCCGCGGTACTCGATAGCTTCGCGAAGAAGCCGGCAGTGGTCTGGTTCAAGAATGCCTATACTCCCGCCCCGAGTACCCGCTTTGCCATGTCGAGCGTATTTACGGGCCGCTATCCGGCCGGGCTGCCCTACGACACTTTGAAGGGTAATGATTTTCGGCTGAATCCCCAGGCGACGACCCTGGCGGAGGTGCTTCGGCGAGCCCGTCCTGGTGCCCGGGGGTATGACGCCGTAGGCCATACCATCTCGTTCGTGGTCCAACATAATAAAGGGGTAGGGCAGGGCTTTCGAAGCTGGTCCACTCCCTGGCCGGTACGGGAATGGAGACGAGTCTATGGTCGTGCGGCGGCCGAGACGACCAACGCGGCCCTGGAGTATCTGGCGTCGATGCCGGAGGATGGTAGCCGGCCCTTCTTCTTATTCAGTCACTATCGTTGCACCCACGATCCCTACATCAAGCACGAACCCTGGGATTTCGGGAATCGGCCAATCGATCGATATGACAGCGCACTGGCCTATTGTGACGACAGTATCAAGCCTCTGATCGAGGCGTTGGAAGCCCGAAAGGATTACGACCGTACCGCCATCTTCTTCTTCTCCGATCATGGGGAGTTATTTGGAGAGCACGGGCAAACCAATCATGGCAATACCCTGTTTGAACCGGACGTCCGGATCGTATTATTGGCCCGTATCCCGGGCGCCCGTCGCACGGTTGTCGATGTCCCGGTCATCCTGAACGACCTGTTCCCTACCGTCCTACAGTTGGCTGCCATCGACGATCCGCCTCCATCGGATGGCTGGTCGCTATTACCCCTGCTCTGCGATGACCGTTTTGATGGCTCGTGGCGCGAACGGCCCCTCTACCTGTATACGGATTTGAAGCGCGGTAATGTGCGCTACAAAGCGGCCGCTGTATTGAAGTGGCCATTCAAATATCTGCGCGACCTGATGGGACCGGTGCGTGCGCTCTATAATGTCCAGGCCGATCCGGGCGAGAAAAAGAATCTGCTCCGCCAGGATCCGGAACGCACAGCGAGCTTGAAGGTGCAGCTCGATGCCTGGCTTGCCCATATGCAGGCCAAAGATCCCGAATGATCAGGATTCGGCCCGCACGAGGGAGCGTACTTTTTCAACGACCGTGTCATCCTTCTCGTTGTCGCTCGTCACCGTATCGACGTTGAGCTTTTCCCCGGTCAGGCGGATCGACAGCAGAGTTCCCGCCCGGACGGTATTCCTCAGCAGATACTGGGCGACGGAGTCGACCAGATGTTCTTCGATTACGCGGCGTAGACTACGTGCTCCGTCGCGTGTATCCGCTTTACCGGCCACCAGAAGAATATAATCCAGCGCTTCGGGATCGATGCGAAGTTGGATCCCACGTTCCTGGTCCAGAATGGCGCTTTGTTCCGCCACCAACATTTCCGCAACCCGACGAAGTTCGTCGGCCTCGAGGGGCAGATAGACCATTCGTGCGTCGAAGCGTGCCCAGAGTTCTGGTGGAAGGTGTTTTCGTGCTTCCTCAAGGACCCGGTCGCGCATTCGCTCGCGCTGCATCTTTCGCTGATCTCCGGGCATCTCGCTATCGCGGGCCGAAAATCCGATCCCACGATCCGAGCTTCGAAGGGTGTTGGCACCGAGGTTTGTGGTCATGATGATGATGCTTTCGCGGAAATCCAGGCGGACTCCACGGCGGTCTTCTACCGTACCTTCATCGAGCATCTGCAGGAAGATCGGCCATAGGGATGGATCCGATTTGTCGACCTCGTCGAATAAGAGCACTTGATGTGGGCGTTTCCAGACGGCTCGTGTCAGGGAGGGGATCTCGTCGTGGCCTTCATAGCCCGCAGGGGCCCCGATGAGCTTATTCACGGAGGTTCGGTCTCCGTATTCGCTCATATCAAAGCGCTGAAGCGCATCGGCCTTCTGAAAGAAATAGCGGGCCAGAACACGGGCTGTTTCTGTCTTGCCGACGCCCGTTGGACCGAGAAGAATAAACGACCCGACCGGCCGGCGTGAGCGGAAGCCGGCGAAGTTTCTACGGATCACGCGCGAGAGGGCGTGGATTTCGGAATCATGTCCGACGATATGGTCACTGAGATGTTCCTCCATGTCGAGGAGGCGTTCCTGATCCGTGACCAGAATTTTGCTGGCGGGGATGTCGGTGAGAGAGGCCACAACATTGGCGATATCTTCCTGATCGACGACCGTTCGACCGGCTCGGCGGGCTTTGGATCCGGCCTTGTCGATGAGGGCGATGGCCTTATCCGGCAGGGAACGTTCGGGGATGTAGCGACGGGATAAGGCTACCGCAACCTCGGCAACATCGTCCTCGTACTCCACCCCATGATGATTGGCATATTTTTGTAACACACCCTGCAGCATGGCGATGGCGGCTTCCGTATCGGGTTCGGCCACATAGACGGTTGTGAATCGACGCGCCAGGGCCGTATCGCGTTCGATTGTCCGCGTGTATTCCACCACCGTTGTGGCCCCAATACAGGGGAAGTGTCCGCGGGCCAGGGCCGATTTAAGTACATTTCCGGCATCGAGGGCACCGTCACCGGCGCCGGTTCCCATAAGCAGATGGATCTCGTCAAAGAAGATGACGATATTGCCATCGGCCTGCGCCACTTCATCCATCAAACCCTGCATACGCTCCGTAAAGGCACCGCGTAATTGGGTGCCGGCATCCAGGGAGCTGATGGGGATCTCAATAAGAATGGCACCGCGCATCGGGTCGGATTCGGCCAATGTCTGCAGCCGTTGCGCCAGGCCTTCTACGATGGCGGTCTTACCCACTCCTGGTTCACCGATGAGCAAGGGGTTGTTGGACCGGCGTTTGAGTAGAACATCGAGGAGCAGTTCGACTTCCCGGTCCCGACCGATGGCTGGATCCACTTTTCCCTGGGCAACGAGTTGGCTCAGATTACGCCCCATACTGGTCAAGATCGGATATTCGTCGGGATCCAGTTCGAAGGCGGGGTCCGGTTCGACCTCGGGGGTGGTTTCAGCCGGAGGTGGGGTGGTTTTCTTAGCTTTCTTTGTCTTGGGAGAGCTCTTCTTCTGGGGCGGGTCCGGCGCCTCGACTACGATATTACGAGGGACCTCGGTTTCCGCGAACGGATTTTCGAAGGGACTGCTGCTGGAGCTGGGATCGGCCAGTGGAGCGAGGACGGCGAGACTTTCGGGCTCCTGGGTGTCGGCCCGGGCGGATTGATTCATGGATGCGCGGGGTCGGCCCTCCGAGATATTTCGCATGGCGACGGAACGCAATCGTCCGGGATCGGCTCCTACGTCGACCAGAAGCTTATAACAGAGGCAATCCGGGGTCCGGCACAGGGCGGTAAATAGATGCAGGGTATTGACGCGCGTATGACCTGTGCGGCGAGTCAGTTCTTCGGCCTTGCGCAAAACACTGTTTACCAGGGTTGGTTCCTCGATCGTTTTTCGACGTTTCTCCAGCTTCTTAAGGATCTGGTCCAGCTCCACCCGGCATAATTGGAGGATCTCCCGGGCTCGGTTTCGCTCCGATACGAAGAACGCCAGCAAGAGGTGCATCGTGCCCCA
>Ga0310121_10005108_pt1 | contig 11379 bp, 10 predicted proteins | sample CB27_Tmax_986_MG_FD_203504 | JGI IMG/M metagenome (GOLD analysis project Ga0310121, IMG submission 203504) | Marine microbial communities from Western Arctic Ocean, Canada - CB27_Tmax_986 | ecosystem: Environmental > Aquatic > Marine > Oceanic | place: Canada: Western Arctic Ocean | collected...
GCAATCCCCCTCCCCGCTGAAGCAGGGAGTTCCCTTGCGATCTTATTATGGATCCTGACGATTATTCATTCCAGGATTGGTCGCGCGTGAATGAAGAAACACGGCGCGTCTGGAATTCGAACGCTGCATTCTGGAACCAGCGCATGGATGAGGGCAACGATTTTGTGGAGTATCTGATTTGGCCAGCAACGGATCGCCAACTCCAACTGCAGCCCGGGGAACGCGTGCTCGATATCGCTTGCGGCAATGGTCTCTCAGCGCGACGACTGGCTGCACTGGGGGCGGAAGTGGTCGCGATTGATTTCTCGGAGCAAATGATCCAGACAGTGCGCGAACGAACGCAGGGCGCGCCGTTTGGCACTGCGCTGCGCTCTCTCGGGGAGCGCGACTTTGCTGCAGCCCTGTGCCAAACGGCGCTCTTTGATATCGCAACACTCGACCCGCTCCTCAACGCACTTGATAAACTTTTGCGTCCCGGTGGCCGCTTTGTATTTTCCGTGCTGCACCCCTGTTTCAATAATGCCCACGTAACCCTGTCGGCCGGTCGACACGACAACAGCGGTCATCTCACCACTGAATATTGGTTGAAACTCACCGGTTATCTGACTCCGAAGATCACGCGGGGTGTCGCAATGGATGATCAACCTGAACCGCATTTATATTTTTGATCGGCCTCTTGAGACGCTATTGGGAGCCTGTTTCCAAGCCGGGTTTTCTATCGATAAGCAGCCAAAGCTACGATGATTGCTTCCATGATCGAAACCGCGGCAATGGAAAGTGCGATCACAGCATCAAGTCTTGCAGGTTGGGTTGTGTTGGTCATAGTCTCGTAATTATATTCCCCCGAACAATTTTGGGTGCGAAATTAGTTGAAGGCCGCTATCGTTTAATTTGAGATTTGCCGGTACCATTGTGCGCCTGATGTCTTCCGAAATTGTTCTGATATTCATCATTGCGTTGCGCGCTGCATTTGTCCATGCGATTGCCGGGTTTGGCTCAGCACTGATCTGCATGCCATTGATCTCTTGGCTTATTGGCATCCAAATAGCCGCTCCTCTCGTTGCATTGCTGACACTAACGATTGAATTGCCATTACTCCTTTATTGCCGCCACAGTCTCAATCTGCGCGCACTAGCGCATATTACCGTGGGCGCTGTAATCGGTGTGCCGGTGGGTGTACTCGCACTGCGCCTGGTGCCGGAGGAGATCATTCTCGGACTGCTTGGCTTAATGCTTATCGCATATGCACTCTACGCACTCGTTGTTCCACACTTGCCAACCATTGTCTGGCGCGGCTGGGCGTATATCTTTGGATTCATGTCTGGCTGCTTGAGCGGTGCATACAACACTATCGGACCGCCGATCATAATCTATGGAAACCTGCGCAACTGGCCGCGAGATCAGTTCAAATCAAACTTGCAAGGCTTCTTTGTTTTTATAGGCATATTGGTTGCTTTAACCCATTTCGCCGGCGGCAACATCATTCCTTGCTGTACTGCAAAAATATGCGTGGTCTATCCCTGCCATCGTGCTCGGATTACTTAGCGGTGTTGCGCTCGACCGGTGGTTCGAACCGGAACGATTCCGAAAGGCAGTCTTTCTGTTAATCCTGGTTCTTGGCCTATGGATGCTGTTATGAAAGTATTGTTGGTATCCAAAGCTTGTCTCGTTGGAGTTTATCAACGCAAATTGGAGGAGATTGCTGCACATACAGATGTCGATCTTACTGTAGCGGTGCCCGCGCGCTGGAAAGATGAGCGTGGTGTCATCCACCTGGAACGCGCTCATACAGATGGTTATGAACTCGTTGTCGAGACGCTTCTGTTCAATGGAAACTACCATCTCCATTTTTATCCAAAGTTAGCACAACGCATCCACCAACTCCAACCTGACATTGTGCATGTTGACGAAGAGCCTTACAATTTCGCTACTTGGCATGCGATGCGATTGGCGAAACACGTCGGGGCACGGACGCTTTTCTTCTCCTGGCAGAATATCGCACGCCAATACCCCTGGCCTTTTAAACATATGGAGCGCGCTGTGCTCGCTGGAGTAGACGCCGCCATTTGTGGTAACCAGGACGCCGCAACTGTCTGGCGACAAAAGGGATACAAAGGTCCGACAGCAGTCATTCCACAGTTTGGCGTGGATCCAGTTTTGTTCCCCTTGCGCGAGCCGGCACCAGACTCTACCCAGCGCTTTGTCGTAGGCTACATTGGACGGCTCGTCTACGAAAAGGGTGTTGATCTGCTGCTGGAGGCCTTCGCCCGCCTTCCAGAACATACGCAATTAGAAATAATCGGCTCCGGCCCACAGCAGCGCAATCTCGAACGCCAGATTAATGACCTCGGATTGTTCAAGCGGGTGCGATTCACGCCCTGGTTACCATCGCATGCAATGCCGGCTCGTTTGCAAGCGCTGGATGTTTTGGTGCTTCCCTCGCGCAGCCTTGCGCGCTGGAAGGAACAATTCGGACGAGTACTGATCGAAGCGATGGCAAGCGGTGTGCCGGTGGTAGGTTCAACCTGTGGCGAAATCCCGAACGTCATCGATACTGCTGGGATAGTCTTCCCAGAAGGCGATGCAGCTGCGCTTGCGACGATATTAACCGAACTTTTTGCCAGCCCGGAGAATTTGAAGAACTTAGCCGAGCGAGGTCGTACCCGCATATTAGAACACTTCACACAAGCCCGCATTGCAACCGAAACAGTGGCAGTATATCGTCGCATGATGCAGATAGCGCCGATGGTATAATCGCGCGCATGGTAGATTCGGCGGCCGATAGTTATCATATCGGCCTGAATGCTCTGCTTCTCTCCCCGGGCCAAGCGACATACAGAAGCGCTGGTATTCATAATTACATGAGCGGGCTGCTACCGCATCTACCGGCAGCAGACGATCGCTTCACATATACGGCTTTTGTCGTTAGCGATCAACCCGGGCTGGATAGCACTATACGGCAGCAGTCTGCCGGCTCCCGTTTAAGCCCGCTGGCACGTATTGCATGGGAGCAATTTGTGCAGCCTGTTCTTGGCGCACGCGTTCACCTCCAATTGCTCCACAGCATGGCATTTGTCTCCCCACTGATAACCACGACCCCTTCGGTTGTGACTGTATACGACCTTTCGTTTCATCGGATGCCAAATCGTTTCCAACGAAGTCGGCGCGCTTATCTCTCGATCTTTACACGTCTCTCCTGTCGCCGCGCGCGACGTATCATCGCAATTTCTAAACACACAAAAAAGGACATTGTCTCCGTATTTAACGTGCCTTCTGATCGGATCGATGTAGTGTATCCGGGCTGTGATAGCTTGTTTCAACGCGTGGGAGAAAAAGCCGTCGCGGAGTTCCGCAGACAACGAGGCTTGCCTGAAAAGTTCTTGCTCTATTTGGGCACTATTGAACCGCGCAAGAACTTATCCGCTCTAATCACAGCATTTGCCAAGCTTCGCCCTGAAGGGATCAAGCTCGTCTGTGCAGGTGGGCGCGGCTGGATGTACGAGGACGTTTTTCAGACTGTCGAAGAACTACACCTGAGCCGTGATGTGATCTTCCCGGGATTTGTTCCGCGGGAAGAGTTGCCGTTGTGGTATTCAGCAGCGCATGCCTTTGTTTACCCGTCCAGCTATGAGGGTTTTGGAGTCCCCGTGCTGGAAGCGATGGCCTGCGGCGCGCCAACGATCACGACCAACTCATCCTCGCTCCCGGAAGTCGCTGGAGATGCCGCGCACTTGGTCCCGCCCGACGACAGCGATGCTCTAGCTGCAGCCCTAAACGAAATTTTGACAAAGCGCGATCTCCGGACACAACTTTCGAGCAGAGGCCCGCAACGGGCTCGCCTTTTTACGTGGCTAGTAGCGGCACGCCTTACCGCGCAGACATATGCACACGCGCTCGGTCTCGACGAAGGGTAGATATGCGGCCACGCGCGACGCTACTCCCGATTTGGGCCTGGGTTCTGGTTGACATTCTGGTGATTAACCTGGCCTCGATGTTGGCCTGGTACGTCCGCTACGAACTGCGCTGGTTCCCGGGCGTGGATACAATCTTCTTCTTCTCGCCACTGTCATCCTTCACTTCATTATTTATCGGTCTGACCATTGTGTTGGTGCTGGCATTTTGGGCGAACCGCGTCTACCGAATTCAACGCGGCACATCCTGGGTGGACGAGATGTTCCGCATTGGCAATGGTGTGCTCATCGGCATTGTTTTGATGGTGGCTGTAACCTTTGGCATTCGCCCTTTGGCCTTCTCGCGCCTGTTATTTGTATACGACGCCGTTCTTATTTTGCTATTACTTGGGCTGGTTCGCCTCATTCGGCGTTGGGTGGATGCGCAACTGCGTGCACGCGGCCACAATCTAGAGCGGGTCCTGATCGTCGGGGGGCAAGAGATGGGTCGCGCTGTAATGCGCGCGATGGTGGCGCAACCTGAACTTGGCTATCATGTAATCGGCTTTGTCGACGATGATCCTGATATTGGCACGACGGATGTAGGCCGCTTCAAAGCACTCGGTGGCGTACAGCAGTTCGAAAATATTGTTGATACCGAGCAAGTGAATGAAGCCATTATTACCCTGCCCTGGCAGGAGCAAGCCACCATCTCTCGTCTGATCCGGATTTGCGAGCGTTTGGGCATCCGTCCACGGGTAGTGCCGGATATGCTCCAGCTTAATTTGAGTCGCGTCAGCATCGAAGAATTGAGCGGCATTCCACTCATCGGTATCAAACCACAGCGTTTTACAGAAACTACTCGCTTGGCGAAACGCGTGCTCGACCTCACCATGATTCTTCTTGGCGCACCCATTGCATTGCTCTCCACTGGGATGCTCGCCTTGCTCATACGACTCGACTCGCGCGGCCCTGTACTTTTCACTCAGACTCGTATCGGGCAATATGGCAAACCGTTTAGGGTATTTAAGTTCCGTTCCATGCAAAGCGACGCGGAGGCGCAGCAGGAAGCATTGGAAACCCTCAACGAGGCCACTGGACCGTTATTCAAGATCAAGGACGATCCGCGCCTGACACGCGTTGGACGTACCATGCGGCGCTTTAGCCTCGACGAACTTCCGCAGCTCATCAATGTGTTGCGCGGCGAGATGAGCTTGGTGGGTCCACGCCCGAATCTTCCACAGGAAGTCGAACAATACAGACCGTGGCACCGCAAGCGCTTGCAGGTCAAACCGGGTATGACCGGCCTTTGGCAAGTATCAGGCCGCAGTGATGTTGCCTTTGACGAAATGTGTCTGCTCGACATTTATTACATTGAAAACTGGTCGCTCATTCTAGACATTTCTGTATTGCTGCGCACCGTACGCACAGTTATATCTGGGAGTGGCGCATATTAACTCTCAGTATTAAATGAGTCGTCCTGCGATAGGACGATCGGCAGTCGATTGAGTAAGATTCGATTATCTGATCAGTCGGACCGTTAATATTTTCAATAGACTCCGCGCGCGAGGCACAACCGGGCACGAAAGGCACTGATCTGTTGCTCTCGGCGGAAGCTGACGATTAGCCGGCCGTGGCCATGAGTAACACAGCTACTCCCGCCCCTACCCCGGAACTCAAAAATTTCACCCCATCATTATTGAGCCACTTCCATCCGCGCAAAGAATGGGTTGTTGTTCCACATGTATGCAGCGGGTGCCGTTCCGTCTCTTTTTCGCAAACGTAACAATAGAAGATAGATTGGACCGTGGCACCCAACAGGCTATCAAGAATTGCGCCTAAGAGACCACCCAGCGTGCCTGCCAAAAGTAACGCCAGCCCGTCGGGTAGCGGCCTTCCTCCGGCAATCCAGCCAGCGCCGGCCAATAATGCAATCAGGAATGCGCCAAAAAAAGCAGCCAGCGTGCCGCGCGCGGTGATCCCCTCGGAGGCGCCAACCTCCACAACACGCAAGTTTGTGATCAAGCGCGACCGTCGTACTGCCAGCACGCCAAGCTCGGTTGCCCACATATCAGCATTAACGGTTGCAAGCCCCCCGACTAGTCCTGCCCAGAGCAAATCAGACGGAGCAGAGTAGAAAGCAATTGCAAGTAGAGCAGCCACGCCCCCATTGGCGAGCGCTTGTGTAAGTCCGCGCTGCGAACCCTTGGAAAATTTATCGGCGAGTGCCGACTTCTCATCTGCGTGCAGGCGCGAGAGTATGCTTGAAGATACAAAAAAGGCGACAAGCAACATCCCGGCCATAGTTCCGCGAAACCCGAACAACACGGTACCGAGCAGCAGTGCTCCGACGACACCGCTCTTTGTCAGGCTATGACGACGGTATGCAATTATTCCAATCAGAGAAGAAAGCCCAGTACCCAGCAGTAGCGAGGTCCAGGGAAACACGCGATCCGATCAGGCTGCGCTATTGATGAGGAAGAAAGCACCTGCCCACAACAACATTTGCACGAAGATTGTTGAAGACCAGGCTAGGTAAGCGGGCAGCCGAGTACCTGCACGCACATGCAGACCGGCGCCGAAGGTAGCGTTTACGGCCCAAATCAACAGCGCAATTACAGGCAGGTTGAATAACCCGGACGGAGGCCCAACTCGATCCGGAAAGCCGCTCATATCAAAATGTAGGGGCACCTGTGCCGGGAGGGATGAATAAATCAGCGCAACGAAGCCAAACAATGCGAGTGCGATCAGCAGGGGAATAGCGATCAGGCTCTGGGCAAGTCGATCCTGCCAGAGCGCCCATTGTTGAAAGGGTGAGAATACAGTCTCGTATTCGACTTGCGTCGTAATGCCTTGTTGGCGCGCTTCTGCAAAGGCGGTCTCGAATTCATCATTCGCCTCGGGTGAGATCACATAGGCGCCGTCAGCAGTGATGACAAACAACTGCTGATCTTGCGCCGTACTAGCAAAGAATGCGAGCTGCCCAAACACTTCGTCCTCTCCCCGCCCGACCAGGCAGCCCGGCCACCACAAACCGCGCGGATTGAGGTGATCTTCGATATCATGCCCATATTCAATACGATCGATGACTGCCATCGGGACAACTTCGCGTAGTCCCCCCCAATGGATGACAAAGACGTTAGAATCAATTTCGTACTGCGCCCCGGCAAGTCCGTAGCTGCGGTAGGCTATAAAACCGATGGTAGGCACACTACCAATGACGAGCGCAATCCAGAGCACCGTGATGACGGACAGCGGCGTCTGAAAAATGAGCAGCAGAAACAGTGCGTCAGCTGCGAGCAGGACGATGATTGCACCGATACCAATAGCAAGGCCGGTACGGCGAGGAGGACTAAATTTCATTGGAGGCGATGTAATTGGGAGAGCGGGGGACATGGTGAGAGGCTGAATTTATCACTATGTCCCCCGTTGTGTTCCAGCGAGCGTTAATCTGCCGAAGCAATCGCCGCTTCTGCTGAAGCCTGCTCTTCTTGCATAAGGTAAACCGGAGTACACCAGTGGCGATATTTGTCCTCTTTGCCGCGCACGGTATTGAAATACAAATCGCGCAACTCTGACACTACCGGTCCCATCTTGCCAGTTCCAATCGAACGATAATCTACCCTAGTAATAGCTGCGATTTGCACACCCGTCCCGCAGAAGAACACTTCGTCCGCCAGATAGATTTCGGTGCGGTCAATCGAGCGTTCTTGCACTTCCATACCGATATCGTCGCGCAACATTTGCATCACCGTTCGGCGCGTGATGCCTTCGAGCACGTTGTCGGTAATGCTAGGGGTTGCAGCAATTCCATCACGGATAACAAAAATGTTCTCAGCACTGCCCTCTGAGAGATGCCCATCCTGATTGAGCACCAGAGCTTCGTCAAACCCGGCCAGGAGTGCGTCCGTCTTAATAAAAGCGGAGTTTACATACGAACCGGCTATTTTTCCACGTGCCGGGATGGCGTTGTCGTCCACGCGTCGCCATGCCGAGAATGTCACATGCGCGCCTTCCTCCGCATCCACATAGCGCCCAAATGGAACCGTGACGATTGAGAGCGAGCTTTCCATGTCGTTCAGTTTCACACCGATCGCTTCAACGCTCAAGAACGCCAGCGGGCGTACGTAACAATCCTCGCGGTGTCCTTCCGCCCGCAACAATTCCAGAGTTGCCGACGCCAGTTCATCAACAGAATATCCAGTATCGATCATGAGCAGCCGCGCCGATTTTAGAAAGCGACGGAAATGATCCTGGACACGGAATACATAGAGCTGCTCTTCTTCTTCGTTCCAATATCCGCGCAAACCGGCGAAGCAGGCCGTGCCGTAGTTCAGGGCATTCGTCAATAAGCCTACTTTACAATCCTGATACTTGCGCACCTGCCCCTTAAAAAATGCGTACTCCGGTAGCGACATGGCTGGTCTCCTATGACAATACTAATATTATACATCCGGCCATTAGACCGAAAAGAAAAAAGCCCCGCCAATATTGGTGGGGCTCCATCGTACAGATTTTCTAGCGGGAATTGAAAATTACGCTTCTGTGAATTCGCCTTCGACGACGTCGTCGTCCTCCGGCATGCTCGCGCTGGCTGTGCCCCCATTGCTGGCGGCTTGCTGTGCCTGCGACGCTGCGGCCTGCTGTCCGAGCGCATAGGTTGCCTGTTCCAGCTCGCTGCTCAACTCCCGAATGCGGTTCAGGTCTTCGCCGTTGAGCGCCTCGCGCAAGGCCGAAATCTTCTCTTCGATGCTCTGGCGGTCGCTTTCGCCCAGGTTCGTGCCCTGCTCGCCAAGCGCCTTCTCTGCCGCATGTGCGAGGGATTCGGCCTGGTTGCGGGCTTCGACCAGCTCACGGCGGCGGCGGTCTTCGGCTTCGTTCTGGCGAGAATCGTTCACCATCCTATCGACCTCCGCCTTATCCAGATTCGTGCTAGCGGTGATGGTGATCTTCTGCTCCTTGCCGCTCGCCTGATCCTTTGCGGTGACGTTCAAGATGCCATTTGCATCAATGTCGAATGTCACTTCAACTTGCGGGACACCACGCGGGGCTGCCGGGATACCATCGAGTCGAAACTTTCCCAATGTCATATTATCAGCTGCCATGGAGCGTTCACCCTGCAAGACTTGTATATCCACTGCTATTTGGTTGTCCTCGGCTGTCGAGAAGATCTGGCTTTTCTTCACGGGGATAGTAGTGTTGCGCTCGATGAGCGAGGTCATTACGCTGCCGAGCGTCTCCAGCCCCAATGTCAGCGGTGTTACATCAAGCAAGAGAACGTCTTTCACATCTCCACTCAACACACCGGCCTGGATGGCTGCACCAACCGCTACGACTTCGTCGGGGTTAACGCCTTTATGCGGCGTTTTGCCGGAGAGCTTTTCTACAAGCGCCTGCACCATCGGCATGCGCGTCGAGCCGCCGACCAGAACCACCTCGTCGACGCTAATGGTGTCCAGTTTGGCATCCTTCAATGCCTGTTCAAACGGGGAGCGCAAGCGATCGACCAACTCACTCGCAAGCTGTTCAAATTGACTGCGACCAAGTGTGAGCTGCAAATGCTTTGGGCCATTCGCGTCTGCAGTAATGAAGGGCAAATTGATCTCGGATTGCTGTACCGAACTCAATTCAATCTTCGCCTTCTCGGCTGCCTCGCGCAAGCGCTGTAATGCCTGCTCGTCTGCTCGCAAATCAATGCCTTCCAGGTTCTTGAATTCGTCGGCCGCCCAGTTGACAATAACCTGATCCCAGTCGTCGCCACCGAGATGCGTATCACCGTTTGTGGCCTGCACCTCGACAACACCATCGCCGACTTCCAGCACGGACACGTCGAACGTGCCGCCGCCAAGGTCAAAGACCAGAATGGTCTCGTTCTCAGATTTTTCTAACCCATAGGCCAATGCAGCCGCGGTTGGTTCGTTGATGATGCGCAAGACTTCAAGCCCGGCGATGCGGCCAGCGTCTTTCGTAGCCTGGCGCTGGCTGTCATTAAAGTACGCCGGAACGGTGATGACGGCCTTCGTCACCGGCGTTCCCAAATAGGCTTCGGCATCCGCTTTGAGTTTACTCAGCAGAATGGCTGAGATTTCCTGCGGTGTATACGTCTTGCCGGTCTGTGGAACCTTTACGCGCGCATCATTGCTGGGTCCTTCAACCACTTCATACGGCACCATTTCACGCTCGGTCTGCGTTTCATCAAAGCGTCTTCCCATAAAGCGCTTGATCGAATAGATCGTGTTCTTCGCGTTTACAATGGACTGTCGCTTCGCGGGCTGACCAACCAGGCGCTCACCATTCTTATTAAAAGCTACAATCGAAGGCAGCGTACGGCTACCCTCGCTTGTTGAAATTACAGTGGGATCGCCGCCTTCCATGACGGCCACCACCGAGTTTGTGGTACCCAAGTCGATACCTACAATTTTGGACATCGAAACCTCCCAATCTCGAAATTTATTGATAACGCTACTATCCTATGCGAGCAACATTTGAAAAACGTTAGACAAAAATCAGAGAAAGATCAATAATAACTTGTCGGGCGTGCAGCCCCAATACTTACTGACTGCCAGAAGGACTATATTTGTACACATACACTGCAACTGTCTCCCGCATCGTGGACGGCGACACCATCTATGTGGATGTCGAACTGGGATTTTTTCTCCGCCAGCACATGAAATTGCGCCTGGCTGGGATTAACACACCTGAAATCCGCGGTTCAGAACGCGAGGCTGGACTGCAGGCCAAGGTCTTCGTTGAGCGGGCCATTCCCGTTGGCACTCGGGTGGTCATTAAGACCAGCAAGCTAGGCAAGTATGGCCGTTATATCGCCGATGTTTATTATTATGCAGACACAGAAGATCCCCACAAGATCCTGCACCATGGTCATCACCTGAATCAGGATTTACTTAACGCCGGACTTGCTGAAACAGTCACGTATTGATCTCCGCCCGCGCCAGACTCATACAAATGCCAGCGCCGCGCGGAACCGATAAAATTTGACCAAGCCAACATATTCCATCATCTCACCGGCCTGGAACGAAGCCGAGACCTTGCCGGAGTTGTATCGTCGCATGCGCTTTGTAATGGATGACCTCGATGCACCCGCCGAGTTAATTTTGGTAAACGACGGCAGCACGGACGATTCGCTGCAGATAATGCGGAACTTTCATGCTGAAGACCCGCGTGTAAAGGTGCTCAACTTTTCGCGCAACTTCGGCCACCAGATGGCGATCACGGCCGGCATGGATTACGCGAACGGTGATGCAGTTGTGGTGATAGACGCCGACTTGCAAGACCCGCCAGAGGTGATTCACGACATGGTCGCCGCCTGGAAAAATGGTGCAGAAGTTGTACTTGCAGTGCGGAAAGAACGCCTGGGGGAATCCTGGTTCAAGCAGGCCACGGCCTCCGCCTTTTATCGCCTCATAGACCGACTGACAGAATTAAAGATTCCGGTTGATACAGGTGATTTTCGCCTCATGGACCGCAAGGT
>Ga0310121_10005109_pt1 | contig 11375 bp, 12 predicted proteins | sample CB27_Tmax_986_MG_FD_203504 | JGI IMG/M metagenome (GOLD analysis project Ga0310121, IMG submission 203504) | Marine microbial communities from Western Arctic Ocean, Canada - CB27_Tmax_986 | ecosystem: Environmental > Aquatic > Marine > Oceanic | place: Canada: Western Arctic Ocean | collected...
GCGAGCTGGTGAGGAGGGTCTGACCCGGACCCAGATCAACTCCGAGATACTCCAGCGGAATACGCCCAGCAGCGAGATTGACCGAGCCCTACAGTTGCTCTTGAGAGAAGGGAGGATCATTCGGGCGAGAGCTGAGACGAAGGGCCGACCCAAGGAGCGCTATAGAAAGCGTCGGTTAAAAGAATAAGACGCGCTGGATCGCTACTGAGACGGCGCGAACCAGGGTCGGATTCAATAACTAGAGAGGTACAAATTAAACGTATTTAACGAATTAAGCCCCTCTGAGCAGACCCTTTTTTCGTTAAATACGTTTAATACGTACCTCCGCTAAAAGCAAAGAGATCCAGAAAGGGGATTAAGCTGTGCCTGGGTATTTGGAATTAGCAATGAAGTCAATCCGATCGAGGCAGCAGCATCTATCAGATGACGAGATGCGTGATGCCTACTTGGCGGCGTGTGACGATCTGTGCAGCGTGTGGACCCTCGGGATCGACGCCTTTGTCCGGGAGAACTATCCAGGGCTACACGCGTCCTCGAACAAGGAGGGTCTGCTCAACACCGTGGCCCTCGGCCAAAATGGGATTTCTACACGAGGATTTCCAAGACAAATCGCTTCCGCAGCTTCATTCCAGCAGCCCCCAGAAGGGTGCGGATCGCGAGGACTGTCCGGCCCTGCTTGCCAATGACCTTCCCCATGTCGGGCTGGGAGACCCTCAATTCAAATATGGTAGTGTTTTCACCCTCCACCTCGGTTACAGTCACCTGATCGGGATCGTCCACCAACGCCTTCACGATCATCTCGAGAAGTACTTTCATCACGCCTCCTTGCGCATGAACCTGAAGCGAGATCTAGGGCGCACGGTCTTGCGCGTCTGTTTAACTGCGGTCGGAGAGTCTTTCCTGATTATACTCCCTCAGCGCCACAGAATCTGGCCTACTTGGCATATTTCAGAGGGGCAGACCAAGATTGTTTCCTAACCTGGGAAATGCGGGTTAAGGTAGACTAAAGTCCAGAGTCTTGAATCGAGAAGGAGGTTCCAATGAAAATTTCCATCTGGTCAGTCGCACTGCTGGCTTTCACCTTGAGAATGACCTCTGCGGAAGGTCAGGGGAAGGAGCAACCAGCGGAATCCGAACAAAAGGCAATTCAGGCCATTGAGGCCGTCGGCGGGACGGTTCGAGAGATTGCCCAGAACGACGACCGCCTCGAAGTCGCTTACCCACGGGAGTCCGAAATACCGATTGAAGGGCAGGCTCCATTGACTGACGAACACCTCGCGATTCTCAAGGACCTACCCAAGATTGTTCACCTACGTCTCGGGAGTACAAGCGTTACCGATCAAGGTCTGTCGCATTTGGAGGGATTACCCAATCTCACCAGGCTGAATCTAGAGAGAACCAAAATCACCGACGTGGGATTGAAGCACCTAGGGAATCTAAAGAACCTAACCTACCTGAATCTTTACGCAACTGAGATCAGCGACACGGGTCTGCTGCATTTGAAGAATCTGTCAAAGCTCAAAAAGCTGTACGTGTCGCAGACCAAAGTGACTAAGGCCGGCGCGGCGGACCTTCAAAAGGCGCTGCCCCAATTGGACATCAACACGGGCTTGGAACAGTCGGGCAGCGGAGCCGGCGAAAAGAAGGGTGCGATCGCCGAGAGCGAGAAATGAACGTTCAGGCTACCGAATCCTGAGTCTCAAAGTGGGGAATGCTGTCGCAGCAGCGAGGCTAAATGGAGACGAGCAACCCAAATCGGCGCGTTTTGACTGAAAACCTACAGGATGGGCCCCTCACGGACGCTTCTTACCGTAGGTTTTCGCACGGTTGCTCCCGCTACCCCATCCATTAAGATTAAGGCTTGGAGGTTTTCCCCGACCTGGCCAGCAGTCTAGTCTGCTCCAGAGTCCATCACCCAATGACTCACGATCCTTTCTGCCCTGCGCATTGTCTCGAGGAAAGGAAGGGAGCAGAATTTGTCCCTAGAAGACGAATACGCCGGCCTTAAAGCATTAATCAGCCTCGGGGAAGGAAAAGGCTATCTTCTATACGACGAGGTTACCGATGCACTTTCCGAGGAGCGTCTTGGCTCTGAAGATCTGGATCGGATCCTCCATTTTCTCGGTGCTGCCGGACTTGAAGTGATCGATTCCGAGCACCGGTTCGAGGGGTCTCTTCAGAAAATCGATGGCAAGGGAAAGGACGAAGGCCAGCCCGCCGAGTTGCCGCCCGAAAGTCTGGGAAGGACCACCGATCCGGTCCGCATCTACTTGCGGGAAATGGCGACGGTTCCCCTTCTCGATCAAAGACAGGAAGTAGCGCTCGCCAAGCGCATAGAAAAAGCACAACTGAATGTGCTCGAAGCGGTCTCAAGTTGTGCCCTCGGGGTCGCCGGAATCTTGGACTATGGAGAGGAGCTCCATGCCGGGAAAACTCCCATCACGAAGCTTGTCAACGTCAACAAGGAGGGAAGGACCAAGGAGAACCTAGCGGATCGACGAGAAGATGTGCTGGGGCGAATTGCCGAGATCGAGAGACTGGAAGCGAAGGCTTTTCAAATCTGGAAGCTGCTGTATAAGGCCCGCCAAGAGACTGCTGAATACAGGCAAATATTTGCTCAGTTGACGAACGACCGGATCTCAATAGCCCGTTGCGTCCGGTACTTGGACCTAACGCCAGCGACCCAGGTGAAGCTGCTGACTGTGATTAAGACGACGTGCGATCGGCTGGTGGCTTTGGAGGGGGAAACGAAGAAATCCAAGGAATCGCTGAGGTCTCCCTTGGAGCAGCACGAAGCGAAGAAGGTGAAGGATCTGCTTCGAGGACTCGAAGAGGAGATGAAGGAGATTGAGAAAAGAGTTCAGGCCAGCCCGCAAGAACTCAAGCGGATTCTGGCGACGATCAAAAAGAATGAACTGGAAGCAGATATTGCCAAGAAAGAACTGGTGGAGGCCAACCTCCGCTTAGTGGTTTCCATAGCGAAGAAATATCCCCACCGAGGCCTACCGTTGTTAGACCTGATCCAGGAAGGAAACACCGGGTTGATGAAAGCGGCCGAGAAGTTCGACTATCGACGGGGCAACAAGTTCTCGACGTATGCCCACTGGTGGATTCGACAGGCCATAACCCGAGCGATTGCCGATCAAGGTCGGACCATCCGAATCCCGGTGCATATAATTGAAATGATCAACACGCTGGCGCGGACCGATCAAGCCCTGGTCCAGGAGTACGGGCGCCAGCCCACTGCCGGAGAGATCGCCCAGAAAATGGGGCTGCCCGTCCGCAAGGTTCTCAAAGCCATGAAGATCGCGCAGCCAATGATTTCTCTGGAAACTCCAATAGGTCGACAAGAAGAGAGCCCTTTGGGCGACTTCATCGAGGATCACGGAGCGCTCTCGCCGGAAGAGGCCGTGATTAATTGCAATCTAGAAGAGCGATCATCCGCGGTTGTGCTAACCCTAACACCCCGCGAAGAGCAGGTGATTCGGATGCGCTTCGGACTCGATGGTGGCGTCGAATTCACTCTCGAAGAAATCGGTCAGAGATTTGCTCTGACTCGGGAGCGCATCCGGCAAATTGAAGTTCAGGCGCTGCGCAAACTGCGCCAGGCAGGGAAGCCTAAAAGCCTTTATCGAGAACACCGGTAAGGGAAGGAATACGACTATCCGACAGCATGTTTCCCTGCTGATTTCCATCAACGGTGTCCAGTTACGAAGAATGACTTACTTCAAGCTCAGAATGCCTATTATATCTGCGTCTTGTATAGGTTGATTCGGTTCTCTTCGAGAACAAACCTGGACACTCCGAGAGCTATCGTGAATGCGTACTAAGCTGCAAAAGAAATTTTCGGTGCTAAAGAATCCCAGACTTCGATGGGAACTGATCATCCTTGGCGGCATGTATCTTGGGTACGGGGCGCTGATGCTCTGCCGAACCACCCTTGTTGTCTCGGGTCCTGCAATGATTGACGATGCCGATTTGCTCCTGACCAAGACGGGATTTGGATCCATTCTGGGTTGGGGCATGGCCGGTACGCTTTTGGGCAAGCTTACGTGCGGAATTATCGCGGATAGATTTGGTGGACGGCTGCTCTTTCTCGCCGCCCTCAGCATTACGGCCCTTGCCATCGTTTCTTTCGGTGCCTTTTCGGAGCTCACCGTTTTCTTTTTTCTGTATTTCCTGGCTCTTCTGGCGAAGTCGGCAGGATGGCCTTCGATGGCCAGTTTGATCCGAGTTTGGTTCTCCAAGCACAAGCATGGGAGAGTGTGGGGGATCATCTCCACCAGCTCTCGTGGCAGTTCAGTCGTAGCGACTCTCCTTTTGGGGAGCCTCCTGTTCCTCGTCTCCTGGAGATGGTTGTTTGTTGTGGCTGGAGGAATAACGGCGCTCGCAGCGTTATTGCTATTTAAGACCCTTAAAGGGGCACCAAGTGAGGTCGGATTAGCACTCCCCGACAGCGTTGAGAATACAAGCTCATCGCTCGGAACTCAGCAAAAACACCCACTGGACCATGTGACTCTCTCCGGGGCCCTTGCCACATTTGCCAGGAGTTACCGTGTTTGGCTGATTTGCACCAGCCTGATGTGCCTGACCGTCTTGATGGAATTTCAAAGCTTCATTCCGATCTATCTAAAGGAATCCTTTGGCCTGTCAATCGCAGAGTCCGCCGTTGCGTCCTCCATATTTCCTATTGGCTGTCTGGTGTCTGTTCTGGCGGGAGGGTTTATTTATGACAAAATCTCCAAGAAAGCCCTGATGGTGATTCTGGTCAGTTCGCTCGGGGTGGGACTGCTGTGCCTCTCCCTTCTGTGGATATTAGCCAGACTAGGGTTTTCACAGGGAATGGGATTCGCAATGGCAAGCGTGGCAATTCTCTTTTTTGGAATAGCCATTACTCCGTCCTATTACCTTCCCATGAGCATATTTTCCATCGATTTTGGGGGCAAGCGTTGCGGCGTACTAATTGGGCTCATTGATGCCTTTGGTTACTGTGCCGCTATGGTTTTCGACTTTGTCGGGGGCTCTGTAGCGGATCAACAGGGAGGCTGGCAGAACTTCCTGGCTATCCTGTGGGTGGTTGGGGTAGCAGCCATAGTTTCGATGTCCTTTTTTCTCTATTTGGATTATCGCGCATCGATGCGACAGAAAGAAATGATTCCACTACAAGGCTAGTATCAAGTAGAAGGCATCAATTTACCTCTTTCGTCCCTGCGCCTCTTCCGAAGATAGGAGTTTGTGCCAGGCAGGGAAGCCTAAAATCCTTTATCTAGAACACCGGTAAGGGAAGGACTCTGAAACCACCGGGGGTGCAAGCGGCTGGTCAGGTCCTGATTCCAGGTCTGCACCACTTTCGTGTCTGATCACAACTCGAATTGTCATTGGATGTTGCCGTGCAACCTGGCTTTCAGCGAGGTTCCCCAAATCGAAACCTATCCCACTGATTTTCGGAGCCATTCGAGGGTGCCTGACGAGAACGAATACAGATACGTACAAATGAAGCCCGCCGCGATGACCGGCGTTGCGAAGGGCACGAGCCAGGCCACCACCAGCGCGATGTTCACCAGCCCAATCGCAGTCGCCGACTTCGTGAGCGAACGAATCAGAAAAGGCATCCGAAACGGAGCGAGCATGGACACAGCATGCAGCGCAAACACCAGGATCAGAACCGGTCCTGGATTGAATTCATGATTGTCCGTCAGCAGCAGAACGAATATCAAATGACGGACCAGTTCGTTCGTTGGTGAACCGGTTCCCGTGGCGGATGCCAGTGACAGCCGGAAAACGACACGTAGAACGACGGCTGTCACTGCCACAAGGCTTGCGACAACGACGGCCACTGCCGCGAAGTCAACCCTTTCCTGGAGACCGGCGAACTGCATCCCGACCAGCATCACGAAAACGCTGTGCGCAAAAGCATCGCAGACGTTGTCCAGAATGGCGCCGAACTCGCTCTTGATGGCCAGCTTTGCAGCGAGTATGCCATCGAGATCGTCCATGATGTTGTTATAGACGATCAGTGGAATCAGATAGCCGTAGCCGTCCTGCAGAAACAGGAGACAGAGCGGGAGGACTCCCAGAATGGAGACGCCGTTCGCAAGGTTGTTGTAGGCTGGCCTGCCGAGCAATCTTCTCATCGGTATCCTCAGCCTAAATTCCGTTGGTCACTTCTCGAAGCCACGCGGCTAGCTGGCCGCTGAGCCCGCCTCGTTCCCTCGGGGCGGAACGACGGCGTCGGGCCGCAAGAGGAAGAAATGATTCGTCAACTCCGGATAGGCCAGTCCGAGTACACGCGGAACGTGGATGATCCAGGGATACCCAATTCGCAGACCCCAATAGACCGCACAACCCACGACTGGAATCATCTGCAGTGACACCGGTATAACCGACTTCCATTTCTTCACGAATTCGCAACCCATCTGGATCAGAACATAGGGCGTGTTGCGTTTCGCTTCCACCACCGAGAGCCCGCATTTGTTGAAAATGCGAGTGTACGACGCGACGGACCGGTAGATCGCCTGATAGTCTCCCTCACGCGTTATATCCGCTCTTCGTACGGTGGTCTCGCGGCACAGGATCACCCCACAGGGGGCAAGGCTGCCGACCAGTTTCCGGAGCAGCAAAATGGCGTCGTTCTCGTTAAGGTACATTAGCAGACCACCGAGGAACACCAGCTCGATGCTGTCCTCCGGTTCGAACGACACGGCGTCACCCTGCACAGCCTCGACGTTGGAATACTCGGCACAACGCTGAACCAGTGCCTCATACAGCGGCGTGCTGGCCTCAACGGCAACAACCTTCGCGAAACGCTGTGCGAAGTGTTTTGTCCAGAAGCCTATACCGCTTCCCAGGTCGAGAACCGTGCCGGCCGGATTCAGTCCCCGAATCAACTGTTGCGCAATCCGGGTCTCTGCTTGAAAACGAAAACGGCCGGCAACGGCGGGGAATCCAAACCCGTCCATCACGTACGGCCCCAGGATCGATGGCCGGGCATTGCGCCAGTATTTGTTGACCGCTCCGTAATTCAGTTCCGGCATGTTCTGTTATCTGTCGGTCTAGCCAGCCGCAAAGAGCAGCTCGGCTTGATCAAGGTCTTGAGGCGTGTCGATCTCGTACCATGATCCGGGATCAAAAAAGACCGCTTGAAAGGCGAGTCTGCCGTCGGCTACCATTTCCGCAAAAACGCTCTCGTAAAACCTGTTTACGTGACCCTCGGCAACCTGTCGCTCCAATTCCAGGATGATCTGCCGCCACGACTTGAGGGAAAGACTGCAAATGTTGACGGTCTTGTACCGCAGCTCTTCGGTCGGAAGATCTTCGCCAAGCTGAAAAGCGCGAACCGACTGGAAAACGTCGACTGTAACGGTGCTGCCGTTCATCCACAGTCGCATTGATGAGACGGCGATCCTGTCGGGTTGTAGAAGATCAGCGAGCAGCGACGGCTGGAAGACAACGTCAGATTCGACGAGCAGAAACGGCTCATGGATTACGTCCCGTGCCAACCACAGTGAATACAGATTATTGGTCGTGCGATATTGTGGATTCAGCACATACTCGATCGAGACGCCGTCCCTTTGCTCCCCGAGGAACTCGCGGATTCTGTGCTCAAGGTGTCCCACCACGACGACCAGACGCCCGACGCCCTGCTGACCCAGGCAATAAACTAAACGCTCAAGAATGGAGATCCCGTCGACTTCAGTGAGGCACTTGGGCTGATTCTCCGTTAGCGGTCGTAGCCTGCTACCGATTCCTGCCGCAAGCAGCAGCGCGGTTGCCACCTGATTGCATTCTGTATCAATGTGCATCGTGTGTTGTTTCCTCTGACTGTCTTTCCCGTAAACGCCGCAAAGGGATCGCGCGTTCGGCCGCCGAACTGTCGGAGAGTTCCGTCTCCAGATGATTGATGATCGTTTCCTACGGCAAACAGATCCTGGGAGTACTCGACTCTGGGATCTTCGGCACGAGCTTATCCGCCGCATCGAACACCTCGCCCACTCACGACGGCCAAAAGCGGCGTCATCAAACCGCCAAAGTGCGGTTCACCCTACGCTCCCTAAAAACGAAAATCCTCACGCGCACGTGCAATGAGCCCGTGCGAGGCGTAGAACACGCTGCGCTGGTGCTCGAATAGCTTATGACTCACGCGGCCGCGAGTTTTTGGCAGCGCTCTTCCACTGATCGGGACGGCCTACCCTCGGAACGCTTGTAGCGCTCGGCACGAATGCACCAGAATGCCAGCCAGCCCGTGTTGTGGTTGGGTGTCGACGGATTCCTGGCGGCCCGGACAGCCAACGATCCTTTTCGGCCAGTTTCCCGCCAACCACAGTTGCAAAAATTGATTGTATGTTTTTTTTGCCGGGAAAGGTACCTTAATCGTAAAGTCAAAACTCACAACTGAGGGGAGAAGGACAGAAAAAATGAAGATCAGTGAGCTATTTCCAAGTCGATACTTGAAAGCGGCGGATCTCGATGGAGATGAAGTCTTCACCGCGGAATCCCTCAACCAGGAAGAGCTAGGGGACGATACAAAGCCGGTGCGCTACTTCGAAGAGATGGGAAAGGGCCTGGTGCTGAATCGCACCAATGCCAATACGACCGCTTCCCTATACGGGAAAGATACAGAATACGGGAAAGATACAGAGGATTGGGTGGGTAAGAGGATCACACTGTTCGCAACCGAAGTGGACTTTCGGGGTCAGCAGACCCTGGCTATCCGCGTGCGCATGCTGCCACCGAAAAAGCGGAAGCGAAAAGTTACCGGCGCCGACAGTCAATAGGAGCGTATCGAATCCCACTAGCGGCCCGAGTGCGTCGCCAGCGGGTATTCGACGCCGATGCCGGCGCTGGCCTGACTGGCGATTGAGGTCGGAAGTGGTCACGGTCAGAAGATGCAGTCCGCCAACGGGTTAGGAACCGAGAGAGAAAGTAATGAGGAGATTTTGGGATACAGAAGAACTAGCCAAGGCTCTGGGAGTCTCCGTCTCCTAGATCTATAATCGTACTAGGAGCGGCGGTTCGGAAGGCATCCCTCACTTCAAGCTGGGCAAGTATATCCGTTTCAATCCGGAGTCCCAGGCCTTTCAACGTTGGCTCGAAAGTCACGAAGTTTGTTCCGGTGATCGTTGTCGTCCCCTGCGGCGCTCTATCACAAAACACCTTGAATCAGAACGGTAAATGTATATACACTCCTGCTCAGTTGCGGTGGCCAAACCCTCCAGCTACGCCAGATCATCTTCGCAAGACCAAGACGGTTCCGGTGAGGACGACTCCGGAGGACTTCAGATGGATTCAACGTGCCTCTGAACGTCTTCGAGTGCCCATTTCGGTGCTTCTGAGAGAGGGCGCGAGGATGTACATCACGCAACTTGAGCAGAAAGACGGGCCAGGAAAGGAGGAGAAGTAAATGGCCCGTAAATCCTATCAACAAGGCAAAGTGGTGACGAGGAAGTACAAGTATGGTACTGCGTTCATACTGCGATACCGGGTAAAGCGCCCGGATGGATCCTGGATGCAGAAGAGTATGACCCAGCGGCGGATAAGAGGCGTATGAGAGAGCATTAAAGATGCGCAGCGGATACTGGACGAGCGACTCAGAAAGATAAACTCGGACAACGGTTCGGTGGCTAAGGCAGCCTCTGAGACGTTCGCCGATCTGGGGGGGCGACCCTGGCAGAACTACCTGGATACCGCGAATGTGAAGCCCTCAAAGCGGCACTCCTACGACTCGTGCTTGCGAAACTGGATCCTGCCATTCTTTCGCGAATGGCCGCTGAAGGACATCACTCCTCTCCTCGTAGGCGAATTCATGGCGTTCCTAAGTTCGCGTGGATTGTCTCGCAAGTACAGGCGTAATCTCTACGGCTTGCTCGACAGTCTCTTCGACGTGGCCGTCGAGAACGATCTGCTTCCTGGGACGCCCATTCGACCCAAGGTGCACCGGCCCAAACTCTCACCTGAAGAGAAATCTGTCTTTTCAGCAGATCAGGCCCGGCAAGTGCTCCAAGCAGTGGCTCCGCCCTGGGAAGCTCCGGTGTGCACATTAGCTCTCACAGGCTTACGTTCTGGCGAACTGCTCGGACTACGGTGGCGAAGTATCGATTTCCTCCGAAAACGTATCAGCGTCACGCATAGCCTATGGCGAGGCCACCTGGTAAGACCGAAGACAAAGGTAAGCCAAGCCAAATTGGCCATGTCTGATTTGCTTGTCCAGATACTGGTCGAACATCGGCAAGAGTCAGGTTTCACAGAACCCGAGGATTTCGTTTTCTGCCAGACAGACGGCAAACCGCTGGACCCAGATTCACTCCGGCGCTGCTCTTGATCTACCCCGCCCTCAGGAAAGCGGGTGTTCCCTACCGGAAGCATGCCTCTGGGTGCCATGCCTTTCGACATCTGGCAGGTTCCGTTATCCATGACCAAACAGGCAGCCTGAAGCTCGCCCAGAAGCAACTCCGCCATGCGAACATCGCCACTACCGGTGATGTCTACACCCATGTCACGGACGACGATCTGGAGAAAACGTCCTCAGTTCTTCAGGAGGCCTTGGGAAGTTCTGTGGTAGAAACGTGGTACAAGCCAGCCCCAGAAAGTCTCGAGACCCAGAACTAGAGCGATAACGAAACATGGCTCATCCCCGCAAACCCAACAAAAAAAGCCACCTTCCGGTGGCCGCTTGTGCATTGGATTTGGTAGCGGGGGCGGGATTTGAACCCGCGACCTTTGGGTTATGAGTTCAAGCCCCACCCGGAAAACCAGTAACTTAGCGGCACGCACGGTCACATTGAGGAACGCTAGGTAGCGGTTGGGAAGCCTTGGGAATTCTTATTGGACCCATAACGGACCAAATTCGCTGGTCCAACGATCGGCTCGACCTCGGCCCGTCGCATCTCCACACTCGGTCTAGGTGGGCCCGTTTACTCTTCTTCTTGGTGCTTCCAGAGATCCTGTTTTGACCTGTCGGGGTTCGCTGTCAAGATCCCCAAGGGATGGACATCACCCTAGACGATATCCTTCGATGAAGGGATTCTTCCAATTGGCAGCGACTTGTGTGCGTTCAGCAACCGGACTAAGATTCTTGATTAGGGGTGAGCTTGGGCTTCTTAACGCTTCTCTTAGTAACTTTCGCTTCTTCAGCAAGTGCGAATCTAGCAAGCCATACGTCAAGGAGTCCTTTGTTTGGATACCTGAGAATCCGTGAATACGACTGCCGTCAGAGCTAGGACCAATCCTGGAGAAGCTAGGCGTCCTGACTCTATCCCAGGTTCCCCAAAGTCTTTTCTAACTCTTGGTAGACCTGGGGCCTACGGAATAGAAGTTGTAGATTGGAACTGCACGCTCACCCACGCAGTCGCAAACTACAAACAACGTGAAGCTCTGAA
>Ga0310121_10005110_pt1 | contig 11373 bp, 11 predicted proteins | sample CB27_Tmax_986_MG_FD_203504 | JGI IMG/M metagenome (GOLD analysis project Ga0310121, IMG submission 203504) | Marine microbial communities from Western Arctic Ocean, Canada - CB27_Tmax_986 | ecosystem: Environmental > Aquatic > Marine > Oceanic | place: Canada: Western Arctic Ocean | collected...
ATGCGCCCCGAAAAATTCCGTTTCGTCATCGATGCCTTATGCTCCCAGCCAGTTTTATCGGATTGGTAATAGATAATTAACTTTCGCATCATAAACGTCTGGGAGTCGCTCGCCAAGCTAGTGCAGCCTTCTCTTTTACTAGCAGCGGGGAAATTGCACAGGCCGACGACGCGCGAGCACGCACCAGTCGATTTCAACGCTGCCCGAACGCGTAGCAGAATGGTGGTGTGAAACGAGGACTAGAGATCCAGTTCGTCGAGCGAATCCATCAGTCGATCAAGATCATCTTTCGGCTTAGGAGCTCCGACGGCGGTTACGCGGCGTTTAGGGATGCCTACCTCCATGCCGACCGCGTCGCGACCGGCGAGTAGCAACTGCTCGTCACGCTCGCGGGCAGCTACTTCCACGGCTGTTGCAGCGCCGGGAGCACCCGGGTCGGGGGCCCCAAAGAGCTGCGAAAGATCGATCTTCAAATTGCCCGCTACTTCAGGGCTGCCGGCAATCGTGGGTGTTTTGTGTTGCGGAAATATAATCGCATTTTCGGGGCACACGCGGCTGCAGGCAGGGCAGCCCTGGCGGCAGTTGTCGGGCTGCTCTACTAGAATCGTCTCCTGTCGATCGATGCCGTAGACGCCGAACAGACAAAAATCGATGCATTCAAGGCAATTGGTGCAGCGGCTGAGATCAATGACCGGATACCATCGGCGGGATGCCTCTTCGTCAATGACAGTCGGAGAGGTGGGGCTAAGATCTAGAGGCTTCGGGCTATGGTTCGGCCCAGCGCCGTTTTCCGCTTTCTGCTCTCGGTCTTCCAGATACCGCTCCATCTGCTCAGGCTTCGGATTGCCCTTGATCCATTGCGTTAGCTCGACCGTCGGTGTTTGCAGGTCGCCGGCAATCCGTGTGATTTCCTCGATATACACAGACGCAGCGCCGTAGGCACGGAGATCCAGGCAGTAGATGCGCCGGGCTGGCAAGAGGGCGTGATCGAGTACCCGCGCCTTGTGCTCTTCCTCTGGGGTGTCCTCAAGTGCCTCATCATCCTTTTCATCATCAATATCATCGGCGCTCTCGCCCAGAGACTGGAGCAGGGAGGTCCCTTCCTGCCCCAGGATCTTGTTGCGATGCAGCACCCAACGCGCGGCGCGCGGAAATAGCCAGCTACACACGACCACATCCCCCGCGATGCCCGACAAGCAAAGCATGCCCGTCCCGTCGGCCTTCAAATCGTAAAGATTGGGTACGACGGTGACGTCCACGCCCCGCATGCCGAGCAGGTCGGATACGATTTGTTCTTCCAGCGCGCGCTTCTTCGGATTTGAGCTACGGCTCTGCGAAACGACAACAGTAAGACGATCGGACATGGCGCGTTCAGAACTCTAAGTAAAATAGCAACATCTGGCATTCTCGAGTTTTTGCCGGCGAATTGCAAGCTTCTTACTTATTCATTTGTCCCTTGATGGTGCGCTGCGTAACTTCCCAGACGGCAGCCAAGTGCTCCAAGTAGGCGGCGGGCGAGAGTAATTCGTCGCCGCAGCCGGCGATTTCAAAAAGCCACCCGGCGCCATATTTATCGACGTTGATTGCTGATGGGTCTTTGAGCAGCACCTCGTTCAAAGTCGTCAGTGTGCCAGGCATGGGCGCATACAGCGATGCCTCCGCCTTTTGACTCTCGATTTGACCAATCTCTTGCTGTGCAGTCAGGGGGGCGCCACCAGCCACATCCCAGTCCAGAAAATAGACGTCCTGCAACAACCGCACGGCATAGGCGGCGAATCCGAAACGGTAACCACCATCGCCCTGCGCTTGAGCCCACATGTGATTGCGAGCGTACTGCCGATCTGTGGGAAACGCGGCTTCGTACTCGCCCATCATGAATCGGAGCGTTGAGACCATGGCTTACGTATACCGCACATCTCGGTGCTCAGGTTCAAAGAACGCGGGCAGCAAGCCGTCGGCCCGTAATAAACCCTTGCGCGTTAGCTCAACACGACCCGCGCCAAGTGTCACAAGTCCCTCGCGCTGGTACTGGGCCCAGGACTGGCCCCAATGCTGGAGAATATCAACGGAAAATTTTTCTTGGAAGTACGACGCTTCGAGATAGCCGCGTTTGAGCTGCAAGACGAGCTCACGTATCAATCGCTGGTGGTCAGTCGGTCGGAAGGCTCGGTTGAGAGGCAACTCGCCCTTCTCCAACATTCCGCAATACTCGGCCCACTCCGGGTTGTTTTGGTAGTGGACGCCCGAGACGTAGCCGAAACTGGCAATGCCTGTCGCCAGCAGGTCGCTGCCCCGCCAGAGATTGTCGCGGTAGCTGAAATTTACACAATCTGGATCTTTGACCATGGTGTATGCGCTGGAAACAGAATATCCGGCCTGGCCGAGTTGGCTGAAGGCGTAATCGACCCATGCCCGCTTTTGCGGCCAATCGGCGACTGGCGATTCGCTTTTATTCCCCAGAATGTCTTGGGAGTAAACCGTGTTGAACGGCAACTCCATTTGATAAATCGTCACGCTGTCGGGCGCCAAGTCCAGTGTTCGATGAACCGTTTCCTGCCAGGTCGCATCGGAGTCGCCAACCATGCCGGCGATCAAATCGACGTTCACATTCTGAAATCCAGCCGCTTGGATCCAGGGCCAGCACCTAAAAATCTCCAGCGACTCATGCGCACGGCCATTTTCGCGCAGAATCGTGTCGTCAAAATGTTCCACGCCCAAACTCAGCCGCGTGACGCCCAAATCGCGGAGTGCGAGCACCTTCGCTTCGCTGAGGGTTCCGGGCTCGCACTCAAATGTCACTTCCTCCGCCACGTCCCAGCTAATACTGGCGCGCAGCCGATTTACCAGCCGGGTAAGCTGCTTGGGACTGAGAAAGGACGGTGTGCCTCCACCAAAATAGACGAATTGAAATGGCCTGCCGCCCATCACGGGCAGGCGACTTACCAGTTCGATTTCATGCGACAAAGCCGCCAGGTAGCGCTCCACTTCGGGGGCATTTTTATCGGTAAAGACTTTGAAGTAGCAAAACTTGCACCGCTTCCGGCAGAACGGGATATGCAAATACAGACCCAGCGGCACTGCTGCCGGCGGGGACTCCAGCGCACCGCGGACTTCGTCCAGCTGGTCAGCAGACCACAACGAAAACGGTGGATAGTTACTGACGAAGTAGTTACCGACTTGTGTCTTGGTGGACTCAGGCATTTGTGGTCTGACGTTGTGGAGAGTTTAGTGTTTAGTGTTGAGTGTTTCAAGTAACTCAGCGCCCAGCAACTCGCGCCTCTTTCCCCCTCATTCAAAACAATAAAGGGTCCCGTCCGTGTTGCCCAGGACCAACTTGCCGTCCGCGACGGCTGGCGAGCCTAGGAAACTGCCACCTGCGGTGAACCACCATTTTTCGTCGCCGCTGGACACATCGACTCCAATTACGCGGCCTCGCACCGTTGCCAGAAATACCAGATTACCCGCGATGACGGGCCCGTTTTCGACACGGCTACGAACGGGAAACGTCCATCGTGGTTTGCCTGTGGCCCGATCCAAGGCAACGACCTGTTTGCCCCGAATCCCGTAGACCACGACGCGCTGGCCGACTGCTGCCGAGGAGCGAATTGATTGGCTGCGCTGCGAGTCGCGATGTGCCCACACGACTTGCATCGGACGGCAAGAGATTGCGTAAAATGTACCCGCTTCTGTACCGAAGTAGATTTTTTTTCCTCGCGTAGCCGGGGTGGAACCGGTGGGGCCGTCGATGTCGAGGCCTTCGACTTCTTTGCCCGTACTGAAATCGACGGCGTGTAATCTCTCGTCGCAGCCTGCCAGAAAGATGCGGCCCTCGACCACTGTTGGCCAACAGCGCAAAGGCGCTTCAATCTTAAACGACCATTGCGGGTCGCCTGTCTGGGCGTTGAGTGCCAATAATTCGCCGGAATCAGTGGTGATCAACAAAGTTGCGTCCTGCACATTGGGGGCGGCGTACAAGTCGGAATTGGTCTCGTAGGACCACACTTCCTTACCGGTATCGGCGCGCAAGGCGCGCAGCACGCCGTTGATGTCGCCAACATAAATCATGTCGCCGGCAAGCGCTGCTGCCGTGGCGAATCCTGAATCCTCAAAAGTTTGTTTCCACACCAACTTCCCATCCGCCAGACGCAACGCATAGAATGTGTTGTCCATGTCGCCGATATAGACGATTCCTGCTGAGATAACGGCCGTGGCCTCAAAGCCGCTGTCCGGCACGGCATATTCCCATAACCGCTGCAGCGTGTCGGCTACCTCGGAGTCTGCTACACCCGTAGCGAGCGCATTTCCCCGCACGAGCGGCCAGTCGGCGAGTACGTGCGAGGACGATGCTTGCCAGCAGCCCATAAGAAGAATCATCACCAACTTTTGTTGGAGTTGGTTGGGAGACGTTGGCCTAGAGATAGGGCGAATAGGCGGATTCATACAAGCCCAATAGTTCTGTGCTCGTGACAGGAACAGGATTAAACGACACTGTCCATTGCGTGGCGGCGTTCTCGGCCAGGAGGGGAAGACGTGCACGCTCGACGCCACACTCCTTCAGTGTAGCAGCCAGGCCAGCCTCGCCAGCGATCCTTTGCAGAAAATCGGCCAACGCGTTGGCCCCATCTGCCGCGCAATTGGTCTCGTCGGCCGTGGTCGACAACAGTTCTTGATACCATGCGTCACACTCCACGCCGTTAAACCGAATTACGTGGGGCAGCATGAGCGCCACAGCTTCTCCGTGGGCGATCCCATAGGCGGCGGTGAGCGGATTCGCCAAGGCGTGCGCTGCCCCCAACATCGAGTTCTCGATTGCCAGTCCAGCCAGGCAAGCGCCCAGTTGCATCTGGCCACGGGCGGCAAGATCCTTTGGCTGCTCGAGTACGCTCAGAAAATTTGGCGCCAAGCGCTGCCAGGCCTCGCGGCTAAAGCCGCGCGACAGATCGTTCCGTTTGGCGGTGACATAAGTTTCAACTGCGTGCGACAATGCATCGAACCCCGAAAGGGCGGCCACGCGTGGCGGCTGAGTAAGGGTCAGTTCGGGGTCGAGTATTGCGATGCGAAACTTGACGCGTGTGTCGCCGCAGGCCATTTTCGCATGTGTCTGGGCGTCGGAAATCAGCGCGAACGATTGCGTTTCGCTGCCAGTACCTGCGGTCGTCGGCACGGCGATCATCGGCAAGAGCGGGCCCGTGGCCTTTCCCACGCCCCAATAGTCTTGCATCCGCCCCCCGCAGCAGTACAGAAAATTGATTCCCTTGGCGCAATCCATCGAACTGCCGCCGCCCAGGCCGACGATTCCATTGGGTTGGAATTCACGGGCAACCCGCAGCCCCGCGTCGACATGCTCGGTGGTAGGATTTTCCGCCACGCCATCAAACAGGCAGGTTTCCAAACCGGCTTCGCCGAGCGCGTCGAGTGCATGCCGCGTGTGCCCTGCCGCAATGATCCCTGGATCGCTTACGAGGAGAACTCGGGTTATCGCGAGATCTTGCGTCAGCTTTCCGAGCGAACGGATTTGGCCGGCACCGAAGACAACGCGGGTCGGCATAGTCGAATCGAATGGGGACATGGACAGCAGTATTTCCTCAGAGGCAACAAGCGATGTTATCGCAAAGCGAGAACGAGCCGATTATTCTAGCTCCTCGTTGCAACTTGCACCGCCCGGCTGCGATATAGAAACTCAATAAGGTTTCCTTCGTGCGGTTGCAGCCAGTCTAGCTGTGGGGTGGGTAGCGGGCCGAGGTTCAAACGATCGATGTTGGTAGACGCGATTAGTTGGCGCTGGAACGCCCCGTCTTCGGTAATCGCCGTGCATACGAGGGTCGACTCGATCGCCTGCAACATCTTTTCCTGGGGACACTCGACTACGTTTACCAGGGGGAACATATACTCTTTGTTGCGGGATTCCGAGTCATGCGACCCGTGATGCAGCACCACAGGTCTGAGGTAGGCGACCGGTGGTTTTTCAACCAATCGGTCGCCGTAGGAACTGGTCATGTCAGTAACGTGCGGGTTTTCGACGTCGCGTTTCACACTATTCCAAGTCGCTTCGGCGGCCCCCTCAACGGTGAACGCGGCGAGGCCCGCGGCCGGGTCGTCGGGGGGAAGGACTTCGATCGGGCCTAACTTCTCAGCGAGCGCCTGCGCAATTTTATCGGTGTGGCGCGATGCATAGATGCTGCTGCAGTTAATGCAACTGCGGCCGCCGTTGCGCGTGACACTATCGGCCATCAGGTCCACGTATCGGTGCCAACCATCCACACAATCGTCGCCCAGCACGATTTTGCTATATCCTGGACCGTGCACTTGCACCCTGGGATTCCCAGCGTACTCTGAAATCGTCTGTGGCCCGCCAAAGATCATGCTCCGTCGACAACTGGCGAGAATTGCTCCGCCAATGTCTGCTCCCGCACCGGGATACAAACAAAACGCCTCTTTGGGAATGCCTGCCGCGACCATGGCGGCGAAGACGCGATACGGCGTCCACGGCTCGCTGCTGCCGGGCTTGAGGACGAGGCCAATCTGCAAGGCGATGACCGGTAACCACAGCGTGTGCACGCCAGGAGAATTGCTGGGGAGTACAGCGCCCAGCGCGTCGCACTGAGCCTGATAGCTCACCGTCACGCCGCGGCCCTCGTCACCATAGCCAACGCCGAGAATATTTAAATCAAGTCCACGCGTCAGGCAATCCAGAATCTGATCTATATTGTTCAGCACGAAGGCATTCTTTGCGACGTTCACCTGACACATCGAAATCGGCATGCCCGTCGTAGCCGACTGCTGCTGAACGAAGTCTTCTGGCGACTGCAGAGAATCACCAACGGTCAGCGAGCTATTCTCAAAGAGCGCACCAGCCGCCTTGCACATCGCGATCAAGTCCGCTGGCGATATCTCTTGGAGTCGTTGTCTTGCAATCGCCGCTTTTTTGGCGTCGCGACGGATGATCCCCGCACCCACCGTATGCACCCGAGCGACTGGCTCGCCGGTGTAGAAATGGTGGACCTGATCGATGTCGAGCGACTGGTAGGGTTGGCCCCAACGGATGGCGGGTAGTTCGATCATGAGAATGGTGGGGGGTGGCTTATGGCTTGTGGCGATTGGCTTGTGGCTTATGGCGTTTGCGGGCGGGCCTAACTCGCGCTTCACAATTCGCAACTCTCAATACACTCCCACAGTCGTCGCCTCGGCAAGTTGGTGAAACGGCCTTACCCCGCTGACGCCGTCCCAGGGGTATTTTTCGCATGGGAGTTCGCGTTCGCCTTCGTCACGCTCGAGGAATCTGGGGACAAAGAATTCTTTGGTGAGCGTCGTAAGTTTTGCCCTGCCGGTCTTGCCGTAGTCAACTACAACGTTTAAGTCGTCGAATTCGACCACTTCGACCACTGCCCGCGGTTGCGGCGCATAATAAGTGATTTTGTAATTATTTGCGGCGTTGCAAGGGCCGCTGGCAGCCAGGCCCATCAGCGTGTTGCCGTAAGTCGGCGTCATGTAGATGCCACTCTCAGCAGGTGGGCCGCCAAAGAGTTCCTCAACACAGAATTTGGTCCACTGCGGCGTGAACTCGGTTCCACCAGAAAAAATGCCGGTGATGCCCATTTCGGCGATACTCGTGCCGCGCTCTTCCAGTTCTAAACAAAGCGATTCGATTAGCTTCGGTGTGCCGAACATGCATTTTACATCGTGGCCGGCGCTGAGTACGGTGATCGCCTGATCGATGCAGTGTGTTTTGTACTGTTCGAGATGTTCCAGCCAACCTTTTTTGATCAGCTTGATGACCCAACGGGGATCGAGGTCGATGCAAAAACAGATCCCACCTCGGTGCTGCGCCAGGTGTTCGACTGCCAATCGCAACCGGCGCGGACCGCTGGGGCCGAGCATCAACCAATTGGCACCGGGCGGAAAATACTGATCGGGCAAGGTGTCGCTGAAAAGTGAGTAGTCCGTACGAAAGTCGTCGATCGCGATGCGACTCTTAGGGATGCCGGTCGTACCGCCCGTTTCAAACACATAGACCGGTTTGTCCGCCAATCCTTGGGGCACCCATCGCCGGACAGGTCCACCGCGGAGCCACTCGTCCTCGAACGCGGGAAACTTTTCCAAGTCGTCGTAGCATTTTACATCAGTAAGGGGATCGAAATTCAGGTCCGACTTTTTTTCCAACCAGAAAGGTGACCCTGTCGAATCATGAAAATGCCAAGCCACCATTTCCACGGTATGGGCGTCGAGCAAGTGGCGCGCTGCCACCGCAGCTAAGTCGGAATCACTCGAATTCATCGACAAACCCTTTGCACCTTATCCAAGAGAAACTTGCTTTCGACGATACTCCGCGAAGTGCATGCTGGCAACAGGTGGAGAGTGGATTAGTCGGCAAAAGCGATGTCCAATGACCAATGCGCCGTGACCAGTGCGCAACGCAACCGGCGAAGTTGTGGGTGTTTCGGTCGCTAGGTTATTGACGCTGGATCGTTGCCTTGCGTCCCTAGTCCGACTGCGCCACTTTGAGACGAATCGGGCTCTAAGGAGATCACCTTGGAGCAGATGTCGTTGTTGCCGGAGCACTGCTTAGCTGCGCCAATACTTGAATTACTCCGTTGAGATGCGCCAGTCGCGGACCGAAACGATCGACAAACTCGTTGAGCATGAATTCGCCGTCTTCCATGTCCTCGGCAGTGTCGCATATCTCTTCGGTGAGACGCTCTAAGTACTGGAGCTGGACGCGGCTGAGTGACTCAGCCGCCTCACGGCAATCGTCCGCCAATGCCGGGTTGGCGCTGCGCCATTGATGCAACTCTTGAGCCCGCTGCTTGTGGCTATTCGCCATGACGCCCAGCAGTTCTTCCAAGATCTCGTTCGTGCGATCTTGGGCGGCCAATACCTCCCGGAGTAATTCAGAATGCTCGGCATGGGAGTTCGCCGAGGCGGCGCTATTGCTTCCTGAGGACACATCCACCTGAGAAAAAATAGGCGGCGCGGATTGTTGACTTTGGGACATTGAAGAATCGTTTCCTTTCTCAATGAGCGGCTAACATGAACCGCCAAGAGCGGGTAGCAAATATCGTCCAGGGTTGGCAGACCGAACGCCGGCGCCAGGGGGTCACGCGTGCAGGCACGCACGATTCGTCTCACGATCTTCACCTTAGTCTTAGCCAGACTAGGATTAAGGTTTAGATTGGGATGACGAACTGGCCGGCAGCGCACTACTTTCCAATATTGTTTCAATATTGTGCATTGCCACACCCGTGGATCAAGGCCTGCGCCAGCCCGTTGCCAGGGTGCCAGGGTGCCAGCAGTCCGCAAGCCGCTTGGCATCTTCTGCCCATTCTAATGGAACTTGAGAGAATATCTAGCATGGAAGGGCAGTATTCGGTGGCGGGCAGCGCTAAAGTCCTGACCGGCCCAGGTTCGATGGAGGGGGTACCGGACTCGTATTTGCCGGGGCTCTTCAAGCCAAGATTGGCAGTCTAAGTTCACCCTATCGAGACCCTACGGATGGACGGCAAAGCGTCTAAACCCTTATCAGCCTTCGGTTTCTTGACCGTGCTAGAAGATCCCACGCATGGCTTTTTCGGTGGCTATCTGGTGCTATCAGAGTGGGGCCGACCGCTGGAGTTTCACTGCAGCACCCCTGTGACGCCTAATCGGGCACAGAAAATCTTGTACGGAGGCACTCTACGGTCGTACATGTTAGGCGAACTAATCGGGCAAACGCTGGTTGCCAAGGCCCAGCTACCCGTGCTGGCAGTGCTGACCGATCAGCCCGAAATGATGAGTTTGGCGCTCATTCGCACCGACCAGACCTTTGTCTGCGTGGAGGATATGCCAGCGCACGTGCCGGTGGCGGTGACAGGAACGTCGCCAGACGAGGTGACTGGAGGCGGGAATGGCGAGGTGACCGAGGGGGTGTTCCCGGAGGTGCCGCAGGACGGCATGGATGCGCATCCCACTTGGAGCGATACGAAGCCTACCGCTCTTGCAGGTGCGTTTTCACCGGCCAATCCCGACGCGGCGGCCGCGCCGCCAGAGATGGTGCTGGCCGCCTGCCGTCTTTGGGGCACCTCAACTTGTGCATGGCGGCCAGACCAGTTGCGCGTGGCATTGGCACCTTTGATTTCCCACATTGATCTCACTGAACCGTTTGAGCGAATTCGCGAAGCAATTCGCGAAGCGCAACGTGTTAGCACACCTCCTGGCGACGAGGCCCATGCATCCACCGCAGCCTAGCCGCGCTCCTGACGTGTACTCTCATCCGCGTCCCAGTCTCGTTCTTGAGAGGCCTCATTTTCTGCACCTAGCCTGGCAGGCGGAGCAACCTGCTGCAGTGACCGTACCGCTTGACGCCCCCCGCGTGCAAACCCGGGGATATTTGTTTCCGGATGGCGGAGCGGCATTGTTTGGAGACGCGCTCTCGGCAACGACACCTCAGGTCCCTGCTTCCTGCCCCGACAGAATCCTTCCGCTCCAAACACGCGCGCTCGTCGCCGGCGCGGCGGATCGCACGCAGCGCACAAGAATTCGCCCTCCTACCGACGTGGTGAAGTTCGAAGATCGACTCCTCTATCTGTTGCAGCCTCCGCTGGAACACTTGTTTGCCAGCGAAGCGATGACGTTCCCATTCCGACCCTTTTCATATCAATTTGACGGGATCGCCTTTCTTTACCCACGACACGAAGCGGTATTGGCCGACGAAATGGGCTTGGGCAAGACCATGCAAGCAATTGTTGCCATGCGACTACTTGCGCATCAAGGGCATTTGAAGCGGATGTTAATAGTCTGTCCGAAACCGCTGGTCACGAATTGGCAGCGCGAACTCGATTCCTGGGCCCCGGAACTCCCCGTCACGATCGTCGAAGGCAAGCTAGCGCGCCGCCACTGGCTTTGGGCGAACGCGAACAGGGGCGTGCTGCTTGTCAACTACGAATCCTTAGTGCGTGATCATCGACAAGCAACCGCCATATTCCAGCCCTTTGACCTGATGATTATCGATGAATCGCAGCGGATCAAGAATCGCCATAGCACAACCAACGAAGTCGTTTGCTCGGTCCCCAGGCAGCGTAGTTGGGCGCTGACAGGAACTCCTATCGAAAACAGTGCCGAAGACCTGGTGGGCATCTTTCAATTTGTTTCGCCCGGTTGTTTGCAACCTCAGATGAAAATCCCGGCGATCCGCCGCTCGGTTCGCGACTACATTGTGCGGCGCAGCAAAGATCAAGTTGAGATTGAGTTGCCCGCCAAGATGTTCCGTGACGCCAACGTGCAGCTCACACAGGAGCAACGTCAGGCCTATCAGTTGGCAGAGGAGGAAGGCGTTGTCCGGCTCCACAAAATTGGCCCGCAGTTGACCATCCAACACGTATTCGAATTGATCTTGCGATT
>Ga0310121_10005111_pt1 | contig 11372 bp, 6 predicted proteins | sample CB27_Tmax_986_MG_FD_203504 | JGI IMG/M metagenome (GOLD analysis project Ga0310121, IMG submission 203504) | Marine microbial communities from Western Arctic Ocean, Canada - CB27_Tmax_986 | ecosystem: Environmental > Aquatic > Marine > Oceanic | place: Canada: Western Arctic Ocean | collected...
CTGATGGAAATGGAAAAACGATCACAGGAACTGCTATTACCGACGGCGATGCCACCGTTACACCATTTGTTGGCGGATCTAATCTACAATATGAAAGCCAGAATGATGTTTACGCGAGAATTAAAGACGAAACCCAGTATCTTGAAAGCTTTGTGTTGTTTAGAGATCTCGATGACTCTATGTCAGAGTTGAAAGGAGGCTATGAAGATTATGCAGAGGGTGATGAAATTACCCCTATTATGTCTCACCCGGCTGCAGATATTTTTCGATTTAATCGGATGATAGGAGATGCCTGGTTAGATGGAGATACAAACAAGGCGCCGGCTTGGAAAATCGTCTCATTACAAAGCAAAATATCTTCATCGGCCCAATATGAAACCGGTTCTTATACACAAATTCCTCAAGTTAATTATAATTTAACTTATACGCTTTCCACACAAACATCTGAATTTGTTCCAAGTCCTAATGAAATTGATGAACTTGAAGAAACGACTTTGACCTTTGTTGATGGCGATGTCATTGCTCTCGAATCGGATAATCCACTTATCTATATAGAAGAGGCTAACACAGAGTTGTTGGTTGAAAATTTTGATATTGAAGTGTTTATGGTAACCGGCTCAGAGAATAGAACCTTAGAAAGAAAGTATTTTGAGAATGAAATACCTCAAGTTGTAAATGGAATGTTAATTAGTGAAACACCACAAGAAAATTTACCTGATACTTTTACTACAAATAGTGTAGAATATTATTTTGACATCCTCACAGATACTCAGATCAATTCTTTCGTTGCTTGTAGGGGAGCCGAAATATTTAATAAAAAATCCTATTATGTCGACTTAGATTTTGATTGTGATGAAACGCAACAAGAAGATATTTTCTTTGATATTTATGGATCGGTAACGGAGCCTGAAATATGCCTAGATTAGTTTATAGAGGAAATACTATTGATAATTTTGGTAGGTTTTTGCCTGCCCCTTATATCGATAAGGTTGAAGTTTATGACGACTATTTTCGAATTACTCTAGCTTTGTTTGTTGAAGTTGAGGAAGACGAAGAGTTAACCGAAGGCGATGAGGATGACATCCTTACAGATTTAAATTTAGGTGAATTAACTTATTGTCTTGTTGTGACTCCCGAAGCAAATTCACTTACACTCGAAGCATTAAAATCCAAAGAGATTGATATTTTTAGTGTTATTTACACCGCTAAACATTCGGAGCATGTGAGATCATATTACGTAGACGCAGGCGATGGAGAATCCGGCGATGATGGATACTATAGGCGCCCATGGTTCGGTCCCGATTTGCTTTGGTATGGTACCGGCACCGGCGCGGCGTCTGAATTGATCGAGAGTACTGAAACTACTAATTATTGGGCGGCGCGCCGGGCTGATCCAAGCGAAGAGGGACAACCACTTCTTACTCCGGATGCACCTGCTATTATGACTACATTTAGTCTCGGAGACTTTGAATATGCCTCTACAACTTATACCGAGTCGGGAAAAAAAGTACTAAAATTTGTGGCGATCACTGAGGATACTGGCAATGATGAGGATGTGTTTGCTGAGTTTTTTACTAATCAATGGTTTATGTATGATGAGGATGTGTTTACTAGCGCGAGAATAGAAAACTGGGAGAATATAAATGTATATGCGTTCTCTACAATCTACGATATTGATGAGCTAGACTACGCCGCCATCGAAGAGTACACCGAAACAAAGAGTCCTTCATTATTACATCTCAATACTAGTGCTGTTTCTTATGAACACGTGATTAGCGACGGTGTTATTAATACTCGACCAGAAGTCGCATGGCTGGACAAAGCCGGCGAACCATATGACCAAACCCCTCTTCAATCTGTTAATAGTCAATATTATACAGCCGACAATATTACGCATGCAGATATTGTAGTACACTTTGAAGAGTTGGTAAGCGAATATCAATCTAAAGCAGCCAAACCCGGGCAATCGGCTTTAGAAAGCGCTCTTAATAACATTTCTTATGTCCTTAGCGTCTATGGCGAGGACTCCGATTTGTTGCCTCAACTTAATTTGTTGAGAAAAACATTTCCAAGCAAATCGACAGCTACTGAAGTAGGAAGATTATATGTGAGATTCCGTAAAAGAATTTATAATACAAATCTGACCGTTGTTAAGGAAAGGCGATTAATTAAACAATTAATTATTAATCCCAAGCTCGTTGACAATCGGACTGTTCCCATATCCGGTTGGGCCCACCCCGGTGATTGGTCTTTTCCTTTTGCTGACGGCGGCGACTACAGAAAAGAGGCTTTATACGGTAATTGGTCAGTATCTGTTGAAGAAACCGCCAATTCAAGCGAGGACTACAGTTATAATTTGATATCAAAGGGATTTTTCTGGCTTGATTATGAAAAAGTTGCGTTGAGTTCCTCAGTATCACAGATATATGATGTTCTTAAATTACAAACATATTTTGGTGGACAGGCCATTATAAATGAGAAACTAACAATTGATACTGTGGAATTATATCGGGGTCCGATGGATCCCTACGATGCCGACAGCGACGGCGACAGCGACACACTCAATGATTTAGACGAATGGGGTTCTTGGCAAATGAAGCTATCTTGTTATACAGCAGACACCGACGAAGACGGAGAAGACATTGAGACTATACAAAACGTTCCAAATCGCAACTATTTTTATTCATATATAAATGAGGATGTCGGCGTCGAGCAGCATGCCATGTCTAGCTATGGTAATTATAGCTCTTATTTATATCCTCGAAGCTTTAATACGCCGGATGGTAGTTTGGGGGATTATCGTTTAATGTGTTATGAATTTCAAGATATTTTTGAGGGTTCGGAAGCCACCGTGGCATGGGAAACCTCCGCGTATGGCGAGGGCTCATATCATAATATGGTCAATGACGAGGAGGATCAACCCCAACCCGCCTGGGGCTATAAAGCTGTTATTAGTATAGATGATTACACCCTAGACATTGCAGTAGAATTAATATCAAATTATGGAAATGAAATGACCAATTTTGAAACTTATTATGAGGCGGCTAGTGAAGCTTGTAACTATAACACTACGGATGGTGTATTTAATCAATTTTTTATTGATGCTATGGAGAATGAATATGGAGATGATTTAACTTCTGCCCCATGGGTATTGATGCCGTTGATCTTTTGCATTCATTTAGATCTCATAGTGAACACTTTTAATGGTGATTATGATCTTACTATGGAAGCAGCCAGAGCCATGAGCACGAAAGTGAGCCCCTATACTGGCACACTAGAGGCAGTGACAGGTTTTTATAATGCGATTATATCTTTAAAAGAAACCTATTATCCAAGCTGGGAACACCTCGAAGGATTGGAACCCGGGGACGATATCGACGAGTGGTTCACGAGCACCGACAGTATCTCCGACGCCATAGGACTGATGATCTCCCAGGAGAACAGCTATCCCGACAGCACTAGTTATGATAATGAATATTCCAAAGTTTTTAATACTGAGGGCATTACAATCGCTAGCGAACAAGACGATATAGAAACGTTGAGCGATCTAGAAACTTATAATATGCCGATGTATACATTCGTATTTTGGGACTTTCAGGATGTCGAAAATACGTACGGCACGCCCCCCTCCTGGGAGAACTGGGACTCTGTTTATGACAAGATAATCTACACAGAGCACGCCAATCGAAATTCGTATGAGTTTGGAACCATTGACAGCCTATTCAGCGTAGGCGGAGAAAATTACACCGGTCTTGAAACCACCTACGATGGTTACATCGACAGCTACGACAACGAATATGCCACAGGCGTCTGGAGCACTGGCACTATGGACACGGAGTACATGGCGCAGGGAATGGGTGTCGCCACAACCTGGTACATTTATAGCTTTGACGGCGACGGCGACGGCGGCGGCTGGGACCAATGGTGGGATGGGGTATATAATATAATGGACGCTATCTACACCATGTTTCTGGACGGTGACACAGACCTGTCCTCTAATGAATTGGGGGAACTCGTGACCGGTGTGCTCACCGTTGACGGTCGCGACTGGGCCGGTTATCTCACCAAAATGCGCACCACCGGCGTCGGCTGGGTTCCCCAAGAGGTTGTCCTCGACGGCACTGGAGGGGTCTACGAATACCTTGCAGCGCTGATGCTATACATATATCCGACTTTTATAGTATATAGTGATATAAATCCTACAACCCTTTGGGATGAATTTATTGATCGCTTAATGTCGGAATAAAGGAGAAATAAAATATGAGTTATAAGTTTCCCTCAAAAAAAAGAACAAAAGGAAAACCATCTAAATTCACTGTCATTCGAGCAACGGCAGGAAAGTTGTCTCGGTCTGGGAGGATGGTGCCTGTTCATAGAAAAGCAGGTTTGGAATTTATGTGTAATGCTATTATAAACGCATTTGAATGTAGTGTTGTTAATGGCGCAGAAAGCAAGAAAAGCTATTCTTTGTTGGATTCTGAATCTGATACTGAAACCATTAAGAATGAGAATATATTAGATGAGACTTCTTATCAAAAAATTAGTAATAAAGTACAAACTGCTGAAGGACGCTTTTCTAATAAAGATGATCCTTTTTATAATTTAGACGATGCGCCTTCTAATCGGTTACAAGCGAAAAGAGAAAAAGCAGTGCAAAGAAATGCGCCGGACCTCGTACAGTTTACGGTGGATATAAGCGGACTTTCCGTCGGCGCCGCGTCTTCTGGTTACTCTGGTTAAAAATCAACAATAATTCTATTTAATAAGAGGAGAAAATAAAAATGCCTGTTGCACCCTTCGACAGCGACTTGCTGACCACGTCCGCGACCATGAGCGATATTCTGGGCGCCTTCACTCGCGTCACCGGCGGATCTTACTCATATGTATTTTACTCCGTTGATGAGGATATGGTTTCGGATGGGTTTTTTATTGATGAGGCAGGCACTTCTTGGGGCACTGCAGACTTGGAAGCATTCTTCAGTCGGACATCTAATGAAAGCGTAGTAGATTATTTAGAAGACGGAGATATGACAATATTATGGGAACTATTTTGGAATAATGATGAGGCCGAAACGCAAACTCAAACATATAGTGCGGCTTCAAACACAAGTAACCCTACTCTCACCGAGGTTACAGAAGCATTAGATTTAACGTCTGGACCTCTCGCCGGGTTTCGCTCTGGTCCTGGAAGCGCGCTAAGCTATGATTCCGATGAATCCACTAGATTATCTGAAAGATTTGGCTCTATTTATACTGTTGCTGAAATTATTGAAACTGAATTAACTTCGATGGCCAATAACCTTCTTAATTCTTCCGTGAGAGTAGAATACAATTTTAAGAAAATAAGGCGCGCCCCACTTAGTGAGGATGACTTAACAGCGTTTGAAACCGAAGAAGCCGCATCGACGCTTACAGTTGGTACAACCATGGCAGCCACTGATCTTACTACAACAACCGTTCCAGAGGGATATTAATGGGAAAACATCACGGCGAATTAAATTTAATTGATATAAATCTCTTTTCAGGTTCTTCAGAGGTTTTCCGAACAGCCATCGGAGGTTATTGGGAAATTTTTAGCTCCTCTGCGGGAGAACAAATAATTCCTATCGAGTTGGATGACCCCACAGAAACCGAAGCTGAAGTAAGTATAACAACTCCAGTAGATAATCATAATCCATTTATATCCTCTGTAATATCTAACGCAGCGCTCAAGGAAACACTTGATGAGGATGTAATAATCCCCAATTATAGAATTCCAGTTAGAGTGGTGGGGGATCCGGACACCGTTTTGTCGGACTATCATTGGAAAGCCATCTGGATGGGCGGCACTTTTGGGGGGATAAATTATGATGCTCTTTATACTGATGCTACTTTTGATGATTACTCGTTTAATTATGAATTGCCTTATCCTATGCAAGACGCAAAATATATTTTAGATAGTGAGAATTTGCCAAGTGGTCGGTTCGGTGCTGCGCCCACGGCACAGATCACATATGAGTATAATCATTATTTGCCTAAATATCAAGATTATATTAAGGATCTGGATTCCGAACTTTTAATACCCAATATGTATTTGCTGAAAACTTATTATTATGAGTACGCCCACGGCTTCTCGCATTATAATACCCATATAGAAAATTTTATAACCCGAGAGGGGATAATTCCCGAAGAAACTACCGCAGAACTATTAGTGCCATTCGAGGAGGAAATAGATACAGATGGGAATCTCATTAATATGGAGGATTCATTGATTTATGAGTATTTGACATCTTCTATTATAGTAAACTCATTGTCTGCTTCAACTAAAGCAGGAGTTAAAAATATTCTTCAAAATGTTATGTTTGATCGTGACCCCACATCCGGCATCTGGTTCAGTGAAGCCAACGAATCGCAGATGGTTCCCTTTTATATGAAGTTTAGTTTTGACCCCCAAAGTCAGAGTGACACGGAGCGCTATTTGTTCACTGAGTTTCACGGAGCCCTGTCCGCCGCAGATTATAAAGACCGATTTTTAATGACTTTAAAACAGGTGTTTAATAATGAGATAGATCTAACATCAAATGAACATCAATTTGCTGTACAAACTTCATATTGGAGTGGTTCTACGGATTTAAGCACCAATACATGGACAATTAATACTAAAAATCAAACCTATAGAAGTGTTGATTTTATGGAGATGCTTTTATATGGATATAAAAATTATATTGCGGCCGAGAAGAATTATTATTATTTTGGATTCGATGATTTTGATAAAAGAGCAGTGATGGATCCTAGCGGATCCTATCGATATTATAATTCTATTAATTCCATTAACGTAATTAATTCTATAGTAGATTTTGCAAAAGATTCCGGATATTTTGATATTGAATCTATTGGAGATTTATATGATATTGGTGTAGAGTCTCCGTTCGGAATCACCAAAAAATATACTGAAACAATAGCATACCGAATAGAAAAAATTGGTGGTCCTCCCACTGACGACGCACAAACTCAAAACGTGATACAGAATTTTTGGCTATGGAACGCAGACGGCCTTCTGGGCGAAGACTCCTTTTATGATTCTCAAGTAAAATATAATGAAGATTACACTTATAACATTTATGCATACGTCATAGTAGTAGGATATAAATACAGTTTTTCCGACATAGTATTAAGTAGACAAATAGGCACCACCGATGTGGATCCAGAAGTTGGAACCTATTGTACCGAATTATATGATCCCACTACAAATGAAGCCTCGCCACAACTTTTTAGTGAGGAAAATACTTTAGAGACCCATAATGAATTGGCCACCGGTGCTCAATTAATAACCGGGAATAAATATATAACTGATTTTTATTTAAATTATGAGCCATCGATCAAATTGATAGAAATTCCTGTGATGTCTAAAACATTAAGAATTACGGATAACCCCCCTAACCAGATTAATGTTATCCCTTATCAGATGATGGACGCCTCTCAAAAAATAGGATATACTCTATCTTATGAATTGTTTAATGAATCCGCAGATTATCCTACAACTATTACAGCAGATGATGCTAAGATAAAGAGTGATTATTTGTATGCGAAAGATTTCATCAGTTCCGATTACCTTGAGCAGGAAAGTGTTTCGATGCAACAATATATTGAAGTTTATCGATTGGACGAGAAACCCACATCCATGACCGGTTTTCAAACTAATTTAATCGCTACGATTGATTTAAAAGAACCCAAAAGCTCCACTATAAAATCACTACACGATTTTATTCAAAAGGTAAGAACCAATAAAACTTATTATTATTTATTTAGAATGCTCAACGAACAATACATGCCGGGACATTTAACAGAAATTTATGAAGCTCAACTAATTAATGATGGTGGATATACATATTCTATTTTTAATGTTCTTTTTGAAGAAGATTTAGAAGAAGAGATTTTCACTAATCCCTCCAAAGTATTTAAAAAACTATTTCAATTAACACCAAATTTATCACAACTAACATTGAATACGGATAATGTGGATTATGATCAGCCAGGATACACTCAATTAGAAAATGTAGAAGTAGGTGAATCGGATGATTTAATCTGGGGCAAACAATTTAAAATTCGACTGACTTCAAAGAAGACCGGCAAGAAAATCGATTTAAACTTTACGTATAATTTAGAGAGTGATTAATAAAATAATAACTATTTACAGGATAGAGAGGAAAATAAATGGCTTTTTTAGACAACTCAGGTGACATCATTTTAGATGCGGTATTAACCGATTTAGGCAGACAAAAAATGGCTGCCGGTACTTTTAAAATTGCGAAGTATGCCTTCGGCGATGATGAAATAGATTACGGCTTATACAATAAGAACCACCCATCTGGCTCGGCCTACTATGATTTAGAAATTTTACAGACACCCTCATTTGAGGCTTTTGTTTATTCTGGCGCCGGCATTAATTACGGACTTGCTTCCTTCACAAACACCAACCTGCTGTATTTGCCATCACTAAAACAAAACGAGAAAATTAAAACAGCGGTGTTGATGACTAATAGTTTGTATTATTTGGGCGTTAATCAGGAAACAGTAACAGCACTTCAAAGCGGATTAGGCAGCAACCAAAAGGTAATGGAGAACAACAACACCGCTGGTTATGCGATTGTTGTAGAATCAGGATTGGATACAACCGATTTAGTTGGCGATGCTTCTAACCGATCCTCATATATTATTGCTAATAATCTTTTAGATAGTACTTATAATTGCTATTTTGATAATCGTTTTATTGCTAATGTTCTGTCACCGACTGCTCAATCTGTTTTTAAAAATACTAGCACCGGCGCAGATGCCACGAATTTAATACTCGCAACCACCACAGCCACCTCTAGAGCAACTGGCATGGATAATTACAGTGTGGCGAGCGCAAGAGGGGTTAATGATCTCGTTTATTATGTAGTAAATGGAACGGGCGTAGCTACGAGCGTTTCCGCTATTGCAGGTCCTCGCGGTACCGCAACTGCTACCGGCTTTAAAGTAGTAACGGGGCTTGATGCAGCGACCACAGGAACTACAGACGCTAAATATACTCGTTATGGAAAAACTGGTCAAGATTTAGGCTTTAGTGATGGATATACATATGATTATATCGATACAACGGTGTTAATCGTAGGCGCCACCACGAATGCGACCTACATGGCCACCGTACGAATTACCAGACGCGCATCATAAACAATTGGAGAAATAAATGCCTGTTATTAATTATGAAACATTAAACACCAACACAGATCTTACTACAACGAGAACTCTCCTTCATGAGTCTATTCCATTAACTGGAGCAATCGTCAGTGGAACTTATGGAACCGAAGGAAGCGAGGAGAATATCAAAAACTATACCCATGGCATGTTTCAATCCGTGTATGACTACCCTTATCTAAGTTCTTCGGCAAACCACATCTTTGATATTACATTGGGATACCATGCAAGTTCTCCTTTTAGTGGTTCGTCTAGCACACAAAATGCAAAAAAGATCAACCTCTACAATGAGTTTGCTCAGGTCCTATTGGGCTATACAGGCAGCACAAACACGGTAGAGACCTTTGAAAGTGATTTAAGTTTTGGCGATAACAATAGTCTAATGAAGTCTTGTTACTTTTTAAGCTTTGCTCGTTTATTGACCAAAGACCAAGTCAAAAAAGGTACTTTTGCTATTACCTTAAATACTGGTTCTTGGATCATTAATAATATCGAAGAGAAAACCTTCCCCAAAGGGCCCAATACTATTTATACAGACGCCTCCGCTTCAGAAATCGCTGGCACCAATAACAAGGGGAACGCCGGCGAATATGGAGTATTGTATAGAAATAATGGCGATGGTACCTATGGAGATGGTTCAGCCGCCGGAGTCGGAGTTGTGTTTTATCAAGCTGGGATTGTTGTCTTGAGTTCTTCTATTTTTGATGGACTTACCACAGGTGGAACCACCCATCCGCTTAATGCTTTTTATAGAAAACACTCCAATGGGTTCCTTCAAGGGGTATCGGGAGCTTTTACTGGCTCAACCATCAGTGCTTCATGTGACGCCTTAAGACACCGCATCGCTAACATTTCCTATAACAATACGACGGAGCTTAACTCAACGATCTATTTCTGTCGAGCACCGGCGAACAAATTTAATTACAGCTACAACCCCACTTATACGACGGGAAGCAAGATGGTTGTTAAAACTATTGCCGCGGATACCCCTGTTGCTTATATCACCACAATCGGTCTTTATAATTCTAGCAACGAACTAATGGCAATCGCTAAGCTTTCAGAACCACTCAAAAAGGATCCAACGAATGAACTAACATTACGTGTTAGATTAGATTACTAAAAATGTCTCTCAAGAAATTCCAACCAGAAGACATTCTGTTAAACACTATGAAAGCTCACCCTGGTTGTGAGTTTTTTGTTTTTGATGGAAACGTTTATTATAATAATCGACCGTACGTTTCTGGTGCTTTCACCGGAAGTATCATAGCGCCAGAGGGATTTATCAGTTTATATGAATATAATATTGATAGACAATCTGGAAGTACTCTTGGAAGCCCCACCAGACAATACACGGGGCCCTCGAATACTGACTATCCGGTACAGGACATGTCCATTATCTATCCCTATACTACAAAAGACGGAACTGGTGATTGTTGGAGCACAGTGAGCAGTACTGATTATTATAATTTATTTAGTTATGGCGATATTGTATCTTCCAGTTATCCGATGACTGCTTCTATTACGCGAGAGTATATGACCCCAGCAGGCGCACGAATTCCGATGCTGGATTGTAAGGGCGGAGATTCGTCTACTTGTGCTGAACTGGAGGCGATTGGAGAGGATCTGGACCCGGACACGAGCGACACGGAACTGATAGCAAACTCTGTGGAGGCGCCCGCACCACCAAAGTACCGCCATTATTTTGCATTAAGAAATCGTTTAAATCTTTATGCATCAACAAAAAGCCCCGAATTTGCTGTTACCGGCACGTTAGTTACTTCTACGCAAGAGCCCAAATGGATTAAAGATCAACAAACCATTAATCTAATTTCTATCCCTTCGATATTTTATGGCTCTCGAATTCAGCCGGGCTCCTTATCACTCAAGTGGTATTTTACTGGTTCTTTAATTGGAGAATTACAAGATACCAAAAGAAATGGTGAGTTAATACAAATTAGCACCGGCAGTACGCCCTACGATTCTGCATTGCCGGATAATAGCGGCTCTGTTGCCGGCGTAGCTTTATATGATGAGGGAATTATTTTATTAACTGGCTCTTGGGCTCTCAACGGAAGTACTTGTGCTTTAGAGTCTGCCACCCTCCGTTCGCCGGCATGGATTTATTTTGGAGCCGGCGCAAATGATGGAGTCGATCA
>Ga0310121_10005112_pt1 | contig 11370 bp, 10 predicted proteins | sample CB27_Tmax_986_MG_FD_203504 | JGI IMG/M metagenome (GOLD analysis project Ga0310121, IMG submission 203504) | Marine microbial communities from Western Arctic Ocean, Canada - CB27_Tmax_986 | ecosystem: Environmental > Aquatic > Marine > Oceanic | place: Canada: Western Arctic Ocean | collected...
CTTCAACCTGCCCCGTAATCGCTCTCTCCGTCGGCAGGCGTTCGATGGATGATGCACCGAAGAATCCGTGCAGGCCGGGCATCCTCGACAGCGCAGCGCGCACGTTCTCCGGCTCGTCGAGTGGGCCACCGTGACAGATCACTAGAATGTCCTTCCGGACGCTCTTTCCCGCTTCCGCAATCTCCAACGCCTTGTCGATCGCCTCGTCGAGAGTGAACGCGACCCCGGCGCCGATCGATCCGGACGTGGTCAATCCCACGTGCGCAACGAGTTGGTCTGCTCCGGCCTGGGCCATGGCTTTGGCCTCTTTCTCGTCGAAACAATACGGCGACGTGAACAAGTCGAGCTCCCTGGCAAGCCGGATCATCTCAATTTCCTTGTCGTACCCCATGTCCGTCGCTTCAAGGTTTTTGCGAAAATCGCCGTCAATGAGCCCCACCGTGGGAAAATTCTGCACGCCGGAAAAGCCAATGGCTTTCAATTGCTGAAGGAACTCCGGCATGAGCCGAAAAGGATCGGTTCCGCACACCCCGGCAAGCACCGGGGTGTCCTTCACGACCGGCAACACTTCCGAAGCCATATCGACCACGATCCCGTTGGCATCCCCATACGGCATCAACCCTGCGAGAGAACCGCGACCCGCCATGCGGTAGCGTCCGGAGTTGTAAATGATGATGAGATCCGCGCCACCCTTCTCCGCCAGCTTTGCCGAAATTCCGGTACCGGCCCCACACCCAACGATGGGTCGTCCAGCATCCACTTCGGAACGAAGGCGCTTGATGATTTCCTGTCTTGCAATTCCTGCCATTGCCCTTCTCCTTTTTTAATAAAATTCACTCACTTCAACATGCCCAACAACGTTTCGGCGGCGGCCCCCGAAAACTCGGGATCGTTAATGTTGTTCTCTAATTCGAGAATGGTTGCCCCACTCTTTACCCCCCCACGAATCGCATCGAAGCATGCCTCATCCGCTTCAGGATCCCAGAATCGCCCCCCCTCGCTGTCGAGCATCGAAACGCCCTTCATTGGGAACAGAAATGCCACCGGCGCGGTCGATTCGTTTGCCGCCGCGGCAAGAATCTCGCCGATTTTTCGATTCTCCTCCGCGTTGGTGCGGAGGAGGGTTACATCGGGGTTCCACTGGTACAGGTTTCGCTCCCTGTACTCGTCCGGCACGGTTTCGATCCCGCCGAAATTCGCCATGTCGACACACCCGGGCACAATAACGGCTGGGATCCCGGCACGCGATGCGGCCAGGCAACGTTCGGGACCGGCGTCAAATACGCCACCACAAACCGTGTCGGCGAGTTCCGTGGTCGTCATGTCGAGAGACCCCTTGATGTATCCGTCCGAAATCAGGCTTTCCATCGTTCTTCCGCCCGCGCCCGTCGCATGAAAAACGAGTACTTCGTAGCCCTGTTTCTCGATCAATCCGCGCGCATGATCCACGGCGGTGGTCGTATTGCCGAACATGGAGGCGGTTACCAGAGGCCTCTCCGCGCGCCCGGGAGGCGCATCCGTCTGCACCATGCCCGCGATCGCGCCGGCCGCATTGGCATAAATATTCCGGCTGATGCTATTGATGCCGGCCACATCGACGATGGAGGGAATGAACGTAATGTCCTTCGTGCCCGCGTAGGCGCTTACATCCCCGCCGCCGACCGTGGATACCATCACTTTAGGCACGCCGACCGGAAGTGTACGCATGGCCATGGTGGCAAGGGACGTGCCGCCGGAGCCCCCCATTCCGATGACGCCGTCCAGTTTCCCGTCATCGTACAACATCCGAACCACGACCGCCAGGCCCCGGGCCATGGTCTGCATCGCCTCGTCCTTGTGATCTCCGGATGAAAGATACGCGAGATCGCCTTCACCAGCCTTTGCGACCTCATCCCGGGACACATCCGGAGCAAACCCAGGCTCCCCCATCACTCCGAAATCGACGACCAGCGTTTTGACCCCGGTCTTCTCGATCAGTTCCTTTACGAGCGAGAATTCATCGCCCTTCGTGTCCAACGAACCTACAATTACAACCGTCTTTGCCATCGCTTTCTCCTTTTCAACTCCGGCTAACTGTGGCCCCGATGCCTCCGAAAGTCGCCTTTGAAAGATAAAAAGTCTCGTTTTCGTTTTCCAGTTCGAAGGCGGAAAGGTCAAACAGGAAATAGTGCTCGTTCGGCATTTTCGGCGTAAAATCTTCGCCGTCCCCCGCACTCTCCCATGCCGCTTCCCCCATCCGATACAGCGTCCTCTGCACCGAAGGGCTGTACTTGACGAGCCCTTTGCCAGGGCCCAGCAGCAGCCCCGTCAGCGAAACCACGACACCCGGTGTGCAATACCCGCACGGCATCGCACCCTCGTCCACAATGGCACGCTGCACGGGCGAGAGTTCGGGCATGTTCAGGCCCTCGATGGTTACCAGGTGTTTGCCGTGCAGCTCTCCGACAGGCATCATGCAGGAAGGAATCGGCTTATACAGGATCCCTTCTTCAGTCGAATCGCCAACCACGACCATACAGGCGCCGCAATCGCCCTCTTTGCACCCCTCCTTGGTGCCGGTCAATCGCCGGTAATTGCGCACGAAATCAAGAACCAGGGTTCCCGGGGAACAGCCGGCCGCCACGTCACGATCGTTGAGGATGAAGTGAATCATACAGCGCGAGAAAGGTACTCTCTCACCGCAATACTTTAAAAGAAAAGGTGGCGATCAATCGGTCGACTGGGGGACGGGCCGAACGCCCGCGGGGTAAAAACGGACCTCGCTTATTCCGGAATGAAGGTAGCCTTTCCTCTCCAGTTTTTCCTCGACCCAGTTTCCGCGACTGCCCTTGTCGTTGGTTATTACGACGAACTTCGCCTTCGCGCCCTTGAAGTCGAGAACCAAATTCACCGGCTGCTCCGGCTGACAGATTGCGCACTCCATTTTACCATCAAAAATTGTCGTCCACTCCTTGGGGTCCGATCCGCCGGTTTCGGAATATTGAATGGTTACATCACGCATGCCGTGTGCGGACCAGTAAAAGTAGGGCGGAATTCCGTCGGGCAGATGAATGTGATTGTTCTCGTTGTAGTTCCAAATCCACATCTCTCCGAGAGAATAGGCCTTGTCGAAAGCAAACTCGATCCACACTCCGCCCTCCACCGTACCACCTCGATTTTTGTCGCCATCCTCTCCGTCAGTTTGAGAGAGCCACATGGTCGCCGGGGTGACCGGCTCGTATGGATAGGGTACTCCTCCGGGAGGCACGTTGGTCGGATACAGAAAGTTTGTGTGGAATCTTCCGGTTGGATCCAGCCCGGATCCATCGACGACGTAGACGCCCTCCCGCGAAACCTTCTCGCTGGAAACTCTCACCTTCACGGAACTGGAGGTGTCCCATCCTTTTCCGGTGTCGCCGATGAAACCGTGCGGGGCGGAATCGGGGATATCGGAATGTGACGAGAGTGCAATGAACAGCGAAAACGAGAAGGAAAGCAGGAGAGCTCTTTTCATAGTGCGTCCCTGTATCATGAAGTGATTGCCGGTGTCACGATCGAAACCCTGTCAGGTCGGTATCCGAAAACGCGTAGGCGATCATTTTGGCGATTAGCCTTGCCGCGACCATCTCATTTACCTGGGAATGGGGCTGAGGGACAACCTCCACCATATCGAAACCGATAAGCCTCCGCCTCCGGTTTTCATGCAGCAATGCCCGGAGATATGACAGCGCCTGCCACCAGCTCAGACCACCAGGTTGCGGCGTTCCGGTGCCCGGGCACAGGGAGACCTCCAGTGCATCGATATCAAAGGTGATGTATACGGAACCTTCGAGGGCCCGTAACCGCTGCAACAGCGCCTCTCGTATCGAGGGCTGTTGCGCCAGGCCCTGGGCCATGAAGGTCTCCACGCGACCCGATTTTTCGCCAAACCGGAATTCCTCCCGTTCCGCGGAACGAATGCCGATTGCAATCACCCGCGCCCCGCGCTCGACGAGTCTATGCAAGACGCACGCGTGGGATTGCTTCGAGCCAAGATACTCGTCCCGGAGATCCGCGTGCGCGTCGAATTGAATGACGGTTACATCCGAGAGGTCATCTCCGCGCGCGGCTGCGAGCACCAGGGGCGTCGTGACGCTGTGGTCTCCTCCGATCCCCACCGGCAACAGGGCCGGGTGCAAATGTCCAGTCACTTCCTTCCCGATCCGGCGCAAGTAATCCTCGGGCAAATCTGTGGCGGCAGGGTTGACGGGTTGCATCGCACTGAATTTCAGAAGGGAAAGGTCGTACTCCAGCTCTTCATCCCAGAGTTCGATCTCCGCGGACGCGTCCCAGATCGCTTCCGGGGCCCGGGACGTGCCGGCGCCGCAGGAGACCGAACCTTCATAGGGGAGCGGCACGAGCAGAACATCGGCTTCTTCCGGCGGGATGTCTGGGAGATCAAGAAAAAATGTTTTCACCGGTGCAATGGAAGATAATTTTTTAAGTGCGCCCTCAGCGGTCGAGTTCTTCGAAGAGCGCCTTCGCCAGTAAAGGCAGCACGACGGTCGCGTCCGCAAAAACTTCAGCGAAGCGTCCTCCTTCCTCCGGGGGAAGAAATTTTCCCCAGCTCACACCTTCGGAGTAAGAGGATCCGGAAAGCCCGCCCCAGTGAACAGGTTCCGGGCAGATACGAACGCCGTATCGAAACCGGGGCACGCGCAGGCTCATGCCGAGACGATCACAGACCAGATCAAAGAATGGCGAGACCTGTTGGGACCAGTTACGCGGTACGCCGCCGCCAATTGTCAGGATGCCGAGTTCATCCGATTCTCCAATGAAGCGGGCGTATTGCACCAGATCGAGAAACGGATTGAACGGCGGCACAGAGGAAAAAATCTCCTCCAAAGTGAGCGAAGACCGGCCCTTGGTCTCGGGATGGGCCTTGTCTATAGCCCAGAGAGCCATGTCCAGGCCGATCTCGCTGTCGGTCATGGCGGGAATAAACACCGGAACGTTTTGCTCGTATGCGCTGCGAAGGATGCCTCTTCCTTCTCCGCGTTCGCTCAGGTGCCGCCCGATCGCACGGCACAGGCGGGCGGAGGACCAGGTGCCGTCCGGGGGCGCCTCCGCGTCCAACACAGATTTTATCAGCGATTCGACATCGTTGAGGTTCGCTTCCATCTCCACAGTGTCGTAGATCCGGTTGTACCCCTCTCGGTAGAGCGTTGCATCCGACCGGTTTGGATCGCACCGGAAGTGCAAAAGGCCGATCGACTCCGTGAGACCATGGGCGATGAGAGCGCCGGTGGCCACGACACAGCGGGCGATTCCCCGGTCGATCAAGTCGCAAAAAATCAGTCCCTGCTTGGCGACGGTCATGGCCCCGGAAACGGTGAGGACCATTCGGCAAGAATCGTTCCGGGCCGCATCGGCCAGAATCTCGAATGCCTCTCCCAGTTTCCGGCCTGCGAACGAGGTTTTTCCCATGGCCCGAACCAGATCGGAAAAACTCTCGGTCGTACCCAGGTCCAGACTGTCGAGGGGGGTCAGCCCATCAGAGGCGCCGTCGTGAAGATCACGAGACATCATTCCTTAGCAACCGCAGCAGCCAGGGAGACCGGCAACGCATCCGGCAGCAGAAACCTCGCAACTTCCTGCACCGAGACCTTACCGAGCGGTATCTTTTCGCATAGAATGGCGAGAATATCGCGGGGATTCGCCCTTCCGCAGGTAAAAATATCAAGTGCCACCAGGCCAAGGTCGGCATAGCTGTGGGCACTGCAATGGCTTTCGTCCAACAGCACCACCGCGGTGAAACCCGGCGGTGATTCATCTCCGAAGCGGTAGCGGACTTGAGAAATTACGGTCGCGCCGGCCGCGGTCGCAGCGTCGGCCATCGCGTTGAGAAAGAGTTGGTCGTCGAGGCACACATTACGATCAACCTCGCGACAATCGATTAGTAGGTGGGTTCCCTTTTGCAACACATAAATCCTCCCTTATGAAAGCACCCTTCTGCTTCTCCGCCGCCGCTTCCACGGAACCGGATCATAGAGGGACACCGCTTTCTTCGGGAAAGTGTATTTCTAAACGCCCTGATGTAAAGAGGTTAAAATTACATTCTTCAGAAATCCTGCCGCCGGCACACAAGAAAATGCGCTTCGCCCCGGGGTGGACCGCTCCACGACTCCGCCCGCATTTCAGAATCTGGAACCGCCCCGGAAGGACTGGTACGGTGATTACCCAACTACGGCATCTACCACCGCATCCCACGAGAAACGGTGTTTCGAGCTGCCAGCTTCTGATTTGCGTTTCCGAAGCGTTTCCGGTTCCAGACACTGCAAAACGGTCATCGCCAACTCTTCCAGATTCCGCGGCTCAACCAGTCGACCGTCCACGCCGTCTCGAATCACCTCGGCAAGGACGCCGACCCGGGTAGCGATTACGGGCCGGTCGACGCCCAACCGGGCTTTCGCCTCATCCGATTTCCATCGCCGTCCGCTTATTTCGGTGAACGCAGGCATTCGAACAACCTCGATTCGAGTGTCCGCTCCCAGTAGTTCTCGTAGCCGGTTCTTCTCCTCCGCAGAGTGGACCAGGAACCTGTTGGCGCGCGACAGCACGGGGCGCATCATGTAGTATCCCTGAAGAACCACCGAGGTCTGGCCACCGCCTTCCGCACTGGACTAAAAAGCTCTCTCGAGTTGGGAGCCGACCTGATTGTAAATACCGACGGGGACAATCAATCTCGCGCGGACGACCTGCCGGCGCTGATCGAGCCCATTCTGGAAGGTCGCGCGGACATAACGATCGGAGCGCGGACGATTCAGGAAATTGCCGAGTTTTCACCCATTAAGAAATAGCTGCAGGGGTTCGTAAGCCGCGTCGGGCGTTGGGTAAGCGGCACATCGGTTGCGGACGCCCCCTGCGGCTTTCGTGCGTTTTCCGCGGAGGCCGCCAAAGCACTGAACGTCTTCACGGATTATACCTACACCCTGGAAACAATGATCCAGGCGGGATTGAAGAATATGGCGATTGAATCCGTCCCGATACGGACGAACAAAGCGCTCGGGCCATCCCGGCCCATGCGCAATTCGGCGGACTATGCGAAGCGCTCCACTCTCACGATCATCCGGGTATTCATGATTTACAAGCCGATTCGGTTTTCGCCTGGCCCGGCATCGTTCTTTTGATCGCCGGCGGAATCATCGGCCTCCAATTTTTGATGCTGTACGTCCTCGGCGGAGGACAAGGGCACGTCCAATCGCTAATCCTGGCCGCGATGCTCATTGTGGTAGGCGCAATCCTCTGCATCTTCAGCCTCATCGCAGCAGACCTCATCGCCGTAAACCGAAGGCTTCTTGAAGAGCTCCAGACGCGTATGCGGTCCTTGGGAAGACTCTCTTCGCCGTCCGGACTCATCCTGATCGGTGATGCAGCTCAAGTTCAATCCACCCCGCCGGAACTCTCCATCTAAAAGTACTTTGTAAAGCCAAGCTGACCAGCGGAAGGCGTTCATGGCGCGAAGGTCCCGTACTCGGAGCCGGAGATTCAAAAAAAGTCGCGGCAATTCAGCTCATTTGTGGTGTACTAGCCCGCTTCGAATACCGCGAAAAGCAGTAAATCAGGAGACAAACGTACAGACCCACATTCATATTCTTACCGGGGGAATTTTGCTGAGGTTGATCACGGCCATTGTTGGCTGTTAGTCAGGACGCATGACGACGCACTTGATCGAACTAGTAAACACCGAGGATGGGGTCAAAGCGAAGAAGACTGCCGTACACACGGAGGAGGATGCGTTGGAGCGTTATCCAAACGTGACGTCGGTCGAATGAATTCCGCAGGTTGTCAATTGTAGCGAATTGGAGGAGAAGATCGTGAGCCAACGGGTAAAAGTAGCATCGACGACAGACTTGGAGCCGGGGAAATGCGTCACGGTGACCGCCGACGGGAAAAATATCGCCCTTTTCAACGTGGAAGGCTCATTTTACGCGCTGGACAACGATTGTCCGCATATGGGGGGCCCCTTAGGAATGGGGTTTCTGGATGGCGATACGGTGATGTGTCCACTGCACGGCTGGATATTCAGCGTAAAAACAGGGGAATCACCCACCATGCCGGGCCTCCGGACTGGCTGTTACGACTGCGAGGTGGATGGCGAAGACATTTTTGTGCATCTACTCCCCGAATAGGGATTTCAGACCAAAAAACAATTAATTTCGAGATCAATTCAAAGCTTGAATTTGTCGGCCAATTCCGAGAGTCTATGCGTTTTCTTCGGACGCAACCTTTTCCATGATATTGCCAATGAGCATGAACCTATTGCCGGGCGTTTCGGCACGTCTGGCTGCGAGGCTTCTGATCGCGGCATTTTTCGTTTTTCCCTTTGGCGTCGCGGCTGATGAGTCCGATCCGACTCTGCGGAACGCTAGCCCGGGCTACAGCTCCCGGCTGCGAAACCGATTTTTTTCTCCCGTTGAGATCCAGGTGATCAACTCCGGGCCCGAACGGGTTGCCACGGCGATCGTGGAAGCGCAAGGCGACCGGTCAAACTTGAAAGTTGCCATCCAGAGAAGCCTGACCCTTCCTGCCTCTTCGCTCCGCTTTTTCGATGTTCCCGGTTACGTGGACATGCATGTATCGGGGAGCCGTACCAATCGGCAGATGATGCCGGTGTTGCTGACCGACGGCCGGGTCCAAACCTGGTCACGCATGGAAACGTTCGCCGGAATCAGCGACGAGCGCCATATCGTCTATTACTGCAATGATCCGCGGAGGCTCTCGTACCGGTTTCTCGACGATTTTCAACTTGCCGGTAAAAGCCTGAAGTCTTCCCGGATCGTCGGCAGCAACAAGGATCTGCCCCAACGACCCGTCTACTACCAGGCGATCGACTTTGTCGTCCTCGGCATCACGCCGGATTCGGTCATCAACGAGATGCAGGCGGCCGCCCTGCGCAACTGGGTCGAAAACGGCGGCATTTTGATCGTGACGGGCTCCGATCCTTCACGCCTGGAGGATATCCCGGCGCTGGCGGACCTGCTGCCTGTTTCGTACCTCGATACCCGGATGGTGGAAGTGCTGCCGTTGCTTTCTGAATTTGGAACTCCCTTTCAGGCGTTTCAGACGATCGCGCGGCATCGGCTCGGGTACCGTACCGGGGACGTGTTGCTCGGAACGAAGGACGATCCATGGGTTGTGACTCGACGGGCAGGGTTGGGGCACGTGATCGCAGTCAATTTCGACACCGGAAACAAAGAATTTCAGCGATGGGAAGGCGCCCTTTCCTTCTGGGGACTATTCTCCGGAAAGATGTCCCCGCTTGCTAGGTACGGCACCCGGATCATGGCGCAGGGTACGGCCCTCGAAGAAGTCCTGGGATCGCTTACAGGCAAAGAGGTCTTGGGGCGAAACGCCGTTGCCCTGTACCTGCTTGGTGTTCTTATCCTATTGGCGGGCCCGCTGTTTCTCCTCAGAAACGCCCGGCGCCCGGAAGTTGCATGGGGAATCTCGGTCATTGCGGCAATGGTGGCGGGTTGCGGCGCGATCGGCGTTGCCCACACAAGAAAGGCGCAGCCGGAAGCGTCCCTCAACGAAGTCTACCTGGCGGAAACGCTGTCGGGCAAAACGCCATGGGCTATTCAGGCTGCTATTGCGGCGTACTCTCCGTCCGATAAAGTTTTTCAAATCCCGACGCCGAACGACACCACATGGTGGAGGCCTAGTTCCAGTCCAATTGAACCGCCCGAAACCCTCCCGATCGAATTCAAGGGAGAGAACATGACCGTTCACCTCCCGGTGCATGCGGACGACGTAAGATACCTGTTCTGGGAAGGAGCGATCCAGGGTCCTGCCGCGCCGGAAGCAAGGTTCGAGATCGGCGCGGAGGGACTCCGCGTAAATATCCATGAAGCCGGCGGCAACGTGCTGCAAGACATGTTCATTAAGTTCCGCCGGCTGACGGTTCCCCTTGGAGACTCGACGGGCTCGCAATTCTCGCTGGAGAAATCAGTGCGGCCCGCGAAAGGGGATCGTTCAGTGTCCTATTCGGACAAGAAAGTCCTTCAGGCGCTCGATCAGTCTCGCAACAAAATAATAAACCTCCTGATTCCCAGCCATCAAGCATCGGGAGTCTCCAGTATGGCGCTTAAGAGTTTCGGAAACCTTGCTAACTCGTTCGCACATGAATCCCCTGCGCTTTATTACTGGTCATCCGATCCGGCCTTTCCCGAGGACCTCGATTCGGTCGAGGGCAAAAGGCGCAGCATCGGGCTCGTACGGGTGAATAACGAGATCACCTATGGAGAAGGAAAACTCGTCTTTCCCCAAGGGGTTCTGCCGCGGGAACTGGTGATGAAGCCGGCGGCAGTGCGCGGAGACGCGACCGGCGAGATTGTAGGCCAGAAAGAATGTGTTTTCGGTGCGAAATGGTCGTTGCCCGCGGACACGCCCGCGTTGGACGTCGACCAGGCGCATATGTTCGCCCACCTTTCCGGCGAAGGTTACACCTTCGAATTGTACGCTGTTCCTCTCTCGGAGGTCCCTGCGCTTCTTGCATCAAGTCCGAACAGTGTTTCTATCGACGGCCTGGAGCCGTTGGGTAGCACCGGCAAAGTGACGCTGAAAGAAGTTTCGCGCTTTTTCAATCCGGAAACCCGCGACATTTACGGAGTCATAAAAATCCTGTCGAGTGGTCCGGATCCCGGATCAGCGCGACCCTTGTCGCAGGTAATGCGACCATGGCAATTGAAGAATTTGGAAGTGGAACTGGAAGGAAGCCGACTATGATAGCCATTGAAGGCCTGACCAAGCGATACAGGGACATCCTCGCGCTCAGTGATTTGAATCTTCAAATCGGGGCAGGGAAGATATTCGGTTACATCGGCCCCAACGGCGCCGGCAAGACAACCACCATACGGATCATCGCCGGACTGCTGAAACCCACCTCAGGCAAAGCTCTCATTGCCGGCGTCGACGTGGTGGCGAATCCCCGGGCCGCGCGCGACGTCGTAGGATTTCTACCGGACTCCTTCGGCGTGTACCAGGGAATGCGCGTGTGGGAGTATCTCGATTTCTTTGGGGCGGCCTACCGGATCCCCCGCAAAAAGCGACAGGACAAAGTGGATCAAGCCCTGTCTCACACCGGCGCGGACGCAATGCGCGACTACTTTATTGAGAGTCTCTCCCACGGGATGCGTCAGCGAGTCGGGTTGGCGAAAACTCTTTTGCACGATCCCAAGGTACTCCTGCTGGACGAACCGACGAACGGACTGGACCCACGCGCGCGTATTGAGTTCAGGGAATTGCTGATCCGGCTGAAGAGCATGGACAAAACCCTGATTGTCTCCAGTCACATCCTTCCGGAATTAGCAACGATTTGCGACCACATCGGCATCATTGAACAGGGAAAAC
>Ga0310121_10005115_pt1 | contig 11369 bp, 8 predicted proteins | sample CB27_Tmax_986_MG_FD_203504 | JGI IMG/M metagenome (GOLD analysis project Ga0310121, IMG submission 203504) | Marine microbial communities from Western Arctic Ocean, Canada - CB27_Tmax_986 | ecosystem: Environmental > Aquatic > Marine > Oceanic | place: Canada: Western Arctic Ocean | collected...
CCAATTTGCTGGACAGCCGCCATTACCGCGCTGACGGCGATCTGGTGGATTTTCGAGCCGATTCCGATTCCAGCCACTTGTTTCATTCCCTTGGCCGTCCTGCCGCTGGTCGGAGTGCTCACGCCGTCAGAAATTGGCGAAGCCTATGGACATCCGCTCATTCTCTTGCTACTGGGCGGATTTATGCTGTCCGCGGCCATGGAACGCAGTGGCGCGCACCGACGAATCGCTCTGAACATGGTCAACCTATTCGGCGGAACCAGTGGCCGGCGCCTGGTGTTTGGCTTCATGGCGGCGTCAGCTGTCTTGAGTATGTGGATATCCAACACGGCCACGACGCTCATGTTGCTGCCGATCGTCATGGCGGTGCTGGAAAAAGTCGACGATCGTCGCCTACGAGTTGCTCTGTTGCTGGGCGTGGCTTACGCGGCTAGCGTCGGCGGCATTGGCACACCCATCGGCACACCACCCAATCTGGTCTTGATCCAGGTTTATCGTGAGAATTTTGGCATCGAACTCACATTTTTCCAATGGATGAAATGGTCCTTGCCAGTGGTGGCACTCATGATTCCCTTTGTCGGGCTCTGGCTCACCCGTGGTTTGCAGCAACAAGCCGCCATCAAGCTCCCTGAAGTCGGTCGCTGGCGTGCTGAGGAGATTCGCGCGCTACTCGTTTTCGCCGTCACGGCCGCTCTCTGGGTAACGCGTAAAGAGCCTTACGGAGGATGGAGCGGACAACTGGATCTGAAAAGTGCTAATGATGCCAGTGTGGCACTACTGGGCGTGGTCGCCATGTTCCTCATCCCCAATGGCCGCGGCAGCCAGCTGTTGGATTGGGAGACGGCCGTCAAAATTCCCTGGGGTATCCTCATCCTGTTTGGCAGTGGTATCGCGATCGCCAAGGCGTTTGTCAGCTCCGGGCTCAGCGAAGAACTTGGCAGCGCCTTGGCTGGTTTAGGCCAACTACCGCCGCTACTGTTGATCGCCTATGTTTGTTTGGCCGTGACCTTCCTCACCGAGATCACCAGCAACACGGCAACCACGACCCTGTTGATGCCGGTCCTGGCCGCGGCCTCCATCAAAGCGGACTTGGACCCGAAAATGATCATGATTCCAGCCACTATCAGCGCAAGTTTCGCCTTTATGTTGCCCGTGGCCACCGGGCCCAACGCCGTGGTCTTTGGCTCGCAGCAGGTGAACGTCAGAACAATGGCGCGCGAGGGGTTTGCCCTGAATCTTATTGGGGCCGTAGTTGTAACGGGATACTACTATTGGCTGTTCGGTTGATAATAAGTCAAACTGCCATCGCGATCAACAAAGCCCGACTCGAGTAACACGACATTAAGCCTGTTGGCGGTCGCTTGCTGATTACGCGAGTGTCGATCGCGGTCACCGAGTCGATTAAGAACGAAGGTGATCGCCATGAATAATATAGGCGCCGCAGCATGAGGCTCGGGAACGGCGATGGGCGTCAGCGATGTATTCCAAGTCAACAGCACGTTATTCAAATGGCCGAGTCCCACAGTCTGTCCGGCGAGCGGGCGACCATTCACCCATTCCGCGGGAATGTCGGAGGCAGCGGAGTTCCAATTGACTAGCACCAGGTTGAGATCCTGCAGCCCAACCGTCCCGTTGCCGTCGAAATCGCCGAACGAAGTGTTTTCGGCGAAAAACACGTTATCTTGCAGATTCGTAAGAGAAGTATTCGCCTTGATGACATCGGCCAGCGTGAGATTGTCCAGATCAATAATCGAGGCAATTTCCGGTGTGAGCTTTCCATGGCTGTACAATCCTAAATCATCGCTCAAATAGAAGAGGCGATCGGCGTCACGAATTCGCAGGAATTGATTTACGAGGATCTTTTGCCCCAGTGGACCAAGACTAGACCCAGGAAGATGGTCCTCGGCAAGGATGCCAATAATCGCATCGATGTTGTTGATGTCATCTGAGTAAATCGAACTCAATGCTGCCGCCAGCGTGGCATCCGATGTGATGCTGTCGAAAGTCGAGTTTGCGGGTAATTGGTGAGTGGCCGACAGTTCCTGGTAATCCGGCAGGCCTTGATCTCGGCCACGTTGAATATCCAATGCGGCAAGATCTGTACCGCCAGCACCGCTACCGGGAGGACCAAAAGATAGATTCCTCAATTTATCGATGACTAACGTGTCGATTTCCTGAGACACTTGGGTGGCTGCTCCCTTCAGTAGGAGGTCCAGACTACTCGGATCAGCAGTGAGGATGGTGGGATTATAAGAAGCCATGATCAACGATATTTCCGAGTTCTGGTTACCGTTGTTGTCGACCAGTTGAAAGGTCGGTGATGCCGAGCTGTGCCCAAAACGAAAAGCGGCGTGAGAGAACGACTGGGTGATCGCGGCGGTTTGCCCTGCCAAATATTCGTAGTCCGTTGGAGAGGGAGCATTGTCCGCCCCGACCAATGCGGGTAGGAACTCTTTGTACGTGATGATTTGCAATTCCGCGCCGACGATTTGTCGGGCCAACTGGTACGCATCGTTGTCGCTTAGATCTCCCTGTTGCGTTTTCAGCGCATCGACCAATCGATTATGTTCCCGCATGAAGATGGTGTGTATCGATGTAAGCGGTGCATTTTCATTCGCTCGGACATCTCCGGTGAGAAAGAGTTGATTGTCCGCAAAGGGGCCGTTGTTGTCATTCGCCAAGCCACCAACATTTATCGGCAATAGGTTGCCAGGGCTAGTGGCTAATTTCGCACCCATGCCGTTGTCGGTACGCAAGGCGGCCGCGCGAGCCTCATCGGAACCGTAAACCTGCGACGCGTCGAGGTAGCTGGACACCGAGCTGATCTGTCGGCGAATGCCCGTTGCACCAGTGAAAAAATCTGACCGCGTGAAGGGGATAACGGCCCCTTGCCCAAAAGGGTCCAGTGGATCATTGACGCTAATCGGTGTGGTCCCGTTCAGTCCTGCCGCATTGTGATGTGTCGTATGACCTAAGTCGTGCGCGAGGAACTGTCCCCAAATCCAAATGAAATCGGACAACCGGCGTGCACTAGGAATGTTACCTGACTGCGAGGAAATGGCATTGCTAATGTCGCGAGGATTCGCCCGCTGGGTGGTTATCATCGTCGAGCCAGTGCCGTCGTCCGGGTATTCCGCCTCATAGGAGATCCGCACCGTGGGCTGCCCTGCGACACCGTCGAGCAGATTCACATGGTCATTTCCCGTTCCGTCGTAGGAACGGTTTTCAGCCATTCCGCTCGCTGGCCCCAGAAGCAATAAAACAATGGTTGCAAGATAGCTTCTCATGGAGTCGTTCAAGGACCAGGGCATCGTTGAGATGGGCGATTCCGGGAGCTCCATTACCATTAATAGACAAAGTGTAGTTGCAGAGCCCCAACGGTTCTATTCTAGTCCAACCGGAGAATTCCTCCAGTATTTTGTCGGACGGACCGTCCGGCCCCTGCTCTCTTGGATTCGATGGTCAACTGGATCAAGCTAGAAAATCGCTTAGATCACCGGAAAATATCGAATCGACGGTCGCTGGATCCGACACGGCCCAACTGTCAGGGGCCTGGCCAACCGAACCGCTTGGGCTGACAGAATCGAGGATTCCCGTGTTGGCGCTTGCAGCCAGCTTCGGCAGCCCTACTAAGGCGTCGACCATTCTCGCGGTTCCGTCGCCGATCTCACCTTCAAAGGCAGGTGCCTGTGAAAGCAGCTCGAACGGGTTGGTCGACGGATTCAAGGACAAAATGAAACCCGCGCCAATAACGTCCGCACCGCCAGTTGCCACGGAAATGGACCTGGCTGATTGTGGGACGGATTGTGCACTCGAAGGAGCGTTGTCTAAAAAGTTAATGACCAACAGAGCATCCAACGGAGTGACGCTACCGTCACCGTTCACGTCGTATTTGTTCGTGCCACTCGCCAGAGCTGCTCGCAATCCCTCTTGGGATCCGGCGTCACTGCCCGCTTGGGATCCGGCGTCACTGCCCGCTTGGGATCCGGCGTCACTGCCCGCCTGCCGCGGCACGCCATCCAGCTCGTTGATCACCAACAAAGCATCCAGCGGAGTCACTTGTCCGTCGGCGTTGACGTCCACCGCCTCAACACCAGCCGATATCGCCACCGACGGAACAACGATCTCTATCGAAGTCGTGCCGTAGACGATTTCATCAACGTCTATCAGATCGTTGAGCCCATAGACCAATGTTTCACGATTCACGGATTCCCCTGGATCGAGAGTGAAGACGGAGGTCCCCTCAATCTCGCCGACAAACGGCAGGGAAGCTAGTATTAATCGCCCCGGTCCCGAAGCCTCAAGCCCTCCCACGGCACTCAGCTCATCAACCAGACCGGGTGTCGAAAAATCGACGTTGGTGGCGGATTGATATTCCATTCCAAACTCGACCGTCTCATCCAACGTGACCAGCCCCGGATCGTAATTCAGATCCACCGTCGCTGAAAAAACGCCTCTTGCGTCCGGACGAATGTCTTCCACATAAATGTTGATGGTAGCCTGCTGGTCGACTGCAAGCTTATCGATTCGTTCTCCATTGGAATCGACAACTTCCACTGTGATCGTCACCATCGGCTCACCAGCGCGCTCATCTGCTGGTGGTTCGTTATGGGGGGAAAGGTTGCCGTCGACGACCACCTTGTCAGCGATCGCCACTGTGTGGGTGGTCAACCGATCCTGAACCTGATAATCCGCCAGGCTAATTGAAACAACCTCCGTATCGGACATCGAGATCAATGAGTCACCAATCTGAGTACTGCGTGAAACTTCGGATCGGTGCTCGATCATGGCATCCAGCTCAATGCCGGTTGCCGCATCGACTTCAAAGATGTAGAGGTCGTGCGATCCCGAAGACTCATCCTGATCACCTGGCCATCCCCAAAGTCTCGACCACCACTGACTGGACAAGCCAATGGCCAACAGTCCGTCCTCGGGCAGGTAGGTTATCGCGTGGTGGTCGTGGGTGGCATCGGTTTGCAGTGCCATGTCTGTAAAAACAAAACGATCCACCAACACGGGGGATGATAAGGACGATACATCGAAGACGGATACCTGCAGACCCAAAGTCATACCGGTCTCCGGATCGGCGTCGTATCCGACTCCGATCAAGTGGTCTTCACTGATGAACTGCAAATAACTGGAAAAACCATTGATCTTGAGTTCGCCCAGAATCTGCGGATTCGCTGGGTCGGACAAATCCAATCCGAACAGCGGGTCCACTTGCCGAAACGTGACGATTACCGCCTCGTCGCCCTGGAAACGCGCCGAGCGAATCTGTTCGCCCGGCGCAATATCGTCAATGCGGCCAACTAGTTCCAATTCAGCAGTATTTGCGTCCAATACGAACAGGTGATTGACGCTTTCCCGCCAGCCGCCCGAAGTCGTCGCGACCCGTAAATACCCGTCGAACTCATCCATGGAAAAGCTGTTGAGGACCGTACCCTGCACCGTCCCGATCCCGGTCAGAATCAAGGCAGGATTCCCATCCGCATCCGCGAGTGAGAATCTGGTGATACGAGTCGACGCACCTTCCGTCCAAAGGGTCTCCAACACGTACAAACTGCTTTGCGTCGCGTAGAGTTGGTGGTTGTAGATCCCGCCCGTTGACATGAATGAACTTGATGCGATCGAACCGGTGTCCAACGTCGTGTCCAAAGTCGAAACGGATACGATTTCATTCTGATCGGCAACTTCCGATTTGTAGAGGTTTCCCGCAGAGGCAATCTGGCCAGAGTTAACCACGTTGCCATCAGCGTCGGTCGTATGGACCGTGGGCAATGACAGTTCAAGGATTTGATCCGCGACGCGTGCGAGATACTCCTCCCTGGTTTCGTAGCGACCCTCGGGTAACCAGTGATCGCGATGCAAAATCGTCAGGGCGTCCCCGCTGATCGTGGGCACCTCTTCGTCCGCAGGTGGCTCGCCGGCCTCATCGTGAATGATCTCAGGATGCGGAAAATCCAAATCCGAGACGGTGACCAGGTAGAGCCGACCGTCGTCCATCCTGGAGTCAATCAACTGGCCTTCCAACGTCGAAGTAGAAACCATCCGAGGCGATTCTCGGTCGGACACATCCAACACCGTCACCGTCACTTCTGGCGTCCATGGCTCGTCTCTGAAAATGGAATCTTCCAAAATCGCTAATGACGCGCCCCATTGAGGTCGTGGTAGCGAGAAGGAACTGGACGAGACCAGCGTCAGCCGGTCGCCGTGCAAGTACATTTGATCCGTAAATCCTGCTAGCCCGGTTCGCGAGACCAGCTGCAAATCTGCCGGGTCCTGAGCGTCCACAATCACCAACTCACCGCGCGAAATCGTGTAGATATAGCGACCGTCGGTTTCCACGATGTCCGCTTCATCCACCCCGTCCACTTGAACGTTCGTGTCGCTGTGTCGGACAGCAGCCGAGGTTGGCTCGGCATCGTCGGCCGTCAAGAAAGCTTCCATACCCTCGTAGGGGAAGATTGGAAAAGCAGGAGAACCAAAGACGTGTTCGTATCTCTTGATGGCCAGATCGATCAGATGCTCGGCCAATTGGTCATCAGAAGCGAACAGTTCAAAAGTCGCCGCGACCAAAGCGGTCGCGGAAGCGGCTCGCGGTGCGGTTTCGACCGACGTGAGCTCGGCCGTCGTAGCGACCACTACCATGTCGCTCGTGTCCAGCCAATCTGCACAAAAAGCCCCTGCGGCCGCGTCCAACAGCGCCCGCATCTCCAGCGGCTCCAAACCAAGACGCATACGACGAGCGGTTCGCCGACGCCGTGGAGCTGACCGATGAGTAAATTGCATATCGGTGACCCTGTTCCAAGCAGCATCTACTACCACATCCACACTCGGCATTTTAGCTGAGTTTGGCATAATAGTCTTGGGATCGGTGAGCAATTTCACAAGTCTTGAACAGACAACGGCTTGCCGCTACCCACGAAGCGGAATTTGGTCACTGGTCACTGGTCACAAATTCCATAATCCATAATCCACACGTCCAGCTATTCTACCCTGGTTAATGTCTCCATGACGCCACAGCAAATCCTTGAGCAGTTTTTCGGCTACGACACATTCCGGGGCCAGCAGCTGGATGTCATTGAACATGTTCTCGGGGGAAAGCATGCATTGGTGATCATGCCGACCGGTATGGGCAAGTCACTTTGCTATCAGATACCGGCGTTGTTGCCTGCCGACCGCCGCAACGAAGAGGAGTTTGCTGGTGTAACTTTGGTGATCTCGCCATTGATCGCCCTGATGAAGGACCAGGTCGACGTACTGGTCGCACGTGGCGTCGATGCGACGTTCATCAATTCATCGCTTTCACGCCAAGCACGCGAGCAACGCTATCAGGGCGTCGCCGATGGCAAATTTGATTTGCTCTATGTGACACCCGAGCGGTTTCGAAAATCGGAGTTTCTTGAAGTCATTCGCCGCCGCCGAGTTCGGTTGATGGCGGTCGACGAGGCTCATTGCATCAGCGAATGGGGGCATGACTTTCGTCCCGACTACACGCGACTAGAGGAGTTTCGCGATTTGCTCAATTCGCCCACGACGATTGCGCTGACCGCCACGGCTACTCCCGACGTTCAAAAGGATATTATCCGCCAACTCGGTCTGCAGCCCGAGGAAGTCAGGATGTTTCACGAGGGCATTGATCGCCCCAATCTCGAACTCACCGTAACTAACGTCTGGGACGAGGACGAGAAGTTAGGTCACATCATCGAAGCGGCGGCGGATGAGAGCTTGAGCGGGGGAAGTGGCATTGTTTACTTTACATTGATCAAGACGCTCGAGCGGTTCAGCCAGCTGCTGGCCGAGGAAGGGCTGGAACATACCTGTTATCACGGCGACCTCGAAAAGAAACGCCGACGCGATGTACAAAACGCGTTTATGAGCAGCCAACAGCGAATCGTACTGGCGACCAATGCGTTCGGCATGGGGATCGACAAGGAGGATATCCGCTTCGTACTGCACGCGGATGTTCCTGGTTCGATGGAAGCCTATTACCAGGAGATTGGTCGGGCCGGTCGTGATGGACTGCACAGCCGCTGCACGCTGCTGTACGACCAACGCGATTTAGCCACGCAAATGGAGTTCATCCAATGGAGCAATCCGGAGGCCGACTTCTATGCCCAGCTGTATGAGTACCTCGCCAAAAAACAGGAACAAGTCCAGGCGTTTGGGCTGGAATGGCTAAACGACCAGTTGCAGGGTCGCAGCAAACACGACCATCGGCTGGAAACGGCGCTGGCCATGTTGGATCGCCATGGGGTGGTACGTGACAGCCAGCCTCCCGGTTGTTTCGAAGTGGTCGGCGAGCTGCCAGCGAGGTTGGTCAATGCCGAGCGGCTGAGCGAGAAGCTCCAACGCGACCAGCGCAAACTTTACGCTCTGGTGGAATACGTCAACTGCCAGAGCGACCGCAAGGCGTTTATACATGAGTATTTCGGTTTGCCATACGAAGAACGCCTCGAAGGTGTATAGGCTTACCCGAACTAGCACTTTGATACGCGATAGGTTTTCGACACAATGCGGGTGAATTTCCAAGTCCATTCACGCAGCGCGACCCACGTGGGTCGGTCGTACGTACTATCGCCACGGAGCGTTCGAGTCGTGTTTAGTGCGTGCACGTTGATGGCTTCGCATGAATTTTGGAGTGCGGCGAGGAATCGCCGCGTGACAATCACGGGATGTTCCTATGCAATGATGTCGATTCGTGAAGTGAACGAGTCCCAACTCTTCGCGATGCCGCCGCCGGATTGTGAGGCACCTACGTTTGCAATAACGGGACGATGAATAAGCGTTAATGAGCGACGCGAACGCCAGACGTTTTATCGCTCCGGTTCAATGTGTTTTGTTATGCCTGGTCGCCGTGTGGTTAGCTGTTTTTGGGAGGTCGTGCAGGCACGCCAGCCAACATTCCTCGGATACTAATATCTTCATCGATGTCAGGCCAATGGGCCCCTTCTCCATTGCCGATGATTTCAATGTTATTGCGCTGCTCCGTTGTTGCCCCGGACAATCGCCAAGACCATGCAAGCGGGACGCTGATGATGCGTCCATCCGCAAGCTCTGCGATGATTAAATCCTCGGTGACATTCATCACCATTATTCGCGGTTCGTTACTCACCACAGTGTTCACTCCAGGCCTCCAAAATGTGATCCAAATTATCGAGGATCAATCTTCGAATACGGTTGAGTTCATTTGCCTTGAATCCGCTATTTGTGCCGAGAGTTACCGGTTCAAGCCAGAACTTACAAGTCATTCGCTCACGACGCACATGAATATGTTTTGGTTCGTTGCAATCGAAGCTGTAGAAAAACAATCGATACGGCCCGGAAATGTCCGGAATAGTCGGCATACTGCCATGCCCCCTGACGAGAATAGGGAGCCTATATATCCAATATGCTCCATTCTACACTACGGGAAAAGTTCTGACCATTTAGGAGGATTGCTCGACAGCAGAGACCGCATGCTCTGACGGCTGGGTAGTGGGTAGGCTACTTCGGATTGGCTCGCCAACTAGATGAGTTTTCCAATTTGGATGGCTGGATACGTCGCCGTATTCGGATGTGCTACTGGAAACAGTGGCGCTACCCGCGTACGAAAGTTCGTCGCCTGACGAAACTAGGGTAGATCTGGACATGGCGATCAAGCACGCGGTCAGTCGCAAGGGCTATTGGCGAATGTGTAGAATGCCCGCCATGCGCTACGCGATGACTAACAAATGGCTGGAAGAGAAAGGGCTCTTTTCATTAAAGCAACGCTGGAGCGAGTTGGCTCCGCTTCGAGGAACCGCCTAGTGCGGATCCGCATGCTAGGTGGTGTGGTAAGGACGCCCGGTGACGGGCGTCCTTACCCGAGTTCTGCCGCGTTGGTCACGGTATGATGTCCAATACTGAACCGTCCTCAAGTCGATAGGTCCGAAAGTCACCGTCGAGTGTAAATATCCGACGAATCGATAGGTTCTCTGCCATGGCAACAAGCGATGCGTCGGCTAAATTCATAGGGGTATCATGATATTTCTCCATCAATCCCGCCATTCGCCGAATCTCATCTATCGTTAGATCATACAGGACCAGTCGATCTGTTGATTGCAGTCGCCACAATTCTGCCTGGTAAGCGAAACTACCAACGGCTCCTAGTAAGTACATCGCCTCAACGATGCAAGGCCATGACGTGAGCAGTGGACCTGATGGAAGTTGCTCTGCAGCTTTTCTACAGGCGAAATGGTTGGCGTCATCCTTATCAAGAAGTGCCACCAATGGTCCTGTGTCTGTAAGCGTCATAGCCGTCCATGTTTACGTTTATCGATTAAGATATCGGTAAACTTCCGTCCTCCGTGTTCTGACATGTTGGCCCCGTCCGTTACGACGCCACTACTTGATAGGACACCGATATGACCTGCTAAAACATAGGCGAGTGAATTTACGGATTCCGACGACACGGCGAACGGAACAAACCGCTCTCGAAGTGCCTGTAGAGCTAATTCTTCTGGAGCGGTCCCGCGTTTTTCCGCGTGTTCGGCAAGAGCAGATTCAATGTCTGGCGGTACTACAATGTGCATTATGTTATTCTCCAATCACCCACATTGCATCATCAGTCCAGTTTCGTTTCTACCGAGACTATAGCAATTCCAGCATTCATTGTTGCCGGGCGTGTGAGGTCATTCCGCTTTGTTGCCTTAGACCTTTCATGACGCGTCAGGCGTTTGATTTGGGCGAATCCATCGATCACACAATGCACCGATGAATCCACCGGTAGCAGCCGCGGAAAAAGTGAATACAAATCCGGCGAGTCACCGTTCACGGGTTGATCGGGATGATTTGACGGAAGTGGGTTAATTTCTTTGAGTCCATCGTGACCTAATGTGTCACGGGTCGTGCCGAATGAAGTGGTATGACCAAGAGGTAGCCTAACATTCCTGCTGAGATCGATGCGGAGCCATCGCCAAAAGCCCGTGAGTTTTTTCACGATCTGATCGACGACTATGAACGTCGCTTTGCGGAATTGAATAAGCGAATCGCCGACCTGGAGGAGAAACTCCAGAAGCTCACACCAAAAAACTCCTCGATTCCATTTAGCACCCAACATCCGCACGCCAAAGAAAAGCCGAATCCGAAGAAACGCAAAGCGAAGACTCGTAAAAAGCAGGGCGGACAACCAGGATATCCGCGAACGACGCGGCCACTGGTGCCCAGCAAAGACTGCGACGAAGTCAAGACGCTGCGCCCGCGTCAGTGTCGCAAATGCAATGCGCGGTTGAAAGGCAAGGATCCGGAACCACTACGTCATCAAGTGATCGAGCTGCCTGAAATCAAACCCATCGTGACGGAGTACCAACAGCATCGGCTGACTTGTCAATGCTGTGGCACTCAAACAT
>Ga0310121_10005117_pt1 | contig 11367 bp, 8 predicted proteins | sample CB27_Tmax_986_MG_FD_203504 | JGI IMG/M metagenome (GOLD analysis project Ga0310121, IMG submission 203504) | Marine microbial communities from Western Arctic Ocean, Canada - CB27_Tmax_986 | ecosystem: Environmental > Aquatic > Marine > Oceanic | place: Canada: Western Arctic Ocean | collected...
TTCCCTCCGCTGCAAAGGTTGCTTCGGCTACGCCTCAGCAACCTTCTCCGCTACGGCAAGCCAGCGGATCCCTAGACCTAGATTTTCTCATAGGCCCTGGATCATAGATCGGGGGAAGCCCAGCCCCAGTTCACGGGCCCACTTTCGCAACGACTGGTCACTGATCTTTCCCTTGAAACAGGGGCGTTTGATGCTGGTTTGGTGCGAGAGGTAACGCGTTGGCTTCACCAGGCAGGAGTGAAGACGTTGTTCATTACTAAAGACAGCCCTTGGGAAAACGGTACCATCGAGTCGGCGGGCGGCAAGCTACGCGACGAACTATTGAACCGGGAATTGTTCTTAAGCCAGGACAAAGTCCGTTGGGTGATCGATCGCTGGCGACTGGCCTACAACCTCCAACCCAAGCCAACACATCACCTGGCGAAGGCGACTTTGGTCATCTATCTGTTCATGACTGGCGGCCCAGCCGAATGGACTTGTTCGATCCGAAGCCGATCTTGAACCGGGTGGACGGCAAACCATTTCCCGGCAACGTGGAGGAGTCCCGCGATCAGATCACCACCGCGATTGGCGCGATGCTGGGCAGCCAGTTCAAATTTGCCCGACATAGAAACTCAGGGATGTGGATGGCCGACGTCTTGCCTCACACGGCAAAGATGGTAGACGACATCTGCCTCCTCAATTCCACGTGGACCGACCATCCGTATCACGACAATGCGCTATACAAGATTCACAGCGGTCGGTTGTTGATGGGATATCCAAAGTTCGGCGAGTGGACGGTGTACGGGCTGGGAATCGAAAACTAGAACTTGCCGGCCTATGTGGCGTTTAACGACCCGCTCGGCCCGCCAAAGAACGGGGACGCGAAACTAGACTTCAGGATTCCTGCCGCCGCTTTATCAAGGTACCCAGTTCCGACCGACCGGCTCATCCATTCGGAATCTCAAGCCGCAATACAACCAACCTTCGGCCGCAACGAAATCCGCGCGGCCGCTGCTCGAACAGCTCGACGCGATCCATCGCAAGGAACGTCCGCACTATCTCGAATTGGATGCTCGCATCGAGTCCTATGTCCTGGCGGCGAGGATGCAGCTGTCGGCCGGCGAGGCGCTGGACCTGTCGCGCGAGAGCCAATGCACATTGTCCATGTACGGGGTCGATGAGAAGTGCACCGACTCGTTCGGCCGCCGTTGTTTGCTCGCGCGCCGATTGATCGAACGTGGCGTGCGGTTTGTGCAAATATTTCTCGAAGAGCAACCCTGGGATAGCCACGGGGATCTCGCCGCCAATCATCGGCTCGCGTCCCAGCGTACCGACAAGCCGTTGGCGGGATTGCTTCGCGATTTGCGGCAACGCGGTTTGCTCGATTCGACGCTTGTCATCTGGAGAGGCGAATTCGGTCGAACGCCGACCACGCAACAGTCCGCCGCGGGATTCTCCGGCCGCGACCACAACATGCAAGGATTCACCTCGTGGATGGCCGGCGGAGGTAGTAAGGGCGGAACCACGTACGGAAAGACCGACGACTTCGGACACAAGGTCGTCGAGAATCCCGTGAGTGTTCATGATTTTCACGCGACGATCCTGCACCTCCTCGGTTTGCATCATCAGAAGTTGTTCTTCAAACGCAGCGGACTCGAAGAGCGGCTGACAGGAATCGAGCCGCCGAGAGTCGTGACAGAAATCTTGAGCCAAGCGTTTGCAGGCTGGCGGAGCTTCTTATAGATCTACAACGACGTTTCAACTGCGTTTCAAGATCTCGTAAAGCACACGGCAGTCTGCCGAGTGCGTGAGTTTTTGCTGCTGGCTGTTGTGGTGATACACCAGCTGCTGGTGGTCGAGTCCAAAGAGGTGGAGCAGGGTGGCCTGGTAATCGTTGGGCGTAACCACGTTTTCGACAGCCCGGTGTCCGAACTCGTCGGTGGCACCATAGACCATGCCTGGCTTTATGCCGCCACCGGCAAGCCACATGCTGAAGCCCTGACCATTGTGGTCGCGACCATTCTTGTCGGGGCCGCCCTGGTCCTGTGTGACGGGCAACCGACCGATCTCGCCACCCCAGTGCACGAGCGTCGTGTCGAGCATGCCACGCTGTTTCAAATCCGTAACAAGTGCGGCGGACGGTTGATCTGTCTTTCGACAGATCCCGGGCAACCAAGCGTTGAGGTTCTGGTGGAGGTCCCACGGCTGGTTTTTATGAAAGATCTGAACAAACCGCACACCCCGTTCCACAAGCCGCCGGGCCAGAAGACAGCGGGTGCCGTAATCGCGAGTTTTTTTCTGGTTCAGGCCGTACATTTCATGCGTGGCTTGGGTTTCTTGGGAGATGTCCAGCGCATCCCGGGCCGCCGTCTGCATGCGAGCGGCCAGTTCATAACTGGCAATGCGCGCTTCCAGATCCAACTCTTCGGGATACTGTTGCGCATAGCGACGGTTGAGTGTCTGGAGCAACTGGAGGTTTTGGGCCTGCAACGGGCCATCCAGATGGGGCGGCGCATTCAGGTTCAGAATGCGAGGTTCCTGCGGCCTCACCACAGTCCCCTGGAAGAGTGATGGCAGAAATCCATTTGACCAGTTATCGGTTCCGTCAGTCGGATGCCCGCCGGGGTCGGTCAGCACAACGTAGGCGGGCATATCCTGGCTCTCCGATCCCAGCCCGTAGGTCAGCCAGGACGCGACATGGGGTCTGCCGAGAACGCCGGCCATACCGCCATGAAAGTAGCGGATGCAAACTTGGTGGGCATTCGCGCCCGTGTGCATGCTGCGAATCAGGCAAATGTCGTCCACGATGTTTGCCGTGTGCGGCAACAGTTCGGAGAGTTCCGTTCCACACTGGCCGTGCTTATCGAACCGCCAAATCGTCCCCAGCAGCTTCTTGCTGGCGTTGTTGGAAAAACTGTAATCGATACTACCCGGGTAGTCGGTACCTGAATACTTGGTGAGTTCGGGCTTGGGATCGGTCAAATCGATGTGCGATGGACCACCGTGCTGAAACAGGGAGATCATCGACGTCGCCTGTGCATGGTGATGCGTGCGCTTGGGCCGCAGATCGAAGTGTGGAGCCTGCTTCGACATATTCTGCGGAGTTGCGAGGGCACGGTCCTGATTCAGCAGCCACGCCAAGGCGACCGAGCCGATACCCATCGCGTTTTCGCTCAGAAACTGCCGTCTCGATAAGCTCGTCATGCCGGAATCTCCAAAGCGGGCCTCAATCTACATACAAAAATTCATTCGACCCCATCAGGACCTGACACAGATTCGTCATGACTTGATGGGCAGGACTAGTGTTTTTTGGCAGCTGGTCGGGATTTGCCTGCAGGTATTTCAATTGCTGCGCGACAAAAGTGGCCGCCAGTTGCAATTCATCCTCTGACGGCTGACGGCAGAGGGCAAGTTGCCAGGCTTGCGCGATTGGCGGTTGCGGCTGGGCGAGCAAATCCATTTCGCCCTCGCTAGACAGCTTAGCCTTGCGGGCAACTCTTTCCGCCAACTGGCTGGCCTGCCTTAGTATAAAGTTTCCATTGAGCAACATCAGCGACTGAGTGGCCACGGTCGACACGGGTCGGCGGTCACAGTTGGTCTCCATCACAGGAGCATCGAAGGACTGGAGCATGGCGACCGGTTGACTGCGGCGGACCTGAATATAGAGACTGCGTCGGTCTTGCTCGCCGGTGACCTCGACCTGGCCGGTGTCGTCTTGGGCGATAGCCAATGGCGAGCCGAACAGGCTGTCCGTCAGTTGACCAGCCGCCGCCAACATGCGATCGCGGATCGATTCGGCATCCAGACGCGTCACCGACCACCGCGTGTAATAGCGGTTGGTGGAATCCTTGAATGCGACCGGTTGGCTGGCTGCTTGTCGCCAAGCGGTCGACTTCAGGATAACCCGGTGCAGTTGTTTCAAGCTCCACCCCTGCGCCATGAACTCGTCCGCCAACCAGTCAAGCAATTCGGGATGTGTTGGGCGGGCGCCGAGCTTGCCGAAATCGCCAGGGGTCGCTACGAGCCCGCGACCGAAGTGATGCATCCAGACTCGGTTGACGGTCACGCGTGCGACCAGTGGATGTTGGCCACTGGTCAGCCAGCGCGCGAAGGCGAGGCGGCGCCCACTTGTCGGCACCAATTCATCGTCAGGTGTGAAGACGTGCCGCTCACCTGGAGGGCTCACGACAGTTAGTGCGGCGGGCAACACATTTTCTCGGGGCTGATCAGGCTCGCCCCGGAAGAACACGTTCGTTTCCGGCAGATGACCGGCCGGTTCGACCAGGGCGCGAACAAACTCCTGGGGCGGCTTTTTGGCGCGGATCTCACCCGCTTGCTTGTCGAATTCCTTCAGCTTGTCCGCTCGCTCCTTGCTGTAGAGGTACAGCTTTCTGGGATTGAGTGTTAGTACAGACGGATGTTTCTCGAGGAGCTGCTTTTGCTCGTCCGTGCGTTTGTCGGCCGGCGTGCGATAGGCGACTCGCACCAGGTCTCGCTCGGCTATGTCGGGGACTTTCTTGAGCTGTTCCTCAAGCGTCGTCGAGATGAACTCGTCGAGTTTCTGTTTCTTTTTTTCCAGGACTAGCCGGGCCTCTTTTTCGATCTTGTTCGCCTTGCCGCGATCAACCTCCGTCATCAGCGAAATCCGCCGTCTGGACGGCGTTTGCCAGTTGCGATAATCCAACGCCGGTTCAAAGATGGCTCGTAGGGAGTAATAGTCGGTCTGTGGAATCGGGTCATAGCGATGATCATGGCACTGTGCGCAGCCAACGGTCAGGCCCAACAGTGCTGTGGAGACGATCTTCAACGTGTCTGACACCACCTGGTTGCGCGCTTCAACGGTGTTTTCCTGTCCCGTTCCATCGGCGGCCATGCGGAGGAATCCGACGGCGGTCAACAGTTCGATCTGCTCGGGCGTCCAGTCGTCCTCCTTCGCTCCAGCAAGTTCATCCCCGGCAAGCTGGTCGAGGAGAAACCGATCGAACGGCTTATCGTCGTTGAGGGACCGAATGACATAGTCACGGTACTTCCAGGCCGATGGTCGAACGGCGTCGCCCTGGTGGTAGCCTTCCGAGTCGGCGTAACCGGCCACATCCAACCAGTGACGGGCCCATCGTTCGCCATAATGTGGCGAATTGAGAAGTTCATCAACGAGTTTTTCGAACCACGCGTCGTCAGACACACTCATCCACCGCTCGAGTTCGTCGGGCGACGGAGGCAGCCCAATCAAATCGAAGTACAATCGCTTGATAAGCGTGAGTCGATCGGCGTCCGGTGCAAACGCGAGTCCATTGGGCATGGCCCTCAGCAAGAACGCATCGATCGGGGTCCGCACGGAACTTGCCGTCGGTGCCCTGGGAACCTCGGGCCGCCGAATCGGTTGAAACGACCAAAAGCTGCGCTCTTCCGGAGTAATGCCGACCCCCGAACCGATGGACTCAGGCTCAGGACGAGCGGTGGGTGCGCCGTCAGCAATCCAGCGCTGGAGCGTTCGGGTTTCGTCGTCGGACAATCGGTTCTGTCCGGGTGGCATTTCGCCGGCACGCACGCGCTGGAACAAGTAGCTGCCGGCTGAATCCCCGGGCGTGATGGCCGAGCCAGATTCACCACCGATCTCCATCAGCCGGACAAGGCGAAGGTCGAGCCCGCCCTCGAGTTCGTCGGTTGCCCCGTGGCAATCAAAGCAGTGGGCTCGAAAGATGGGCCGAATATCGCGCTCGAATGTCAACCGCTGATCGATGCGTCGCTGGTCTCCCCCCGCGACGGTGCAGATGGAAATCGCGAGCAGTGTGATGATTTTGGCGGCAGGCGTGGGCATGGAATGGCGGGCGAGGGGATGCACTCGGTCAGCGCTGTGATGGTTCAAGGCTGGCGGCAAGCAGGGGCGCGGAAAAGAGTGGTGGCGTTCAGTTTCCAATGGCCTCGTCGATGTGACAGAACGTGTGGTGCAGACGGTCGATGGGGGCAGGGGGCCTTTTTCAATAGACGGGATGTTTTCCTCTAATTCCACTGTTTCGATCGGCTCATCGAGGCTAGGAAAGCTCTTGCCAAGTCCCCCGATCCCTTCATCCGGGCAGAGCTTCACCAGGATCATGTTTTGCGCCACCCCATCCTCCGACTTGCCTTGCGGCCGGTGTTTAGCACAAAATTTTTGGCGTCGGTAATTTTCACTTCCAAGCTTTCTTACATGAGGCCTGCCTTCGTGCAAGCCTGCCGCAAGTCCTTACGCTGGTTATCGGTGCAATCCAATAACGGCGGTCGCATCGGGCCGCCCGGCAATCCAACCATTTCCTGAATAGCCTTTACACAGGACCAATACCGTTTCGTTGCCATGGTGGCAGTAAGGTAAGGGGCGTCTTTCTGTTTGACGATCTCAATCGCTTCGCTGCGGCGGCCTTCGACCAGGTGCTGATAAAACTCGATCTCCCACTTTGGCCAGATGTTCCCGAGTCCCGTTAAGAAGCAAGGTGATCCGAAGTCGAATCCCCATAGGTAATAGTTCATCCCAGCACTGCCCATCGTGGCCACCTTCCCTTTCAGGAGTTCGCTGTGGGCCCGGTAAAAAGGAAAAATCCCGGAGGCGTCCTTGAATCCGCCCGCATGTCCGTTACAGGCCTCGACCAGGTTGAGCATCATCGTCGGGTTAGCGATGATGTCCTGTACCTGCCACATCACCGCGCCGCTAAAATAGATCACAATCCCAATCTCGGTGTTGCTGCTAACCACGTCGTAATGACGCTGGATAGCCGGGAACCCGGCGCCGTTGGTCGCGGCCAAGGGTGGGGTCACCATCACGCCGTCAGCCCCAAGGCCTTCGGCATGTTTGGTGTGTTCAACGACCAATTGGGAAGCCGTGTCGGACGTGCCGGCAATCACCGTCATCTCGCTGCCCCGCGCGGTGTCGATGACCACCTTCTGGACTTTCCTCCGCTCGTCGGCGGTCAACGAGCCAAACTCTCCCGTACTGCCAGTGACGATGACCACCGACACTTTCTGCTGGACATAGTATTCGGTCAAACGTTTCTGAGCATCCAAGTCGAGCGAAAGATCGTCCTTGAAATGAGTTGTCATCGCCACTACGGGACCGCGGAGCTTATCGTGTAGCTGTTCGGCTGTAAGCATGGATTTCCCCTTCGGCTAATAGGCTAAGTTGATGTTTTGTGATATCCACTCGGTCGTTGTGATATCCACTCGGCCGGTTGTGATATCCACTCGGCCGGCTGTTTCGCTGTGGTAAAGCATAAATTTTACCATGGACCAATGTTGCTGTCGACGACCGGTTTGCAAGCATCACGCCACGAAATGACTTCATAGACCGGTGCACCCAACGGTCGGGAAGTGACCGCCATGCTGATGATCGATTTGACACCTGGCGTGCTATTCAAGTGGGGGGCGTTTCCAAACTTCAATGACCAAGTACACCCGATACTGTGGAATCGAAGTCAGAGGTTCCTTGACCCCAAATTCGCTCATTAAAGCTCGTACATAACTTGGGGTAACGCCAAATCAAATCGCCTGCAACATGAAGAATTCCTTGAGTTGGTGCTCCAAGACGAACTCGGGGTTCGTCACGAGCGGCAGATAGCACGCAAATTCAAAGCTGCTCGATTCCGCAAACAGAAATCGCTGAAAGGTTTCGATTGCCAACTCAACTGTTCAATTAAGCGAAAGCAGGTTTGTAATTTGGCAGCGGTGGTTTTTGTTCGCCAAGCTCAGGGCGTGTCGATGGTGGGGCCACGGGTATCGCAAAAAGCCATATCGTCCAGAGCCCGGGGTTGGCTGTCATAAATGGGAATTTCTCCACGAACAGCTACTTGTCTGGGAAGTTCCAAACGAATAATACGGTTGCTTATTGAAAACGTTCCACCCTTAGCCTTGATTTCCCAGGTGGACCCGGCACCTGGAAAACCGCTAAAATCAATCGCCCAATTCAACCTGAAGTAAAACGATTCCGAAGCGCGGCACGGAAAACGTGATATTCTGCTCGTCGTTAATCGCGAGCATCTCGGTCTCTTGATTCATGATCATGTCGGGTTGAAGCTCGTTGACCGAAAGGACCGTCGCGTTGGCACCCGCAGGCCGCCCACCTGGCAACAGAAGCCGAACTAGCTGATCTCCGGCTGCCGCGGTACTGACAAGTGTGATACTTAACCGCTTTCCATCGGCCGAAAGTGAGGCGCAGGCGTCGATGTCCGGCGGGTCGCGTTGTCCCACCCGATCACCGGTTGGCGAACTCATATTCAGCAAACGCCCGCCACGGTGTACCCGATAAAGTGCCAGAACTTGTCCCATCGCCGTCAATTCCGCCGAAAACGGCTTCACCCTAATCGCCCCTTCGTTGACCGGCTGGAACATCGCCGCCAACGTCATGTTCAGGCCCTCCGCCTCTCGGCAGAGCATGTTGAGTTGTGCTGCGGCAAAGGCCGCATCGATCGGGCCCACGTGCCACTGGTTGACGAAGGGATAGTTAAACCAGTCGTGCTTGATATTCCACTCCGCAAGCATCAGTTGAATCCGCTTGCCTTCCGCGCCAAGCTCATCGATGTCGCGACGTTCACCGGCCAGCCACGGCCCAATTACTTTGCGGGGACGACGGGCCTGTCGGGTAAACTCCAATGCCCCGTTGGCGCCGGTCAGAGCCTTGGTGATGGGGGCATATCGTGGCAGGGCGAGGATATCAAACGACCCTCCTGCATTGGCGATTACGGTCTGGTTCCACTGGGGTTTCCAACCGACCGCGATCGGCACCAGCGAAGGATCTACCTCTTTTATCGCCGCAGAGTATTCGCGCACGGCATCGGCATAGCCATCGGCCTTGTAAGGGTTACCGGACATCCATCGCCCAAAGATTTCGTTGCCGATCATCCAGTATTTGATCCCGTACGGCTCCCGATATCCGCGTTGGGCGCGGATTCTTCCCCACCTGGTTTCGGCAGATCCGTTGCAGTACTCGACCCAGTCGGCGGCTTCCCGGGCGCCACCTTCGCCCATCCATAAGGTGATGCAAGACTCGCATTCGAGTTCCCGGCAAAGGGCAATGTATTGGTCAACTCCAACTTCATGGAAATCGTTGTGGTCAGTGAATGGCAAGGTAGGGCCCCATCCCGATTGGATGGGGGGACGTCGATCGACCGGGAGCAACCCCTCCTTCCACCGGTAATTGCGCGTGAAATTTCCACCCGGCCACCTAATCAATGGCGGGGAAATCTCCTTGAGCCGGTCAATTACGTCGGCGCGCATCCCCTGAAAATTATCCGCTGGCATAAGCGATGCCGAACCAACCCATAATGTGCCGGGTTCCTTGAATGTTATCTCCAGTTTGGCATGCAGGTCAGTTTCCGGGGCCTCAAAATCAAAGGTCCACTCGCGCCAATCGCCTTTCTCCAGTGACACCGCGCGATTTACATACTCGTGCTTGGCTGTGGCGTCGGTCAGCCGAGCAGACACCATTACGGTCGAATTCGACTTGATTTGAAATCGAGCTGTGTATTTCGTAGCAACCTGAAGGGGAATCTCCTCCTGGCCGATTCCTCCCCTGACGCCAGATCGCACAATCTGAATGCGCTGAGACTGCTTTCCCGTGAATAGTTCCTCTGTGTCAGGAGCAAACTGAGCAGCGGGGCCACCAATCCCAAACCATCGCGCGACAACACCGTCGGCACCAACCATACCGCGGCGCCAGGACGTGTTATTCCAGCCACCAGCCAAATTCTCACCGGCAAATTTTCGATTGGCCAGTAATTGGGCGCTAAGCCCCTTCCACATTGCATACCGCGTATGCTCGAGATTAACACTGAACAAGAGCGGCGAGATGAGGGCCCCGGTGTTGTGGACGTTGACGGTAATCTGGTGCACCGCCGATTCCGCGGCCGGCGTGCCGGGTCCAAAACAGGTCACCAGCAGCAGGAGAGAAACCACAGGTAAAGAAAAACTCGCACACTGCCTCACCATAGGACTACGGTACAGCATCACTCATGCTCCCGGCTCGTAAACAACGAATGATAAGATACCATGACTTCAATAATTTGGCTTGTTGCTGGCCGCAACAGCTACCTTCAACGTCTCGTTAGTCCACTACGGATCGACCTTTGAACGTACAATCACTTTATGGATGGCACACTGATTCCCGAAGTTCCAAATCACTTGGTTTTTCAACGCACTTCAGCCAGATTTCGGCCAGAATTGCCTCAGCCGAGCGATTTCGGCTTTGATGCGTTTACGGGCCGCGAAACCAACGGATCGGGATGATCTTCAGGCGGATGGTATAAAGTTGTTGGTCGGCCAATTGCGCAGATTGAGTGTTGTAGGTGAGAAGAGCCTCGTCGCCAACGAATGTCAACGCGGGTGTCGAACTAGCCCCCGGGTCGATGTCCTCGATGTTGCGGAAGCTTTCCCAGGTCTCGCCGCCGTCGCGGGAGATCGCCGAAGTCAGTGGATTTCTCGGGCCGTGCCCATTCACGAAATCGGGATGGTCGGGATCGTAGGCGTTGTTCCAAATCAGTAGCAGGTCATTCGAATTCGGAAGACGCTTCAGCAGCGGAGTCGAAGCTGGTGCGGCAAGTTTCATCGAGACCGGTTCGGTCCATGTTTCTCCCCGGTCGTGCGAATAGGATTTATAGACCGCCCCCAGGGAGGTTCGTATAGCAGCCATGAGTACGCCGTTTTCCAGCCTTACAATCGAGGGTTCCTGTGCGCCGTGATCGGGAAGTTTCATGCGTGACTTGCTAACTTGCCATGTCTTCCCCTCGTCATCCGAGTAGTAACAAAAGGCGTCGAAGGGGTACCACGAATCGGACTGAAAAGCCGGTAGCAGGATTCGACCATCGGGCAGTTGTTGAAGAACCCTGTCCGCCATTAAGAAGTGCGTTCCGCCCAGAATGGAAATCTGTCTTGGCTCGCTCCAAGATTCGCATTCATTCGTCGACTCTTTCATGAAAATGCGAATGTCACCCTTCCCTCGTCGGTTTCCGTCAGCACGACGACTGGTAAAGAAAAAGAGGATCTTGCTCGGATCCGATCGCAGTCGCAACAGATTGGGGTGTTTGACATTCAGGCGAGCGGTGTTGTCCTGCAGCGTGAAAGACTCGCTCCAAGTGCGCCCTTGGTCATCGGAGACCTTCGCCGAGATACGACAGGCGGCCGGATCCGAATACCTGCCCACTCGATCCTTGACCACTTGCTCGGGGCTGGTGGCGTAGTACTCGCACCAAACCAGCATCAAGCGCCCCTGTTTCAAGGGAAAGATCAGTGACCAGTCGTTGCGAAAGTGGGCCCGTGAACTGGGGCATACGTCCAGGGTCAGAATCTCTGCGTCGTCACTTGCGCCCTGCTTCTCGGCCGGGAGACACAACCTCACATTCACGGCCAATGCCCACACGAGAAACA
>Ga0310121_10005118_pt1 | contig 11367 bp, 9 predicted proteins | sample CB27_Tmax_986_MG_FD_203504 | JGI IMG/M metagenome (GOLD analysis project Ga0310121, IMG submission 203504) | Marine microbial communities from Western Arctic Ocean, Canada - CB27_Tmax_986 | ecosystem: Environmental > Aquatic > Marine > Oceanic | place: Canada: Western Arctic Ocean | collected...
TTCGTCGTGTCGCAAACGGTTTACGCCGAAGGCGTTACACAACGGCCTCGGGCAATTTCACCGCCCAATGTTTAACACCTTCGGTGTAAGCGTTTTTGTTACATCGCGACCTAGGGTGCGCCGCTACGCGACGACCCTGGGCTGCGGAATATAACGCCTACGGCGTAGCAGAGGTCCCAGATTCTTACCTTCACAAAATCCTTCACAGCGTTGCCCCCTGGGGAGAGGGTAGGGTGAGGGGATTAAGAATATGCCAGTTATTTCTCGAACGATCCTTACCTGTAACAGACTACTAATGATGAAAGTCTTCTATAGCGACACGTTTGAGCCTCCCCTTGCCGGATGGACATCGATTTCCGATCGAAATGGCCGAAGGATACGCCAGGGTGGTTGAGGATGTGGTGGCGATCAACGCTAATACCGTTGGCACGCACTCGGTGCAGGCGCCGCGGGTGAACTGGAGGAGAAACATGCGGACTGTGATTTTCTCAATCGTCGTCATTCTGATCGGCGGTGTTGCTGCGCAGCGCGTTCAGGCCGTACCGGCGATCGGCGTTCAAATCGGCCCGCACCCCTCTGATTTGGAAAGTTATGCGGCCAACGAGCTGACCGGATATCTTGACAAACTGTTTCAGATCGAGGTGCTGCCTGTGTCGCAGCGGTTTGCCGCGGCCGATGTGATCCTGCTGGTCGGGACTCCCGCTACGAATCCCGCCATCGCGCAAGCCCTTGGCACAGAGACTTGGCCTGAGGTCAGCGACCAGGGGATTGTCTTGAAGCGGGCACGTGTGGATGGCAAGCCCGCACTCATCATCGGCGGCGGCAGCCCAGTGGCGACGATGTGGGCCGTGTACGAGTTAGTCGAACGATGGGGTGTGCGGTATCTTGTCGATCGTGATGTTCTGCCGCCGAAGCGCGAATGGTCCAGCCTTCCGGAGCTTGACCTGGTTAGGGAACCCAATCTGCGGATTCGCTGCTGGCGGCTGGTGAATGATCTTGCGTTAGGGCCGGTGTCGTGGTCGCTTGAAGAGAACCGGCGGTTCCTGCGACAGATCGCCAAGATGAAGTTCAACCGCATCCATGCGTCGCTGTGGCCGGCCCAGCCATTCGTGCACTACACGTTTCGTGGGATGGAGAAACCACCTGGCGTGTTGTATTTCGGGCAGCAGCATCCGATCGACGACGATATGATCGGGCGCGACAGATTCGCGGGGATGAAGGTCTTCACCAACCCGGAGTTTGTCGGCGCCGATTCTCCGGAAGAGGTTCGGCGACGGGGAATCGGCTTGGTTCGAGGCATTTTGCAAGAAGCACGCAGGCTCGGCATGCAGACGGGGCTGGCCATTCAACCCTTCGAATGGCCCAAAGAGTTCATGACGGTGCTGCCCGGTTCCGAGCCACACAATCAGCTTGGCAACCTGACCGCTGGCCCGGGCAGCCAGCAATCGATGGACGATCCGCTGCTGCGGGACCTGGTCGCCACCCATTTCCGGGCCTACATCGAGACCTATCCGGACATCGACTACATCCACCTCGGCGTGCCGGAACATCGCAGTTGGGCGGGGCAGGCGCAGAACGCCTACGAGAGGCTCGACGAGAGCTACGATTTGCAGGGCCTGGGCAACTTCAACGATCTTTGTGCCGCCGCTCGGGCCAGGAAGAGCTTTCCAGGTGGCGGAGAGCGCGTGGAAAAGATGCTCAAAGGAGACCTGTCGTCGCTCTGGTTTTTCGATTCACTTGCGCGTGAAAAGAAGCTTCTGCAGCGACCGGGTGGGGGCGACGACGTCAAGCTCGTGTACAACGGCGTGGTGGCCGAGTTGTTTCCTCTGTTGGCCCGTATGGTACCGAGTGGTGGCGAGGTGCTGACCTTTATCGACTACACCGCCAGTCGCCAGCTTCGCCAACGCAAGTTGCTCCAGCAAGTGCCTCCCAAGGGGACGCCAGCCAGTCTGATTCTCACTTTGGCCGATGACAACGTCGGTGTCTTGCCGCAGTTGGCGACCAGTTCGTTTCACATCTTGATGGGTGATCTCCGTAAGTATGGCTGGTCCGGGTTTTATACCAGGTATTGGACGGTGAGTGACCTGGAACCAACCATCCACTACCTGGCACGTGCGAGTTGGGACGCTTCCCTGACGCCACAAGTCGCCTACGCCGACCAGGTCTCCCACATCTGCGGCCCGGATAGCGTAACGCCGGCGCTCGCAGCGTTTGCTCTGGTCGAAGAGATCACGCTAGGCCTGGATCAATATGGCCTCGGGTTCGGCTTTCCTGTGCCCGGCATGATGAACAAACACTTCAAAGCCGGCGGTCTTTCGCAGGAGATCAAGCAGGATCACCAACGGTATCGCCAGGCCCTCAAGCGGATGGAAGAGGCACAACAGCTTAGCCAGCCGAGGGGACGCGATTACATCGACCTTTATACCGGTCGTTTACGGTTTGCCGTTCGCTACCTCGACGCGGCGGAAGCTTTCGGAGCGACGGCTACGGCCGAAAAAGCCAACCAGCTTTCCAAAGCACGCCAGCACGCAGAGGTCGCGTACACGGCGATCCGCGAAGCACTGGAAGCCTACGTCGCCGTTGCCAGGGATCACGGCGACCTGGGCGCGGTTGCCCTCATGAATGAATATTGCTACCGACCGATCCGCGACAAACGTAATGAGCTTCAAGCGTCGGACGTAAACGAATCAAATTTGGAGAATGAATCATGACGACATCTCAAGCGGTCGAATTGCACGGGGTTGTCCCGGTGATTCCGACCCCCTTCCGAAAGGACGAGTCGATTGATTTCGAGGGGCTGGCGGCGTGCATCGAGTTTGCCGTGCGATGTGAAGTAGCCGCGGTATGTCTGCCGGCATATGCGAGTGAATTCTACAAGTTGACCGAAGCGGAACGGCTGCTGCTGGTAGAAACCGCTATCGGTACTGCTGCGGGACGCGTGGCGGTGGTGGCTCAATCAAATCATCCATCGGCCCGCTGTGCAGCCGAACTCGCGAAGCGACATGAGCAAGCGGGAGCCGACTATATCTCGTTTGCCATCCCACGTCAGTTCGGGCTGGGCGCTGACGACCTGCTGGACTACTGCCGATCGATTTGTGAGGCGGTCTCGTTGCCGGTGCTCATTCAGGACTTTAATCCGGGTGGGCCAACGGTGGGTGGCCAGTTTGCTCGACAGTTGTCCGAGCTGTGCGGCAATTTTCGCTATCTGAAATTGGAAGAGCCGCTCATGTCGGCCAAGGTGCGGGACATTCGCGAGGCGACGGGCGATCGGATCGGTGTGCTGGAAGGTTGGGGTGGCATGTATTTGTTGAATTTGATCCCGGCCGGCGTTTGCGGATTGATGCCGGGGCTAGGGCCCGCCGATCTTCTGCAGGAGATCTGGAATCTGGGCAGGAACGACCAGATCGACGAGGCGCTCGACCGTTTCCAAGTGGTGCTTCCACAACTTGTGTTTTCACTACAAAACATGGAGTTGTTTTTATGTATGGAGAAGAAGTTGCTGGCCGCTCGCGGCGTGTTGCCAGATAGCAGCACCTACGTGCGCCGGCCGACATGGACGCCGGATGCCGACTCGCTGGCACATGGATTGCGATTGAACGATCGCATCGTGACCGCCACGCGAACCTGAGCGCCGATTCACCGGAAGATTTAGACTGGGGATTGACGCATTTAAAGGAGGTGCAGGAAACAGGTGACAAACTAATATTTCTGCAAAAACTTCAATTCGCAGCGGCCAGCTGCCTGCCGATCTCATCCTCCTTGAGTCGTGCGGTCTGCTCGGCGATATTGATCCCGTACAGACGGGCCGCGTTTTCACCCAGGATCTTGCGCTTGACCTGGAGTGTCAACGCGACGCCATATTCTTTCTCGATATCCTCCGGCAGCTCGAACGCCAAAAACTTCTCGATGAGCCACTTGGGATGCCAGAGCGCGTAGTCGCTGCCGAAGAGAATCCTGTCCTCATCCAGCCAATAGAGCAGGTTGGCGATAATATCGGCGAAATATCTCGGTCGCCCGTGGATGAACGCCATGGCGACCGACATCCCCGCATAGACATTTTTCTCCTGGGTTGCAATCCAGCAAAAATCCTCGAGCCGCGGCAAGCCGACGTGCTCAACAATGAAATTGAGATTGGGAAAGTCCGTGGCGGCGTGGTCGACGTCGTGCACATCGAACGCATCCCGGCTGAGCGGGTAGATCGTGGGACCCTTGTGGACGTGCAGGTTTTTGATGCCGAGCTGCTCACACCGTTCGAGGTATCGGTAAGCCCAAGGATCGTTGAGACGCCAGCCCTTGGAATCGCCACGCCACTCCGCCGTGTATAACTTCAGGCCCTGGATCGGGTAGGACTCGACCATCTGCTGAAATTTGTCCAGCCCAGCTTCTTCCTCTCTCGGGTCGAAGGAACCATTGAGGATGAAACGCTCCGGATATTTCTCCTTCAGCACATGGTTCTGCTCATGCGTGTTAAATCCGTTCTTGTAGAACTCGTACAGATACGTCGAGTTGAAGATACCCATGTCGACATATCCCTTGAAGAAGATATCGTCGATCAAAGTCTCTTCGCCGTATTTGCAATATTTTTCGAAAGGCCAAACGTACTCCTGGGGGCTGAGGCCAGTGTGGTAATCGTAGAAGCATCGGATAAAGCCCTCGCCGTATTGATTTCGCCAGTTCTCGGGGCTGGCGTCCCAGAGATGCATGTGGCCGTCGATGACAAAGATATCCTGTCCGTTGTGCTTATACATGGCCAGCAGGCTCCGATTCGGTTTATAGGTCTGGACCTGGGGTCGTGTCTGTCTCTCGCTGCCGTGCAGTGCAGAAACACACTTTCTTCCTCGTGCTTTTTCTCTTAATCATAATCTTAATCCTAATCTTAGGCAGAAGGAGATTAAGATTAAGATTACGAATCCATCCTGACGGTTTTCGAGGTAATTGAGTCCGTTCCTACATCGCGCGCAGCGAGCAAGGCGCAGCAAAGGGAGCCATTGGCGTCAAGCGAAACACGCACGGTCCTCGCGTAAACGAAATATTGTTCCAGTTTTGGCGCCGACACCGGTTGATCCCGCAGGTCCACGATCAAGGCTGCGCCGGACGAGACGTCGAGGCCAAGTTTTTTGCGGCGCTCGAGATATCGCTGGGCCAAGGATGCTGATTCCAGCTGATGGTTTCCAGCAGTTCCGCACTCGACCCAACACGATCCCTCTTCAAAGTGAAGGTTCTCAATCCGCAGCTGGGCGATTTCGGCAAACGAGAGACCAGCGTCTCGCAAATTGCGCAGCAGGCCTTCTTGGCGCTTGAGATAGCCCTTGCGGAGAAACAGGTCCCTGAGCTGGTCCAGGTTTTCCAACGCCTCCCCGGAAAAGGCGTCTGTAAACGAACGGCCGGAATTGACACCTTGCTCGATCTCGTCGGATGCAAAGTGGTCCGGCAGACGAATTTGGACCTGCCGGACATTCTCGACCGCCATCAGCTCGCGGCGGATGTCGTCGACCATCAAATAGGAGAAGTTGGGGGCGCACCAGTAAGTTGGAAGGCGGACGGTAACGGTCAGGATCCCTTCGTCGGCCTGGACGGATTGGACGAACCCGAGCTTCAGAATGGACTCATCAAGCTCAGGGTCGAGGACGCGGTCCAAGTGTTCGAGGATCGCACGGCGGTCCATCGATTCAGGAATTGAACAAGCCAGGTCGTCGTACAATCCGGAACTCATACGTTCACAATCCTTTAGCCCGGCGGTGGACAGGTTTCAGGTTTCAGAAGGAGGAACTTACTGAACACTGACTCAATTGTAAAGTTGTTGCCGCCTAATACCCATAATCCGAATTACGGCACAATCACACCGCGCCCAACGATCTGACGATTCTTAAAGTCATTTATTGCCACGTTGATATTGGCGAGCGAGTATTGTTGCGCGTGGAGCTTGACGCGGCCTTCGGCGTTGAGCTCCATCAGCTCGACGAGTTCCATGTAGTTACCGACCAGGCTCCCGGCGACAGCGATTTCGTTGATAATCATGTGAACGGTGGGCACCTCGATTTTGCCGCCGTAGCCCACGATAAAGTGCGTCCCACCCTGGCGCAACATTTGCCAGCAGATTTGTTCAGCGCCCAGTTCGCCCACGAAATCGATCACCGCGTGCGCGCCGCCGTGAGTCAATTCCATGACTTGCTCCACCACGTCAGGGCCGCCCTGCAGTACGTGATGGGCGCCCAGCTGCTTGGCCAGACTGAGCGCCGACTCGCTCGTGTCGATCGCAATGGTTCGCGTACCACACAAGGCATGCAGGCATTGGAGCGCGACATGTCCCAATCCACCGACGCCCAGCAGCACGCAATAACTTCCAGGGTTCAGCATCTTTGCCGCGCGCTTGGCGACTCGGTAGGCGGTGATCCCCGCATCGGCCAAGGGTGCCACTTCCACAGGGACGACATTCTCATTGAGTTTGATCAGCGCCCGCTCGTTGGTGAGAAAGTATTCGGCGAAACCTCCGTCCAAGCCAAGGCCGGGAAAGAAGCTACTGGTGCAATACATGTCCTCGCCCCGGCGGCAATCAGCACAAACACCACACGTGCGCAGCGGATGGCAGATCACAGCATCACCGGGCTTGACGCTCGTGACGCCACTGCCCACTTCTTCGACCCAGCCGGCGTTTTCGTGTCCCATAATATAGGGCAGCAGAGCGCCTTCCGGATCCATTGCGTCTCGCCAGACCCCTTCGATGATGTGCAGGTCAGTTCGGCAGAGACCGGCGGCACCTACTCGCACGATGACCTCGTCGGCCGCCCCGATGGTCGGCTCCGGGACCTCCTCGAGCTTGAGATCGACGTTCATCTCCTTGTCATATTCGTGCAGTACGGCCGCCTTCATCGTGATCGTCTCCTGCCCTGATTGGAAAAAGGTAAACGGCGCTAATTGCCAGCTAGATGGCCCCTCCGCTGAAGCGCAACGGAATATAAATAATATGACATGGTGGTCAACGAGCGCCCACATGGGGGTTGAGCCTTAGGCAATTCACTGAAACCGATATCCCGAAGTCACGCAAACCGGTTTTGTTGAATTGCCTTAGTGACATCTCCACCGACCGCGTGTCGATGGTTATCTGATTGAAAGCGGCACGCAAAGGCACCAATCCTCCAGCCTCCTCCGACCCGGTAATTGGCGAGTCGTGGGCGAAAGTCCACCGTTGGCGCTGCGCCCGGCTTAGTTTGATCGCTAAGCGACTAAACGCTATACTGACTTAGCGGCGAAATCACAGCGAAACAACTCGAACCTCGTCGAGCTGGAGAAAACCATGGCTATCCGCACCAAACGCGGATTCACGCTGGTAGAGCTGCTTGTGGTGATCGCCATCATCGGCATCCTGGTCACGCTGTTGCTTCCAGTCGGCCGGCGCGGCGGGTGCACTGTTTGAATAACCTCAAGCAGCTGGGCATCGCGCTGCATAATTACAACTCGGCCTTTGGCACCTTTCCCACCGGACAATATGTCACCCCCTCGCCTGGCACACCTTGCAGACCCGGCTTTGGATGGGACGGTGTTTGTCTCGATCACATTCCACACGTTACCTTTATGGTCTTGATATACGCGTATCTCGAGGAAGACAACACGTTCGACCAAATGGATTTCTCGGCTCCCACCTCGTACCTGGCCTGGCGTCCCGAAGTCGTGGAGAAAGTTGTGCCGACATTTCGCTGTCCTAGCGACGGTATCGGCGCGATTCCCTACAGTGCCTCGCTAAACACCCCCGGGGGGCACCACCTCTTCTATACGAAGGGAAACTATCATGGTGTGTTCAGTGGGGACACCATGGCCGATGTAGGGATGGATATCGTGGGGAAAATTAGCCGCTACTACAAGCCGAAGCGCCGTGCGGTCTTCGGCGTGAATCGCTGGACGAGCATCAAGCACATCACCGATGGAACGAGCAAGACGATGCTCATGTCCGAGTATATCGACGGGGGGGAAGATTTGCGGGGTTTCTATTGGGAAGCGTCGGCGGGGGCGATCCTTACCCAGCATCCACCCAATACCTCGATTCCGGATATCCTCATCGGTTGGACGGAAGACTGGTGCCCCGAGGGCGCCAATCAGCCGGAGAACAACCGTCCCTGCGTGAAGGGGGGCGGGCCGGGCGCCGCATTCTTGAAGAACACCAGCGCGGCACGCAGCATGCATCCCGGTGGCGTCCATGCCCTGCTGGCCGATGGCAGCGTCCATTTTGTGGAAGAGCTGATTGACCTTGCCACCTGGCAGCGGCTAGCTGGTATGCAGGACGGACTGGTTTTCGAAGACTTCTAAAGGAAGACCCCGGCCAGCTTACGGTCTGTTGATTTAGTTGTGAGATAGGCTTCCGGCCAATACTGTTCGGCACAGTGTTTGCGTAGGCGAACGGGGGCCGTTAGGCCCGCGGTGAACACATCTTGATCGATGCCGGGGATATTGACGTCCTTATGCGTGAGGCGTTACCGAAGAAAATAGAACGCCTAATGGCGATTCAACCGCGGGCCTAACGGCCCCCGTTCGCCTAAGCATTAGTCGTGCCGAACGGTATTGGCTTCCAGCCTGTCAGTTGGGAGCGTTGTGCAAAATTGGTAATTGAAGTTAGGACGTCCTGACAGGCTGGAAGCCTATCCCACGTTCCCTGTTGATTTCATGAGCCGGAGGGGGCTATCGCCCTGCGGCTCATGAATGGAACAGCCAGGGGACTTCTGTCTAACAAGCACCGCGCTGACCGGCCACAAGTGCCACCAGCCCAATCACGAGTAGACAAAGCGCCGTAGGCTCAGGGACCGCAGCCGTCGATGGGCCCGATTGATTCCACGTGAACAACACCTTATTCAATTCCACCAAACTAACTGCATCCCCCTGATCCGGCCGCATATGCGTCCATTCCGCTGGTAGATTTTCGCCCAGTTCGTTCCAGTTGAAAAGCACGAAATTAAGATCCTCGAGGTCGACCAGTCCGCTGGCATCAAAGTCTCCGTCGGCCAAGTCACCGGGGCAGGAACCAGCACACACAGGAACGGCGTCAACGTATTGCAGCCACTGGCCGGGGTTACCGATCCCCACGTTTTCTTCAATGGTTGCCAGCACGGAGTCAAATTCCCACGTACCCCCGGCGTTGGGCGTGTACTTGTAGATCTGGACCTCTCCGACATTGGGAGAACCCGGGACCTCTTCCGTGACGTACAGATTGTTGAGCTCGTCAAACGCCAGGCCAGAGGCGGCTTGGAGGTTGGTGTCGTCAAAGAGCACCTCTTTCGTGGGAGACGTCGAATCGGACGGATTCCACTCATAGACCCGATACTCTTGATCGGTGGCATAGATCTTGTTGTTATTGGGATTGATAGTCATTTGCCGTGTGGCCGGCCCGGTCGGCGCTGACTGGTAATGACCGGAAAAAGAAAAAGAGACGCCGTTGAACAACAGGGCTTTGGGACTTCGTTGGACAGAATTCAAAACAAAGAGCAGGTTTTCGGACGGCGACTCAAACCACTGAAGATCCCAAGCACTACTCAGGACCTGAGGAAAACCATCAACACCCCCCAAAAAGTCTGCCTGATTGCCACCGTTGGAAGCGAATAGCCGTAAGCCATTGTGCCCTGGAGGAGAGCTCGCGGCGGTATGATAAATGTCGCCGTTGATGGGATCGATGGCGATGCCAGGCGCGTTACCGATGCCATGGTTGTACAGTGGATTATTGCCGATCACAGCGCCGGTTTGAGGGATACCAAACACTTATTGACCCTGATCTTGAGATCGGCGACTTATCGCCAGTCGTCGGTCAACGACCGCCGTTATGACGCTGGGGCTCCTGAAAAGGGGGCTCCCGATAAAGGGGATCCCGACAATCGTTGGCTGAGTCGCGCGCCGCGATTCCGTCTGCAAGCGGAAGAAATTCGTGACAACGCACTGCGCATTTCCGGCTTGTTGCACCTATCACCGGGAGGACCTGGGTTCTTTCCCTTTCAACCTCCCGATTACTTCAAAGGCAAGCATGTGCTTTGGGAATGGAATTTAAGTCAGGGCGCGGACCGTTACCGGCGTGGCATGTATACGTTTTGGCGACGGACGACACCTTATCCGGCGTTTGTCATGTTTGACGCCCCCGACCGCTGTGAAAGTGTCGCTTCCCGATCCCGAACCAACACCCCTTTGCAGGCCCTGGTGACGATGAACGAGCCGCAGTTCGTCGCGGCAGCCCGCGCATTCGGCCGCAGGATCCTCGAGGCGGGTGGGTCCAGCGCGGAGGACCGGCTGGTCTACGCATTTCGCTCCTGCGTCGCCCGATGGCCGGAGGACACCGAGTTAGCCGTCATGCGAAAGGTGTTTGACGAGCGATTAGAATTTTACCGACAACATCCAGAGGCGGCGTGTAGCCTGGCCGAGGTAATGGCCGAGAATCCTGATGCGGTCCAACTTGCGGCGTGGACGTTTTTGGGGAATACACTGTTGAATTTGGATGAGACAATTACCAGGGAGTAACCGCAAAGGACAGCCTTTTAAAAGTGGCAACGACAGCACTCAAGGCAATCCAGAATAAACGGCTCCTTCGTTTCGAGAGGCCCCCGGCTTAATGCCGGCGGGAGTTTCACCATCAGCCTGTGTGGGTAATACCCACGTTATCACCTTCCAGGTGCGAAAGGCAGCGTAGGCTAGAGCCCCTGGCTACTCCGGCACTCGCCGCGCACACCAAGCAACAGCAACCCGAATAGCGTAAGAAGCCACGTGGAGGGCTCAGGCACGTCGGGAAGGCCGGTTGGCGTCGGCACGAAGTCAACCCCTTCGATGTCGTTGAATCCGACTCCACCCAGGTCCGTGAAACCGTCTGATGCGGTGTTCAGGTGGAACAGGCTGTTGGACTCATCGCTGAACGCGATCAGCCTGTTATTTTGAAAGTCCCATGCGAGCGCTTCGATTCTGTGATCGTCGCCGGTGTTGTTGACGACTTGTATGGATTGCAGCGCGGGAGTGTCGCCGGAACGGTCGAGGATCACTCGATGCAAGATATCATCGATCTCGCTCGAGCCCCCATCGTCGTCGATCAGGAACAAGTTGCCCTGGTCGTCGAACTGAATGTCTTCAATATCGTTGGTACCATCCATCGAGTTCGCGATTTCTGTGGCTACTGCCGTCACCGGGTCGATCACTACCAGGTCATCGCGTCCTCCATTCTCGACCACGCCAAAAAGAAGGCCACTAATTGGGTCAAAGTCAATTCCGTTGATCGGGCCATCGGTAGTCGGTAGCGATATAACACCAAGCGACTGGACAGCATTGTAGCCGTTGGATGCTGCTGCGTCGTCAGCAAGGACCGCCTCTGTGCCGTCGACATTGAAGATTCGAAGTGAGTACAGGTGGGGA
>Ga0310121_10005119_pt1 | contig 11367 bp, 9 predicted proteins | sample CB27_Tmax_986_MG_FD_203504 | JGI IMG/M metagenome (GOLD analysis project Ga0310121, IMG submission 203504) | Marine microbial communities from Western Arctic Ocean, Canada - CB27_Tmax_986 | ecosystem: Environmental > Aquatic > Marine > Oceanic | place: Canada: Western Arctic Ocean | collected...
AGGCCGAGGTAGCTGAGGATAACCTCGGCGTGGATAAAGCCGACGAAACGCAAAGAGAAATCGATCAGGATCAGGTGTGTCACGTTGGGCACGACGTGTCTGAAGATGACGCGCGACCGACTGGCACCGTAGGCCACTGCCGCGGTGACGTAGTCGCGATCGCGATGCTTGAGCACCTCGCCACGGATCAGTCGGCAGAGTCCGACCCAACTGGTCAGGCCCAGGGCCAGATAGACCGCCGAGATGCCGGGTAACTTTTCACGCAATACAAACGCGAACGCCAGAATCAGCAGGAATCCCGGGATGCTGCTGAGCGTGGAATACAGCCAGACGATCAGTTCGTCGATCAGTCCTCCGAAGTAACCGGCGATTGCGCCGAGGGGCACGCCGATCGCGACCGACAGAAGCGACGCCAGCAGCGCGACTGTGAGTGAAATCTTTGCCCCGTAAAGAGTCTTGCGCAACACGGATTGGCCGAAAATATCCGTGCCCAACAGGTGCTCGGCGGACGGGGGCTGGTACGATTCTCCGACCGTGTCTTTCCAATCGGCGGCCAACGCACCGGTCATCACCAGAATTGCCAGAAGCGCGTACAGGATGATGATCACCATCATGACCATCGCCATGTGGTTGCGGCGCAGGCGGCGCCAGGCGTCGGCCCAGAGGCTCGTGCCCTTGTCCGGTTTACGGGCGGCGATATCGGTGGTAATTGCGGCAGTCAACTCAGCGAGATCCTCGGATCGACGATCGCGTAACACACATCGGTTGTCAGGTTGCCCAGGGCAAACAGGATTGAAATGATGAACGTCATGGCGCTGACAATCGGAAAATCCCGGCTATTGATCGCCTGAATGGTCATGTCGCCAAGACCGGGAATACCGAAGAATCGCTCGAGCAGCAGCGAACCTAGAAACAGAAAAGGGATGGCAAGCACGACCCGCGTCAGCACGGGAATCATGGCGTTCTTGAGCACGTGAACAAATAGTACTCGCGGCATAGCGACGCCCTTGGCGTACGCGGTGCGAACATAATCGGCGTTCATTTCGTCGAGCATGACCGTGCGGTAAAAGCGCACGTCTGCCCCGAGGCCGGCCAGCGCGCCGATCAGCACCGGCAGGGCCACGTATCGCCACACACCCAGGCCCGGTTCGTATCCAATAATGGGAAACCATTGCAACTTGTAGGCAAAGTAGTATTGACCGAAGAGGATAAAAGCGAGGTACGGCACGCTCATGCCCAGCACGCAAATGAGGACAATGCTGTAGTCCCACATCGTCCCGCGCAGCATCGCCACGAGCAGCGCCACCGTGAGCGAACTGACCATCGCGATGACAAACATGGGCAGTGTCAACGACAGCGATGGCCCGGCACGCGTGCGCAGCATGGTGGCGATGTTTTCCTTGGAGCGGATCGACCGGCCGAAGTTGAACGTCAGGGATTTTTTGAAGTGAATAAAGAACTGCGACTCAAACACCGCCATGGGCCCACGCTGCCGCGCAGCCTGAAAGTTGAGCAGAAGCGGCTTGTCCCAGTCGAGTTCGGCGCGGATTTCCGCGATGGTCTCCGGGCTGGCCGCCTTGCCTGCAAGTTCCGCAGAGATGTCGCCGGGGATAAGCTTGAATAGAAGAAACGTGATCAGCAACACGCCGAGAACAATCGGGATCGTGTAGAGCAATCGCCGAACGACGTAAATCCACATATCAGTGGCCGACCTTTCGCCACCGTTCGTTCTTGTCGATATTGAGGTATTTCATCAGGCCGTAGCCGTAAACGTGTGGCTTGTAATTCTTGTACCAGTTATATTTAAGGTAATACGAGACGCGGTGTGTCGTGAAGATGCACGGCAGATCATCGACGACAATCTGCTCCATCTGCCTGAACATCGCGGTGCGCTGCGGTGACGCCGGCATCACCGTGATCTTGTCGTATAGTTCATCAAACTTTTCGTTGCGGTAGTTGAAGTTGTTGGGCCCGGGTGATTCGTTGGGCCCGTACCACAGCAGCAACATGTTTTCAGGGTCGGGCCAATCCATGATCCAGCCCATCGAGTACATCTGGGCACTCTTGGTCTTGACTTTGTCCTGCATGGAGGGCCAGTCGAGGTTGTCAATTTTGACCTGTAGGCCGATCGCCTCGAAGCACCGCTGATTGAATTGCCCCATCTGCACCGCCGTGGCATCCGTGCCGCCGATGATCAGTTTGAGCACCGGTAGATCGCCGCCGTGGTTCTTGCGGTGAAGTGCTCTGGCCTCGGCGAGTTTTTTGGTGGCCAGTGCGAGGTTGAAGGTGGTATAGGGGCTGCTCAGGTCCGGAGTGTACGCCGCCACGGTCGGCGGCAGCGGCCCCCGCGCCGGCAGGCCGCGACCGTTGGTGAACAGATCAATAAACTTCTTGCGGTCGAATGCGAGGCTCATGGCCTGGCGCAGCGGCAGATTTGTGCCCGCCACGGGGTCCTGCATGTTGAACCCTACCCAGAACGTCGTCGGCTCGGGGTGCTTGATCAGGTTGATGCCCTTGGTCAGCATTGACGGGGTCAACTCGCGATCAGAGTTGATCGCCGAGTCGAACGCATCCTTGGGTATCCCTGCCGCATCGGTCTCGCCGTTCATGAATGTCAGCCAATATGGTTGATCCTCCAGAATAACCCGATACTCGGCGCGGTCGATCAGCGGTAACGTCTTGCCCGCGTCCACCAGCAGGCCAGCCTGCTCGTCGCCGTCTTCGCCCTCGTTGGGATATTTCTCTTCTCGGAACTTCGGATTGCGGACCATCACGAGTTTGCTGCCACGCGTCCACGAGTCAAGCATGAACGGGCCCGTGCCGACCGGATGGTTCATGAACTCGTCCCCGTAATGCTCGACTGCCTCACGCGGTACCGGGGCCAGGGGCAGGTGCGTCAGGCGAAACTCGATGTCCGGCACATTCTTCTTGAGCTTGATCTGAACGGTGAATCTGTCGATGGCCTCGAGCCCTGCGATTTTCTGCCGATAATCCATGTCGCTCTTGGCGATGCCCTTCGTCGTTTCACGAAACTCATCGAGTCCGACGATTCGTTTCTCAAAGATCCACCAGTTTTTCGAGACGTTCTTCAGATACGCGATGCGCTTCCATGCATAGATGAAATCCTCGGCTACAAGCTGTCGGCCCTGACCGCCGGGAAAGCAGGGGTCGTCGTGGAAGTAGACATCCTTGCGAATCGGGATCGTCACTGTCAGGCGATCTTCGGAATAGGTGGGCATGTCCGCCGCCAAGGCGGGTTCGAGCACGTAGGGTCGTTTGAGGTAGTGGTATTGGAAGAGGCACTCGTAGAAGTTGCTGGCAACTCCACTGGACGTCGTATCGCCTATGTCCATTGGATCGAGTCCACGCACCTTCGCGCTGATCGCGCCATAGCGGACAACCTGGTTGGGTGGCGAATCGTTGTTGTTCGTCGAGTCACAACCTGCAAGCGCCAGTGCATACACCAGTGCGCCTGCGCCCATTGCGTATTTGGTCCATGTGTATGTGCGCGTCATTTATGACTCACCTGCGGTACCTCATCGGCTTTCGTGACTCCTGGGATCCAGCCATTGGCGCAGCGCGTCGCCGAGGAAGTTTAGTGACAGCAGTGTCAGGCCCAGCAGGGTACAGGGCCAGACGATCAGCCACCAGCGCACCTGTTGGCCGGGGATGCCCAACGCGTGCAACTCGTTCATACCCTCGGCGGCGAGATTGCCCCAACTCGGCATCGGCGCTTGCACGCCGATGCCCAGAAAGCTGAGAAACGATTCCTGAAGGATCGCTGACGGCACGGTCAGCGTAGTATAGACGACGATCGGCCCGACGAGATTGGGCAACAGGTGACGCCAGAGAATCCGCCGCGATGGGACGCCGCATGCCCGCGCCGCTTCGATGAACGGTTGTGCCCGCAGGCTCAGCACCTGGCCGCGGATCACACGGGCCATGGTCAGCCAGCTTACCGTGCCGATCGCCACCAGCAGTGTCAGGACGCGAATCAACCCTTCGCGCGTTTCAACGAACGACATGAGAGGCGGTTTGTCGTATCGCAGCCCGGCCGCTTGTGATTCGAGTGCCGCAGCGCGCAGGACAAGTTCGGTGCGTTCGGCGGTTGCCGGGACGCTGTCGGCTGTTGCTCGGATTGTCTTCGCCTCGGCTAGTGCAGCCTGATATTGTGCTTCAATCCGGGCTTTGACCTGATTCTGCTGCTTGCGGTAATGACTTACCGCGCCATCAACGGCGACGGCCAGCAGCACGACGAGCAGGACGTAGGGGAGCCCGTAGAGGATGTCGACGGCTCGCATCATGACTGCGTCCGTTCGGCCACCGACATAGCCGGCCACCGCGCCCCACGAGACGCCGATGATCACGGAGATCAACGCCGCACTGGCGCCGATGCCCAAGCTGATCGCACCACCCAGCAGGCACCGCCACAGCAGCGACCGGCCCAACGCGTCGGTGCCCATCGGCTGCGACCAGTTCGGTGCCTGATGTGCTGCCAGTTCGTCACCGGCTTCGCCCTCGTACTTGTCGAGTGATACCGACAACGTGACAAGGCACGGCACCGCGATGACCAGCAGCACCGCCGCACCAGCCCATCCGGTACCGAACCGTCGGTGTCGAGCGTTCCGCATCGGTGAATTGGTCGACAACGCGGTCATCTGCCGGGGAGTATACACGCGCCCGGTGTTGAATTGGAAAACGCGATCGTTCCGGTTGTGGTATCCCGAGGGGAGGGTGCGAAGGTGACGGATGCCGAGGCGCGGCCTATCAATGCTTCTGTCAACAAGAAGGTATTAGGAAACATGGTCATACATGAATTTGTATAATGCCGCCATCTGTGACAGAATTCATGACGTCATTATCACAATCGCGATCGAACCCGCAGGCGATTCGGTCCTTGAATTGGCCGCGATCAGTGCAAGCCTCCGTACCCGGTGGCCGCAACAGGAAAATTAGTCGTGTCGGGCGCGTCGACCATGCTTAGGGCCGCATTCACCAACTTCGGTCTTCAGGGACTGAACCTCGCCAGCAAAGCACTGCTGCTGTTCGTGCTGGCGCGATACTTGTCCGTAAATGACATGGGTATGTTTGGCCTGCTGTTGGCCACGCTTGGTATCGCGATGTACCTTGTCGGGCTCGATTTCTACCAGTTCAACACGCGTGAGCTGTTGAAAGCAGACGTGTGCGATCGCCCGCGCATGATCCGCGATCAGTTCGTCATGCACGCCATGGCGTACCTGATCATGTTCCCGCTGCTGTTGATGGTGTTCCTCTGGGACATCCTGCCGTGGTCGATGTGCTTGCTCTTTTATGGTTTGTTGACCGCGGATCATATTGCATCGGAGTTTTGCCGGATACTGGTGACGTTGTCAAGACCGGTAAAAGCGGTGCTGCAGACGTTTATCCGCGGCGGCATATGGGTCTATGCGCTCACGGCGCTGTGGTTGATGGATTCGACGCGTCAAAACGTGCAGACCGTCTGCGGGTTCTGGATGCTCGGGACCGCGGTCAGTATATGTCTATCCGTGTGGTGGCTTCGAGACCTGCCCTGGCTCGCGGTCCTGCGTCAACCGTTAAACTGGCGGTGGATGGGGCGGGGGCTACGGACGGCTCTGCCATTTCTCATGGCGACCATAGCGTTGCGCGGCATGATGGTTTTTGACATCTACACCATTGAGCACTTCCTGGGCAGGGAATCGGTCGGTATATACGTCGTCTACGTCAACATCCGCAACGCCGTGTTTTCGTTTGTGGAAACGGGCATCGTGCTCATCCTGCACCCTAAAATTATTACCGCCTACCAGCAGGACGATCGGCTTGCCTGCCACGCATTGATGCGGCGGTTCGCGCGGCTGGTGATTGCTGTCGCGGTGATCCTGACCGTCGTGGCGGCAGTGATGTTCAAGCCCGTTCTAGTTTGGATCGGCGCGCCGCTGGTGTACACCGAGAATCTCGGTGCCTTTCTGCTGGTCATGGCGACTACGGTGGTCATGGCCGTGCGCACCACGCCGCATTTGGCGCTGTATGCCTGCCACCGCGACCGGCAGATCATCACGGCGGCCTGTGTGGGTCTGGCCATCGCGGCCGTGGCGAACCTCCTGGCTGTACCCGCCTACGGTCTTGTCGGCGCCGCGGGAGCCACCCTGCTGGCCCACGTTCTGCTGTGCATCATCATGATGGTGACTTTGCGGTCGGTACGCGTGGGGGAGCCACAGCCTTGAACGACTCGGCAACACAATCGAGTTCTGCGGAGGCTGTGCGTACCCCGAGGGTCGAAGGCCGGCCCTCGATGAGCAAGAGGCAGGCACTTGAAAGACTTGCGCAGCTGGAGATTGAGCTGAATCTCTGGGAGCGGCAATATCGCAGCACGCCCCTGTGGCTGTACGGCCGGTTGCCCTGCATGAACACCCTCGCGGGCGTGACGCTGCACTGGCGGCAACATCAGATCCATTTCCGCGGTTTGGTCCGCCGGCTTGTTCAGGGCTTTCGATCAATTCGGCACAGGTTCAGCGGTCGAACCGATATGGTCGTCCTCAATGAACGGCATCTATCCTTTGATCATCATGCCGGCCATGAGTTTCATTACATCATTGACGCGCTGCGCCTGCCGGACGGATCGTACTCGCTGCACGAATACCCGAATTATTTCTCGACCCGATCCTGCCGCACGGAGTATGGCAATCAATATCACCTGCTCGACCTGTGGGTCCTGGTCAAGGCGGGGTTTGTCGTCGCGATGCAACCGCTGGTGCGCCGCCGGATCACGCGGTGGTTTGCCGACCTGCGTCGACACTTTTCGCCGCAAGATTGCCGGACGATTTTCACGGCCATCAGTATGGGCTATGCGCATCTGATTTTTGATGATGCCATGCTGAGAATCCTGAAGCGGCTCAACCGGTCATTACGCACCGTGTACACCTGCATGGGATTTTTCACCAACAGCGTGGACAACTCATCCGGCATCGATGTAATTGAGATTCAACACGGGATAATCCCACCGGATCACGTCATGTACGTGTTGCCCATCAACAGATATACCCGCCCGTTTCTGCGCTCCAAGAAAATGGTTCTCTGGGATGACAAGACCCGGCAGATGCTGGTGGATCACGGATACGAACAGTCAAACGTGACGTTGCTGCCACGATCGCGATTAAAGGTCTACTTGCAACGCAATCGTGCTGCGGTCCAGCGGTTTCTGCAACACAGCAGATCGGATGATAAAGAGGTTCGACTGCTGGTTGTCAGCCAGGGCGATCAGATGACCGCTCGAGCGATTTCTGCATTTCTGGACACGCTGGCCGCGGGCACGTCGGACCAGACAATCACCGTGCAAACAACAATCCTGTTGCATCCTAATCAGGCAAAGTCGCCGTTCGATGATTGGCCGGAAGTATTGGTCGAGAAGAACCGAGGCCAGCTTTACGATCTACTGCTCGCGGCGGACGCCGTCGTCGGGACCTATTCCACTGTGTTGGGGGAGGCATCTGACTTCCATAATTTCGTGATTTCACTGACCGATGAAAGTCGCAATTGCGATTACTGCGTCCAGTGGTTGATCGGTGATTACGAAGACAAGTTGGTCGATCGTCCCCGTGAAGCCGCGGGTTGGCTGCTGGCTCACCTTGACCAGATGATGTCTCGGCGCGGGCCGCGGTCCGACCGCTTGGCGCGGCTTATGAAGGACGTTGAACAACCGAATCAACCAGATGAAACTTAGCATCATTACACCGTCGTTCAATCAGCATCTATTTCTCGGCGCCGTGCTGCAGAGCGTCCTGTCGCAACGTGGTGGCTTCGAGTTGGAGTTGCTGGTCATTGACGGTGCCAGTACCGACGGGTCGGTCGAGTTGCTTGAGCAGATCAACGACGACCGGGTGGTGTGGGTCAGCGAGCCCGATGATGGCCAAGCCGATGCGCTCAACAAAGGATTTGCCCGGGCCACGGGCGATGTCGTGGCTTGGCTCAACAGTGATGATCTGTACGTGCCCGGCGCATTGGCGGCGGTGGTGGACGCCTTCGAGAACCACGGCGGTGCCCGGTGGATCGTTGGGCGATGCGAGATCATCGATGCGCAGGATCACGTTATTCGCCGCGGCATCACACGCTACAAGGAAAGGGCGCTGCGACGGTACCGCTACGACCTGCTCCTGCGTGAAAACTTTATCAGCCAGATGGCGGTGTTCTGGCGGCGTGAATTCTTTGAGAGTGTCGGTCCGCTTGATGAATCTTTGCGTTACACGATGGATTACGACCTTTGGTTGCGCATGGGTGCGCAAGCCGATCCGCTGGTGCTCGATCGTGTGCTGGCGCGTTTCAGGGTGCATCGCGAGGGCAAGGGCCGGCGTCATACCCTCGCCCAGTTTAGTGAGCAGTACCGGGTCGCCTGCCGGTATCTGGGCGGCAAGCCATTGGCCCGTGTGATGCACCTGCTAAACATCATCAAGGTTCTTACGGCCTACGGTTTGATGCGATTGTGCGGCCGATGAGACATTTGGATCGTTCATCAGGATGCCCATCATCTGCGTCAGAGTGTTGATCTTCTGATCCTGGACACTGACAAGCGACAACAACTTGTAATTCATCAGCAGAAAAAATGTTGTCACGCACAGCAGCAGCACTGTCGGGTATTCGATGTCGAGGTTGTGCGCCACGTAACCGACCGCGTCGGGCCAGGCGGCTAGCACCAGAAACGGTAGTCCCAGAAACAGAAACAGCAGCGCGTACCGTTCCTTGAGTCGCTGAGTACGCAGGCCCTGTACGACCAGCAGCAGCAACAAGATGCCAATGCCCAGGAGAATGACAATCAGTGGTCTCATGGCGAATTCACCTTATCTTTGGGCCATGGATTGCGGATCGTATCGAGCCACAGGGCCGCGACGACCTTGATCACGTAAAATACACCCCACAGCAACGAAATACTGCTGCGGCCGGCGATGCGTTCGTTCATCTGCACCGGTATCTCGACTATTCGGCAACCGATGCGGTGCAGCAGCGGTATGACCTGAGGTTCGGGGTAATCATCGGGATACCAGTGCGCATACGCGTGGATGACGCGGCGGTTGACGGCGCGGAATCCACTGGTGCAATCGGTGATATGCTGCCCGGTGAGCAGGCGAATCATTGCGCCGAGTATGCGGATACCCGTGCGACGGGCAACAGTCTGGCGGTAACCGGTAGGCTTGAGGAAACGCGAGCCTATCACCATGTCCGCACCGCTGTGGCCGAGATGATCGACTAGGCGGCGCACCTGATCGGGTCGGTGCTGGCCATCCCCGTCTACCTGCACCGCCACGTCGTACCCGTGCATTTGCGCGTATCGGTACCCGGTCTGCACGGCGGCGCCGATGCCAAGATTGAAAGGCAGCGTTACGACACGCGCTGGCGGTGCGACCCGCTCGGCCGTCATGTCTGTAGACCCGTCGTCGATCACCAGCACGTCGAAATCCGGCAATGATGCAATCAACTGTTGCGCCACTTGCCCGACCGTCTGCGCTTCGTTGTACGCCGGTACAATCACGAGGCAACGCATCTTTGCGGATTGTTCGCTCGCTGCGGTAGACATCGGCACATCAGTGCGGCATGGAAAACTGCCGGCAAAGTTCGGACACCTCGCTCCGGACGGCGGAGATGACCTGTTCATCGCCCTCGCCCACAATAGTGCGATCGATCCACTCGGCGATCTGGTGCATCTGCGGCTGTCCGAGCCCACGGGTCGTGGTGGCTGGTGTGCCGATGCGCAGCCCGCTGGTGGTAAACGGCGACCGCTGCTCCTGCGGCACGGTGTTCTTGTTAACGATGATGCCCGACTGCTCGAGCCACAACGCCGCCTGCTTGCCCGTCAGGTCGTCCGACGTCTTGCGCAGATCGACGAGCATGAGGTGATTGTCCGTACCCCGCGACACGAGGTGATAGCCCTTTTGCATCAACGCGTCGGCCAGGGTGGCGGCGTTGGCGACGACCCGTTGGCAATAGTCGGTGAACTGCGGTTGCAGCGCTTCGCCAAAGGCAACGGCCTTGCCGGCGATCACGTGCATCAGCGGGCCGCCCTGATTGCCGGGGAAGACGGCCTTGTCGATTTTTTTAGCCAACTCTTCATCGTCAGTCATGATCAGTCCGCCGCGTGGGCCTCGAAGCGTCTTGTGTGTCGTGGTGGTCACGACGTGCGCGTGGTCGAACGGCGAGGGGTGTACGCCTGTGGCGACGAGTCCGGCGATGTGTGCGATGTCGGCCATCAGGTATCCGCCGCACTCGTCGGCGATTGCGCGGAACCGGGCAAAGTCGATCACGCGTGTATACGCCGAGTAACCACACATGATCAGCCTTGGTTTGTGCTCGAGGCAGAGTTGGCGCACGGAGTCGTAGTCGATGTGGCCGTAATCGTCGCGGGACTCATCATAGACAAGCGGGTAATGAATCGGCCGAAACCATTTGCCCGAGAGGTTGACCGGCGAGCCGTGTGTCAGGTGGCCGCCGTCGGAGAGCACCACGCTGGCGTAGCAGTCGCCCGGATCGAGCAGGGCAAAGAACACGGCCAGATTCGCATTGGCACCCGAGTGCGGTTGTACGTTGGCAAACCGGCAGCCGAACAGCTTCCTCGCCCGCTCGATTGCCAGCAACTCTACGTCGTCGTAAATATCACAGCCGGAGTAGTACCGCTTGCCCGGGTAGCCTTCACAGTATTTGTTGGTCAGGCAACTGCCCACCGCCTCCATCACGGCGCGGGAGACGTGATTCTCGCTGGCGATCAACTCAAGCGTCGACGCCTGGCGGCACTGCTCGGCATCGATCATTTGCCAGACCGCCTGGTCACTGGCCTCGAGTGCCGAGCCGGTCTGCGTGTCGGCGGTGGTGGTCATGGAGTGCATCCTGCAACTGGCACTTTTCGCAAGCGGGATCATAGACGGTGGCCGACGCGGTCGCAACGACGATGACGTGGTATGTGGCGAGGTGGGCTACGGCGACGAGGCCTCGCCGCCGGCCAGGACCCGCGTCAAAGCGGTCGTTGTCAGCAGCAACCGGTTGCCGACCAACCGTGACTTGTTCACATCGATCGGCGTCTTGAGTCGGTTCAGGTCGTACTCACCAACGATATTGCCGTGGCGTCGGTCAAGCACGTAAAGACGATAATTGTTGGTGCGCATGCGAATTGGACGCTGGATAACCAGGTGAGGGCCGGGTCTCTTGGGAACATTTCGCACCGCAGGTATACCGCCCATCCGGTGGAGCAAGACGACATATTTATCGCTGATCCACTGCCCGAGGAGTATCTTGTGGTCAACGCCGATACCGTCGCGCCATCGGATTTTGCCATCGCGGGCCACAGCCACCGCTTTCTGAGCGAACAGCAGGTGCCACTGATCATCAGCG
>Ga0310121_10005120_pt1 | contig 11364 bp, 10 predicted proteins | sample CB27_Tmax_986_MG_FD_203504 | JGI IMG/M metagenome (GOLD analysis project Ga0310121, IMG submission 203504) | Marine microbial communities from Western Arctic Ocean, Canada - CB27_Tmax_986 | ecosystem: Environmental > Aquatic > Marine > Oceanic | place: Canada: Western Arctic Ocean | collected...
CGCCACAATGAAGCAGACATAAACCGAAATATACGGAAATCCATACTGGAAACGATCGTCTCACGGGGTCCCCCTGGTTGCCTCGACAGCATAGCACCGCAGGTTCTCAGTTTCAAAGCAGGGAAGGGACCTATAAGTTTGATACAGTGGGGACGGTTGGCTATAAGGGGGGGGCATCTACTGGAGAAAAAAATCTCGTGCAATCCAGACCGTTCCCGATAAATTCTCTTATGGCCGTTCTGATGACGGTCATCTTGGCCTGCGCTGGAGCCCAGACACAGCCGGGTGAAACGGGAGTCATCTCGCTTCAAAACCTTGACTGTGCAAGTTGTGGAGGAGCATTGGAGCGAACCCTGGCTCCACATGTGCTAGCTGCCGAGTTTCTGCGATTGGAGGCAGAGTTGGCGGTCCGGTATGACCCCAAAACGACGTCGCTTGAAGGCCTTACGGGCATCGTTAGAAAAGCTGGCTTCCGAGCCACCCCCGGAAAAGGAAAAGGGCATTACGCGCCTGCCGTGGGATATCCACCGAACAGCGACGTTCGCCACCATAAGAACCATACGCAGAGGCTCGATCTCAACTCTCTCCTGGTGCCTGGTAAATATACCGTTATTGACTTTACGGCGGCCTGGTGTGGACCCTGCAGAAAATTGGACGAGGCGTTAGCGCGCATCGTGTCGGGCCGAACGGACATCGCTATACGCAAGATCGATATCTATGACTGGGGCACTGTCGTGGCGAACCAGCATCTCAAAAACGTGCCTGAGCTCCCCCACGTCATCATTTATGGCCCGAAAGGTAAAAAGCTGGATACGATATCCGGCCTGCATCTGGGTCGGGTCCGTAAAGCCCTCGGAATTGCGACCTCGGAAGAAAGCGAATAGGGTCGGTATATGGTGCGACTAATACCAGCTATGCTGATCCCCTGGCTGGCCATCGTCATTCTTTGGCCCGCCACAGCCCTCAGTGGCCCTGGCTGAAGCGGCTGAAGCAATCCTGGCCTCCCGGGCGGAGGCGATAAATCTCTTCAAGAGAACCTGGGGATCGGCAACCTTCGAGTTAATTTCGGATTTCGCTTGGCACCGGTGCATGCGGAACACGATGTGGACCCCAGCCAGTTTGAACCGGGTCTTTCCGATGATCAACAGGCCTACGAGCATATTCTCGATATGGTGGCCGGTCGATTCGATCTTTCGTTCGATTATAGGGTAAACAGCTGGTTGGGCGCCTTTCTGATGGTTCCTATAGGAGTGACTACCGTAGACGCGTCATTCAAAGGGGTAGATGGGCAGTTTCTCGATGAATTTCCGAGTATCCATCATCGGACAGAGGCGGTGGTGGGGTTGGCAGATCTCAACGTTGGCCTCAACTTTTATCCGATGCCTCCGGCCATCGCGAAGAATACTGACGTGGAAGTCGGGGTAGGGGTAACCCTTCCCACAGGAGAGGTTGAGCCCGACCCATTTGTTAAAGGCGCCCAGGGCCTGAAGCATCAACATCTGTTTTATGGAACGGGATCGGTGAATCCGATTCTACGTCTGGTGGTAAAGCAGAGGCTCGGGAAAGCCTGGCTGGTCGCCTGGGGGCAAGGTGTCTGGAGCCTATATAGCGGCAAACACGACTACAAAGCCAACACTGTGGTGGCGGGTGGTTTCGGAGGGAGCTATCCGATTCTTGCGAAGCGGCTGTCTTTCACACTTCAACATGAGGTTTTCTACGAGACCGCCGCTCGCTGGGGTGAAAACGTTGCGAAAAACAGCGGTCGAACAGACCTGATCGTATCGGCGGGCCTGATGTGGTCGCAACCCAAATGGGTGGCCCTGCTCGGCGCCAAATATCCCTACAAGATTATCACGAGCGGTGATCAGCTCGAGGCCCCGGTACTTCTGTCGGTAGATTTCTCGTACCGCTTCCAGCTTTAAGCCGGGCTTCAAGCCAGAGATAGGACCTCGTCCACCAGAGCGTCAATACCTTTGGCTACGTGTGCGATGGATGGCCCAAGCATATAGGCCGGCGTCGATACGATCTTCAGGTTTTCGTCCACCGCGATTTCGTCTACCGCGCAGTTTACGTGCACCGCGCCCATACTCTCCAGGGCCTGCGCCGTACCTTCGTCGGTGCCGATGGTCAATCGTGGATGCAGCTCACCCAGAGACCGAGCCGCGATGGCCGGTGCAATGCAGATGAAACCCATCGCCTTCTGACTCAGATGCATGGATTTGATCAGGTTGTCGACAGCCGGGTGCACCGTACATTGGGCTCCATTGGTCGCAAAGTTGCACAGGTTTTTGGCGGCACCAAAGCCACCGGGGAAGACGAGGGCATCCAGCTCGTCGGCCGAGACATTACGGATATCGCGGATCTCGCCGCGAGCGATCCGGGCCGATTCTGCCAGCACATTTCGGCTCTGGCCTTCGGCCGGGGCCCCTGCCACATGGTCCACCACATGCATCTGCTCTACGTCCGGGGCCATGCAGATGATATTGGCGCCCGCTCGATCCAGAGCCAGAAGGGTGAGAGTTGCCTCGTGAATTTCGGCACCATCCAGATAGCCACAACCGGCGAGAACTACACCCACATTCTTTGCTGTACTCATTTGTAGCCTCCGCTCCTTATTCCATCCCGTGCTTGGTCACCTTAAACGGGCATATTGAATTGTCGCAACACGTCATTTAACGATGTTTTTCGGTCGGTAGATTCCTTGCGCTGGCCAATAATCAACGCGCAGGGTGCTCCGTAGCTTCCGGCTGGGAAGTCTTTCATCCGCATGCCGGGTATTACTACGGATCGTGCGGGCACACGGCCTTTGTATACGACCTCTTCGGGACCCGTCACATCCACGATGGGCGTGGACGCGGTAAGGCTGACATTGGCCCCAAGAACGGCTTCTTCTTCTACGAGAACGCCTTCGACAACGATGCAGCGCGATCCGATAAAAGCGCCGTCTTCGATGATTACGGGCCTTGCGCCCGGCGGTTCAAGAACTCCACCGATTCCTACACCACCCGATAGATGTACATTTTTCCCAATCTGGGCACAGGAGCCCACGGTCGCCCAGGTGTCCACCATACTATTGGCTCCGACGTAGGCTCCGATATTAACGTACCCCGGCATGATCACGGCACCCCGCTCAATATGACTGCCATACCGGACGGTCCCGGGTGGGACGACTCGGACACCTTGATCCGCGAGCTTCGATTTCAGGGGGATCTTATCGTGGAACTCAAAGGGGCCGACTTCCATGACCTGCATTTGTGCCACCCGGAAATAGAGCAGGATGGCCTGCTTGATCCAGCCATGAACAATCCATCCATCCGCCGTCTTTTCCGCCACTCGTAACCGGCCACGGTCCAGGCCCTCGATAACTTGATGAACCGCCTCTGCCACGTTTCGTTCCGCCAGGAGATCCGGATCCGCCACGGCGGCGAGGATTTGTTTTTCTAGAAGTTGTGGGTCCATTGGTCCTCTAGTCTCCCTTCGCATCCCGTTCAGGTACGTAGTTCAATCACCAGATCTCGGATAGCGTCCGACACGGTGGCGAAATCCGCTTTAAGCTCCTGTCGATCGATAGATATGTCGGGATCGGCCAGGACGCCTTCATACTCCAGCACTTCCTGGACACATTTTGTTAGATCTTTGTAGTCGGCGACGTCAGCCAGTTCGGGGCCCGTCTTCGCCGCGAATTCGTTCCATACCTCTCGGGCGCTGATAACATCATCCCCACGAGCACTTGTTTCATATAGGGCTCGATGCAATGCCTCTCGAATATCCTCTTGATCGGAGTATTTATTGAGATCGGAGACATGTCGTTTCAGACTGCCGCCCAGGTCGGACTGCAATGTGACTATCAGATCCATAAGGACTTCAACTTCCGTCATTTTGACACCACCCCAGAGGAATTCGGACTCTCGTGAACGGCGTACCATAACGCGATGCCGTCCGTCATCCGGAAAAGATGCCGATATCCGCTCGGTAGTGCATTCCCTCAAAGTGGATTGCCTTAACCGCCCGGTAGGCGCTTTGACGGGCCTCGGCGACCGTTGATCCCGCCGCAACCACGGTAAATGTCCGACCCCCGGTGGTCTCCAGAATGGACTCCCGGGCCCGCACCCCATCCTGAAAGAGCCAGAGATCAGGATCCGACGCAAAGACATCGGTGTCGATCTTTATCTCGTGACCCCGAACCCGCTCGTCCGGATAGCCCTCGGCGGCGATCACCACACTGACACGTGGCCTCCTATCACGCTTCAAACGGGTGGCTGCCGCCGGGAGGCCCCCATCCAGACAGGCACCTAACAGTCCGTAGACATCGCCTGTGTAGGCACTAAGCAGGGTTTGCGTGGCTGGATCCCCGAAGCGGACATTATAATCGATCACCCGGACCCCCTCCGGCACCACCATCAGATCCACAAACAGGGCCCCTCGTAGCGGCGTGCCGGCATCCGCCAGGGCCTGAATTGTCGGTCGCAGAATTTCATTCTTAATTTCCTGTTCGAGGCTTTCGTCCACCAGGGGTGAGGGGCTGATCTGTCCCATACCACGGGTGGGCGGCCCCTCGTCGCCATCATAGAGCCGGGGATGATTCTGCACATTTCCCAGCAGCACCACATCCTCTCCATCGGTCAGGGAAAACACTGTAATTTCTGTACCATCGAGGCGTTCTTCTACCACGATCCGCTCGGACTCCAGGCCATAGATATTGTCTTGCATGACCGTCTCCAGAGCCGCCTCGGCTTCGCTGGCCGTCCGGGTGACCCGGACCCCCTTGCCATAGGCGATACCGTCGGCTTTGTAGACTCGGGCCCAGGCGGTTGTCTGTGCCATCCGAGCGGCCCGTTCCATGGTATCGCAGATAGCAAACCGCGGAGTGGGGATTTGGAGCCGGTTCATAAGAAGCCTGGCAAAGACCTTCGATCCTTCAAGCCGAGCCGCCTGTTTCGAAGGCCCAAAGATACGAAGACCCTCGGCTTCGAAATGGTCCACGATACCGTCCACCAGCGGAGTATTTGGGCCCACCACTGTGAGATCGATCTCCTCGAACAGAGCGTATTCGGCCAGGCCTTTGAAATCCTGACTGGAGACGGGTGCGGTCTCGAAGCCAAGTTCTTCCAGTCCGGTAGTACCTGGCGCCAGGACCACCCGTCCCACGGTTGGACTTTGCATAAGAGCCTCGGCGAGGGCGTGGCTTCGGGCCCCGCCGCCTACGATCATCACCCTCGCTAAAGTACCATCTCCCATGTCTGATCCCTTCCTCCAGACGACAAAGTAGAAGGTGCAATGCGAGCCGGTCAAGAAACTCCCGATTGACCCCACTCCAAGGCTGTAATACTTCCATTCCTCGGCCACCGAGGAGAACGGATATGACGACCTTGCTGAAAAGCTATCTTTGCGGAACGTGGATGGAAGGGAAGGGGACCCCCGTTTCTCTGGTCAATCCCACTACCGAAGATGTGATTGCCCACGCCACTACCGAGGGGCTGGATTTCAAGGCGGCGTTGGATTATGCCCGAACTACAGGCGGCAACGCTCTGCGTGAAATGAACTTTGCACAGCGCGGCGAAATGATCAAAGCCATGTCGAAAGTTCTTCATGGTGCGCGCGAAGAACTGCTGGACCTGGCTACAGTGAGTACTGGTAATACCCGCTCGGATGCCAAATTCGACGTGGATGGCGCCACCTTTACCCTCGGCTTTTATGCGCGTCTGGGACGTGAGCTCGGCGAACGATCCATTCTCCTCGACGGCGACGAAATACCCCTCGCAAAAAACCCGCGCTTCGTGGGGCGGCATATCTACACTCCCAAATTAGGTGCCGCGGTCCATATAAACGCCTTTAATTTCCCGGCCTGGGGCTTTGCCGAGAAGGCGGCCGTTGCTCTTCTCGCCGGGATGCCCGTTATCACAAAGCCTGCAACCAGTACGGCCGTGTTGACGGTGCGGATGTTTGAGATCCTGGCAGCAAGCGGCTGTGTGCCTGAGGGCGCGATCTCGTTGATAAGTGGGTCGGCCGGCGACGTTCTGGATCATCTGGGTCCGCAAGATGTTCTGGCTTTTACCGGCTCAAGCCATACCGCCACCCTGTTACGAAGCAACGAAAACCTTATTGCGAACTCGGTACCCATCAACGTAGAGGCAGACAGCCTGAATGCTGCCATCCTTGGGCCCGATGCCGATTCGGATTCCGAGACCTACGATATGTTCCTGCGGGAAGTGGTGCGCGATATGACGCAGAAGGCCGGCCAGAAATGCACGGCCATTCGACGTATATTTGTCCCGGCGGATCGGGTGGATGGAGTTCGGGAAGATCTCAGCCGCGAGCTTTCCGGAATGCCCGTTGGAAATCCGACGGCCCGGGAAGTTAAAGTAGGTCCCCTGGCTACCGGCAATCAGCTACGGGATGTGCAGGCTGGTGTGGCCCGCCTGCAGGGATCCTGCAAGACCGTCTATGGTGATGGTGGCCGCGGCGATCTGGTGGGCATTGATCATGATCGTGGCTTCTTCCTGGCGCCGGTCCTGCTTCAGGCCGAACGTCTCGATGAGGCCGTGGTGCACGCCGATGAGGTCTTTGGCCCGGTCGCCACGATGCTTCCGTATGGTAGCGATGTCACCGAACTCTGTAACGGTGTTCTGGCCGGCAATGGTGGATTGGTTTCCTCGGTCTATAGCGATGATGTGTCTTTTGTGGGCTCGGTTCTAACGCGAATAGCGGCCGGCCATGGCCGTTTGCATCTTGGAAGCGCCAAAATAGCCGATTCATCACCCGGGCCTGGTACCGTTAATCCCGCTCTTCTGCACGGCGGACCCGGGCGAGCCGGTGGCGGTGAAGAGCTTGGCGGGTCCCGTAGCCTGGCCTTCTATATGCAGCGCACGGCGGTTCAGGGCTCGCGGCGCGTGCTACAGAAGATTCTCGACATCCCGAAAGGCGATTGAGACCTTAGTTGGCCCGTATTTCAACCTGGTAGCCGGTGTATTTTCGTAGGTTGATTACCCCGTTATCCAGGATGAGGTATTGACCCTTAATACCCTCCAGGGTGCCGGATACCGTATCCGTTTTGTCCAGGTTGAGGCTCTTGACCTTTTCCGGATATCGCTGGACCGGATAGGTGAAGGTATAGATCGTACGTGCCGGAGCCGGGAGGATGCCCTGCACGCCCATTTCGTCTAGACGCTTCAGCACATCGCTGGCGGCGGGTGCGAGTTCGCCCTCGGGAGATTCCTGCTTAAGCATCGTCATCCAATGTGTGCGGTCTTGAAAGTCCTTCGCGAGCTCGACTTCCACGAGCCCCACCTCTCGGCGGCTGGGGAGCATGGCCAGAGGCATGGCTTTGACAGCCCCCTGGTCGATCCACCGGCTGGGGACGTTCACCTTGCGAGTGATCCCCACTTTGAAGCCAGATGTCAGGGATAAATATAGAATATGCGCCTGGAAACAGTGGGCATGGGCGAACGCCTCGTCCCGACACGGATTATCGACCTCAAAATAATGACATAACTCTGGCTTTACGATGCAGATATCGGCTTCTGCACGCCGTTGACTGCAGGGGAAACAAAAACCCTGGTTGAAGGTCTTTTTGGTTTTCCGTCCACAGGCGACACATTGGATCATGCCCGTAAAATGCAGTTCAATACGACGTCCAATCAAGGCGTTGACCGGCTGATCCGGAGAACGTTGGTCGGCATCATGGAAACCATCGCATAAGGTATAACTGACGGGATCCGACGCCTTGACGCCCATTTTCTGTAGGGTTCCGCTCCAGATAAGGTCCATGTCTTTTTTTGCCCGTTATGCGTTGTGGGTGTCTAACCACAGGAGCCCAACCCTGTGCAAGGCCTCAATGTGGTTCGCTAGCACTGGACTTCCACAGAAGAGGCCCGCTATAAGAAATGGACTTGAAATAAGGGGGACATTATGGCCACAGAGACGATTGGAAGGAATGATCCCTGCCCCTGCGGTAGCGGAAAAAAATACAAAGTCTGCTGTATTGGTAAACCTACAAAGGTCAGCAAACGTAGAGTCTGGATTGGGATTGCCCTGGCGCTGGTGGCCATCCTGGTAGGTGTGGTGATCGGATTGCAGACGGATCTCACCAAGGGCATTTTGAGCGGCACAATCGGAGTGGTTGTGGTCGGTACATATATGGCGATCAGCAACCCCGTTGCCAGCCGCGGACGAAAAGGTGCAGACAGCATCAACTTCGGGAACTGATCGGTGAAATCACTTCTCCCCGTTCTGCCCACCTTCGTGCGCAAGGCGGCTCGTAAGATCTATACACGGCTAGGACCCGAACGGCCCGAGGCCTTGATGTACCGGGTGCATCTTTTTGAAGAGCTTCAGGGACTGGCCGGCCCTGGACAGCTGGAAGGCAGCCGCATTCTGGAGATCGGCCCACGAGATGGGCTCGACAGCGTACGTCTTGGGAGCCTGGAGCCGGCGGAGCTGGTTATGATGGACCTACCCGAAAAACAGGAACGGGTACGGTCCTGGCTTGACCAGATCCAATGCCCACACCAGTTCATCGAAGCGAATCTTATGTATATGCCGCAGTCGGAATTTGCCGCTCTCGGCACCTTCGATGTGATCTGGTGCACGGGCGTGTTGTATCATAACGCGGAGCAGCTACGGCTATTGCGAAAGCTCTACAAGCTGCTGAACAAGAATGGCTACCTTGTTCTTGAAAGCTCGACTGCTCGGGGACCACGGAATATACGCGGTGGAGCCTTTGTGGAAATTCATTACCCTCAGACCTTTCGCGATACAGGCACCGTCACCCATCATCCATCAAAGGCCGCCATATGGGCCTGGCTCCAAATGGTAGGCTTCGGCCCGATCCATGATTCAGACTGCTTCACACGGGAGAACTGGGATCTGATTGATAGCCGGATGGCCTGTATTGCACGAAAATCAAGTGAAGATGGTGCGGATGTCTACTACGGCAAGTCGGGCTTGAACCCCGACTATCGTTTTGGCGATAGTAGCTGAGAGCTCGGAGCTGGGCTAATCGGAGCCCTTTACCGTCAGGGTAAATGTGTAGTCAGTGCAGTCGTTTTCCTTGGGGCTGGTCGGCCCCCAGAACTCAACCTTGATATAGATATAATGACCGTCGTCGGGATCCCCACCCGAGCAGGCAAAACCCGCGCAGGAGTCGTCTTCGTAGTCGAGGTTGATCTGTTCATCGTTGGATCCGCCAGACAGGCTTGATGCGGGGCTGTCCGAACAATCGTCTTCGTAGACCCACAGGTCATAATCGGCCGAGGCCGGGACATTTAGCTTTACGGTAGTCAGCAGGTTGTCCTCGCCGTACTGGTTTTCCGAAATCCAGGCGGAATACCATCCCGATCCTTTACCCGTGATCTGCTGTTGTTCGCCTCCGCCCTGGTCTCCCGAGACGGCCCCAATATAGAGCGGTGCGGTGCAGTAATTTCCGCCGGTCAAACCACCGAACGTGCCAAGATTGTGGTCACAATCCAGATTGTTGGTCGTGCAGAACGGGGCATGACAGGTATCCAGGGCACAGAACCCACTATCACAGTCCCCGCTGGCATGAGCAGGGTTGCAGATCCCACCACAATACCCACAATTATAATTCGACAAGAGGGAGGCTTCGCAACCGTCGCTGGAATCACCGTTGCAATCGCCGTATTGGCCCGAACAGATTGGTTGGCAGGTCCCCGAACCACAGCTGGTGTTCCCGTGGCTGTTGCTGCATAGATTCCCACAGCTACCACAGTTGGATATATCGGTGATGATGTTGGTTTCACAGCCGGTGAAGCCATCAAAATCACAATTCCCGTAGCCCGATTCACAGCTACCCACCTTGCAGATCCCACCCACGCAATTCCCAGAGGCGTTGGGTGGGTCGCAGATATTACCGCAGAATCCACAGTCCGACTCGGACGTCCCGCTATTGGTTTCGCAGCCATTGTTGGGATTACCGTCGCAGTCGCTATAGCCCGAATGGCAGGCGGGCGTGCACACACCCATTACACATGTGTTGGTCGCATGTGTCTGCTGGCAGAATCCACCGCAGCTCCCACAATTATTCGCAGCTGTGTAGACCTCGGTTTCACAGCCATTGGCTACGACGCCGTCACAGTTCTTGTAGCCATCATGGCAAACCAGAACAGCGCAGTCTCCGTTTTCACAAGTGCTTACCGCGTTCGGCAGGTCGCAGATGTAGCCGCAAGCGCCACAGTTGTTTTTATCTGTGAGCAGGTCGTAGTCCTCGTCCACGTCATTATCACAGTCGTTGTCCATGCCATCGCATACCTCGACGACGGATTCTACGTCGTCATCGCATTCGAGGACACCATTTACACATTGGATAAGCCCATCTTCACAAGAATCGGAGTCGGCGCCATCGCAGGCTAACCCCGCTTCGGGGAAGGTCTCGTTCAGATCGCCATCACAATCATTATCTACGCCGTCACAGACTTCGACAATAGACTCAAGGTCATCGTTGCATACGAGCAGGCCGGTTACACAGGTGGTCGTACCGTCTTCGCAGCCGTCGTCGTCATCGCCATCACAGGGAACGCCATCTTCGAGAAAGGACTCGTCGGTCTCCCCGTCACAGTCGTTATCTAGACCATCGCAGATCTCGTCCACGGCAAATTCATCGTCGTCACAGGCCAGGGCCCCTTCCACACAGACCGTTGTGCCATCCTCGCACTGGTCGACATCGAGACCGTCACAGGGCGCCTCGAACTCTGGGAAGAGTTCATCCGTTTCGTCGTTACAATCGTCATCGATCCCGTTACATACTTCGTCGACGGGTACCGGTGCGTCGCAGTCCGTCAACCCCGCGGCAATACAGGTTCGCTGTCCCTGGCAGCTTCCTGAATCGTTGGTCAACGTGCAGGAGGTGCTGGCCCCCAGGTTAACAGCCCCCTCCGAACAGCTACAGGTGGTCTCATCGGGAGTACATAACTGAACGGCGGCGTCCCCCTCGCCAACCAGCGCACAGCGTGATCCCGTCGGACATTCCTCGTCACTCACGCAATCGGTTGCGCAGAAAGAGCCACTGATCTCGTCCACAGGCAGGCAGCGGTTGTCCAGGCTAGGCACCAGTGGATGTCCACATTCACCGTCTTCATTACAGGGGTAACAATAGCGAAGATGCTTATAGACACAGACAAAACTCACGTCCTCACCTTCACCGCCCACCGGCTTGCAGGTGTATCCCATCGGACAGGAGTCAACACAGGAATCGGTACACTCCAGCCCATTGGGCCCTTCTAGGCAAAACGCCGACAGGCAGTCGGAGTTCTCGCTGCAGGGATCGCCCATGCAGCCCGTGCAGGGGCCCGTTTCGCCGTCATCGGGCGCACCTGGATCCGGATTGTTCCCCAGGTCGGCATCCCCGGT
>Ga0310121_10005121_pt1 | contig 11364 bp, 7 predicted proteins | sample CB27_Tmax_986_MG_FD_203504 | JGI IMG/M metagenome (GOLD analysis project Ga0310121, IMG submission 203504) | Marine microbial communities from Western Arctic Ocean, Canada - CB27_Tmax_986 | ecosystem: Environmental > Aquatic > Marine > Oceanic | place: Canada: Western Arctic Ocean | collected...
TCACGGGTGATGCGAGTGAGCTGGGGCATTGGATATCCTTCCGACCACCTCAATTGTCGGCGATTTGTCCCGTCAGGCTAGGGACGGCTTCACACGACAATTTTCCCACGGAACACGCGCTTCTCGAGGTAGGCAATCGCCGCATCTCGGGCCGCCGTCTCGGCGATCGGCCGGCGAACAGCTGCTTGATTTTGTGACGCCTCGAGACTGGCGGTATCATAGATGGACGTACGGCTGACAGGGGGAGCCTTCGGTGGGCGCCCCATCCTCATACTGGATCACTGAATCCTTAGACGGGGTACTTGTGAGGGAATTCGTGGGCATGACTAGAACGAAGCGACGATCCTCGCGGATCGCCCTGGTGGCACTGGCCGCAGCCGTGATGCTGTGCGCGACGCCGGCGCTCTTCGCGCAGGAGCATACCAACGCCGGTACGGAGAACGGCGAGTGGCGCTATTGGGGCGGTGACGCGGCCAGCTCGCGATACTCGCCGCTGGATCAGATCACTGCCGAGAACTTCGAAGATCTCGAAGTGCAGTGGGTCTGGAAGGGCGACAACTACGGCCCCTCCGTCGACAACATCCTGCGATCCACGCCGATCTACGTCAACGGGCGGCTCTACGGCGTCGCGGGACAGCGACGCACGGTGGTCGCCATCGACCCGGCCACGGGTGAAACGCTCTGGACCTTCCGCGAACCGCCGACCAAGCGGTGGGAGAAATCGATGCGGAAGAACTACGGTAAAGGCGTTGCCTACAGTGATGTGGATGGCGAAGGCCGGATCTACGTCGTCACGCCGGCGTTCTTCCTCCACGCGCTGGACCCAGACACCGGCTATCCCATCGAGAACTTCGGCAACAACGGTACGGTCGATCTGCTGGCGGATTTCGGCTATGAGTACGACCCGTATGACGGCATCCCCCAGGACGTGGGCTACATCACGAATTCTTCCCCACCCATCGTCGTGAACGGCACGATCGTCGTCGGTAACGCGCACGAGCAGGGCTACCACCAGACGCGGCGCGAGAACGTGCCGGGGCACATACTGGCCTACGACGCGAAGACCGGCGCGCACAAGTGGAAGTTCAACGTCATCCCGCAGCCAGGCGAGTTCGGCCACGACACCTGGGAGAGCGACGCCTGGTCCTACACAGGCAACGTGTCCGCCTGGGCGCCGATGTCGGCCGACCCCCAGCTCGGTCTCGTGTACGTCGTCACCGACCCGCCCACGAACGACCACTGGGGCGGCTTCCATCCCGGCGACAACCTGTTTGCGACCACGATCCTGGCACTTGACGCCGACACCGGTGAGCGGCGGTGGCACTTCCAGACGGTCCATCACGACATCTGGAACTACGACAACCCGACCGCCCCGAGCCTGCTCGACGTGTTGATCGACGGGGAACGGGTGCCGATCCTGGCTCAGACCACGAAGCAGTCGTTCGCCTACGTCCTGAACCGTGAAACCGGCGAACCGATCTGGCCGATCGAGGAGCGCGAAGTGCCGGAATCGACGATTCCGGGCGAGCAGACGTCGCCTACCCAACCATTCCCGACCAGACCGGCCGCCTACGAAGTACAGGGCATCACCGAGGACGACCTCATCGATTTCACGCCGGAGCTGCGGCAGCAAGCGATCGAGGTCGTCGCCGACTATCAGATGGGCCCGCTCTTCAATCCGCCACTCCACCGCGACAACGCCCTCGGCAAGCGGTCCGCCCTGCTCTGTCCGGGCGGCAACGGTGGCACGAACATCCAAGGTGGCACGGTCACCGATCCGGAGACCGGCATCCTCTACACCGCGTCGATCAGGTCGTGCGGAGCGCGCTTTCTCATTCCCGGCGCGGAAGCCGACGCCACGTACGAGAACCCGATCGGCACGACCCTCATGGACTGGGCGAGCGGCACGGGCGCCGGGGCGCCCCGCGTGCAGGGCCTGCCGATCTGGAAGCCACCCTACGGCCGGATCACGGCGATCGACATGAACAACGGCGACCACCTCTGGTGGATTCCCAACGGCGATACGCCGGACAACGTCAAGAACCACCCGGTGTTACAGGCGATGGACATCCCCAACACGGGAAACCGGTCGCACGCCACGGCGCTGCTCACGAAAACACTCCTGATATACGCCGAGGGGCGAGGTGGCCGCTCGCTCCTCTACGCGAACGACAAGGCAACCGGTGAGCGGCTCGGCACGGTGGAGATTCCAGCGCCGACGAACACCGCAATCATGACCTACCTGCACGACGGCAAGCAGTACATCGTCTTGCCGCTCGGCGGCCGCGGCTACTCCGGGTCGCTCGTGGCCCTGGCCCTGCCGTGAATCCTGCAGCCCAGCGGTTCCACGCCGAGGCCGGGACATGTCCCGGCCTCGGCTTTTTCCCCTGCGCCCGATACCGGGCCCAACACCAAGGAGGTTCGATGCATTCTGCTCTTCGCCCACTGTGTTTTACGCTGTCGCTCGTCCTCACATCGATTGGTCTCGCCTCGTGCGGTCCCGGCGCCGACGAGGCCCCCGCCGCCGACGCGCAGGAGATGGCGACCCCGGAGAACGAGGGTACGCTCGCCGCGGATCTCCTCAAGGACTGGGAGAGCTTAAAGACCTTAATGATGGAAGTGGGCGACGCGATGCCGGCCGACAGCTTCGACTACAAGCCGACAGACGAACTGCGCAACTTTGGTGAGCAGGTCATGCACGTCGCAGGTGCCCAGGTCGGCGCCATGGGGCGTATCGACGCCAGCGCCGAGGCGCCCGACCTTGGAGAACCGACGGAGAAAGCTGACTTCCTTCAAGCGCTCAGCGACTCGTTCGACTTCGGCACTCAGATCCTGCAGGACCAGACCGACGCGTCGCTGCAGGAACTGGTCGATGGGGCATTTCTCGGCGAGACGTCCCGCGCGCGGATCGTCTATCGAACGATGACCCACACCTATAGCGAGTACGGCATCCAGACGGTCTATCTTCGGCTGAACGACGTCGTGCCACCAGCGAGCCGTTAGTCTGGGCACGAGTTCGTCCAAACGGCACACGGACGTTCGATGCGAGTGATGCTTGCCGGCCTGGTCCTGACGGTCTTCACCGTGACCGTCCACGGCCAGCCGGCGCGCCCGGACGATGCGCTGGTCCGCCGGCTCGCCGCCGGCGAAGCCATCTTCGGAATCTTCTCGGGCGACAAAACGGCCGAACAGGGCGCGTCGATAGCGCGAAACCGCGAACTCGACTTCGTCTTCTATTCACTCGAGCGCGGGCCGTTCGACCTGCCGCAGATGCAGACGTACATGGAGGGTATGGTGGGTGCCGCGACCGGCGGTGCCCACCCGATCCTGCTGCGCATTCCGCCGATCCGAGACGACCGGCAGGCGGCGCGCGACCGTACCGGGCGGGGCATCGACGCCGACGCCGGCGGCATCGTCTTCCCGCACGTCGAGTCAAGGGCCGACGCGGAGCTGGCGGTGGCCGCCATGCGGAGCCGCGGGCCGGTCTGGCCCGATCGGGATGCCAGGCTCCTCAGCATGCTGCTCATCGAAGACCAGGTGGGCATCGACAACGTCCGCGACATCGTCAGCACGCCTGGCGTGAGCATGGTGTCGCCGGGCCCGGGCGATCTCCGGCGCGTCTACGACGGCGACGGCGAGGCGATCGAGCATGCGATTCAGACGGTCCTGGCGGCGTGCAAAGAATTCGATGTCCCGTGCGGTATCACAGCGGGTGTGGACGACATCGCCGAGCGCATTGCCCAAGGCTTCCGGGTGATCATTCTCACCGACCCGGATGCGCTGCCGATCGGCCAGCGGGCCGTCGGCCGCAGGAACTGATCCGAGAGGTTCGGCCGCACTCCCCAGCGCAGCAGCCCGCCACAGAATGCGTTCCGACCCTTTTCTAACCGGCTCAAAATCCGTATAATGGGCTGATCCAAGGAGCCGTTGCGGCCGAGGGTGGCCGTCCGGACTCGTGCACTCGACGTTGAGCATGTTGAAATCAACGCTCGATCTCCTAGGCACGGCGCTCGTGTACATGGTGGCGACGGCCGCCGCCGGGCCTGTCCTGCGAGCCCAGGCGCCGGCCCAGGAACCGCCCGACGCCGCCGCCCCTGCCGTCGACTCAGTGACAGCCGAGCTCGAGGCGCACACCGCCCTCATCGGCCAGTACTGCCTCCGTTGTCACAACGACCGCGCCATGCGCGGCAATCTCTCGCTGGAAGCCTTCGACGTCACGCACCCCGAGGCAAATGCGGAGGTGGCCGAACGGATCTTCCACAAACTGACGGCCGGCATGATGCCACCGCCTGGCTCGCGGCGCCCGGACGAACTTGAGATACAAGCGCTCGTCGCCGCTATGGAAGCGCGCATCGACGAAGCGGCGGCCGCTAGCCCGAATCCGGGCCGACGGACGTTCCAGCGCCTCAACCGCGCCGAGTACACCCGGTCGGTGCGCGACCTGCTGAAGATCGACGTCGACGTCAACGCGTTCCTTCCGCCCGATACGATGAGCCAGGGCTTCGACAACATCGCCGACGTGCAGACTTTCTCGGCGACGCTGTTGGAAGGCTATCTGCGTGCGGCCGATCACGTCAGCCGTCTGGCCGTCGGTGACCCGCAAGTGTCGCCGAGTGAAGCGACCTACAAGGTGCCGCGCACCGCCTCGCAGTTACGGCGGGCCGAGGGCGCCCCCTTCGGCACGCGCGGCGGTGTCGCTGTCGTCTACAACTTCCCTGCCGACGGCGACTACATCTTCAGGGTCATGCTGCACTCCGAACTGGTCGGCGAACTCTTCGGGATGACGGCCGGCGACCAGGAAAAGATCGAGATCTCGGTGGACGGCGAGCGCGTGGCGCTGCTCAGTATCGATCCGTTCATGCATGAAGCCGATCCGAACGGCATGACGATGGCGACCGAGCCGATCGCCGTCAAGGCCGGCCCGCGACCGGTGGCCGCGGCGTTCCTCAAACGGTTCGAAGGTCCGGTGGACGATCTCATGGGCCCGCATGAGCACACGCTCGCCGACACGGACATCGGAACGGCTCGCGGCATCACGACGGTGCCCCACCTGCGCGACTTCACCATCGGCGGGCCGTACGACGTCACCGGCGTCTCCGACACGCCGAGCCGGCGCGCCATCTTCACCTGCCGGCCGATCGCGGCCGACCAGGAAGTGCCGTGCGCCAGGGAGATCGTCTCGCGGCTGGCGGCGCACGCCTACCGGCGCCCCGTTGACAACGTGGACCTCGACGGGCTCATGCGGTTCTACGAGCGCGGCAGGGCCGACGGCGACTTCGAGAGCGGTATCCGCATCGCCGTCCAGGCATTGCTCGCCAACCCGCAGTTCGTGTTCCGGTTCGAACAGGCGCCGCGGAACGTGCCGGCGGATCGTATTTATCGGATCAGCGACATCGAGTTGGCGTCGCGCCTGTCCTTCTTCCTCTGGGCCACGGTGCCCGACGCCGAGTTGGTCAACGAGGCCATCCAGGGTACCCTCGCAGATCCCGTCCGGCTCGAGCACCAGGTGCGGCGGATGCTGGCCGATCCGCGCGCGGAAGCGTTCGGCACGAGATTCGCGTCGCAGTATCTCCGGCTGCAGGACCTCGACAAGATCCACCCGGACGCCGTCAGCTACCCGTACTACGACCAGACGCTCGCACGATCGCTGCGCCGCGAGACCGAGCTCTTCTTCGAGCACCTGGTTCGAGACGATCGCAGCGTGCTCGATCTGCTCGATGCCGATTACACGTTCGTGGACGAGCGTGTCGCGAAGCACTATGGGATTCCGAACGTCACCGGCACACTCTTCCGGCGCGTCAGTCTGCCCGAGGAGCGGCGCGGGATCCTCGGCCACGGCAGCATCCTGGCGTCGACGTCACTGGGCAACCGGACGTCGCCGGTGCTGCGCGGTAAGTGGGTGATGGAGGTGCTGCTCGGCAGCCCGCCGCCGCCGCCGCCGCCCAACGTGCCGGAGCTCGAGGAGACCGAGGCGGTCGCGGGTGAGCGTCGCCTGTCGGTGCGCGAGCGGATGGAAGAGCATCGCTCGAATCCAGCCTGCAGCTCGTGCCATCGCGTCATCGACCCGCTCGGACTGGCGTTGGAAAACTTCGACGTCACAGGAGCCTGGCGCCTCAAGGACAGCGGCATGCCGATCGACCCGTCCGGCGACCTGTACGACGGCACGCCGCTCAACGGCCCGGCAGATTTGCGCAACGCGCTCTTGCACCGCTCACGAACGTTTCTCACGACCTTCACCGAGAACTTAATGGCCTATGCCATCGGCAGGCGGATCGAGTACTACGACATGCCAGCGGTGCGGGCTATTATGGGGAACGCGGCCGAGCACGACCATCGAATGTCGGCATTCATTCTCGGTATCGCCAACAGTGCGCCATTCCAGATGAGCCAGGCGGAAGATATGCTGACCGAAGACGCACCAGCGGAGCCAGCTGCTCAAGACGTCGAGCCCGACCGATACTGACGTGACCGGCAGCCCGTGGTGGACGTCTGGCGTAGCAGCGAGGCCGGTGAGGCGCCCCGTTGGCAAGGCACGACGAGTGAGAATATTGGGAATATTTCAATGAGAAGTAACGCAGCCAGCGGGGATGCATCGCCGGCCGAATGCCGCCGCACGTCCACCACGGGCTGCTAGGAGACAGAGGCGATGTACATCACCAAGAAACATCTTTCGCGACGCACGGTCCTCCGTGGCATGGGCGCCTCCCTCACGTTGCCGCTGCTCGACGCCATGGTACCGGCCCACACGTTGTGGGCACGGACGGCGGCCTCTAGCCCGACGCGCCTCATGGCCATCGAGATGGTGCACGGGTCGGCTGGCGCGACGAAGGTGGGTATCACCAAGAATCTCTGGTCGCCGGCCGCCACCGGAGGCGAGTTCGACCTCAGCCCGACCAGCATGCGTCCGCTCGAGCCGCTGCGCGAGCACCTCACGATCATCAGCAATACCGACGTGCGCAACGCCGAGGCGTTCACAGCGCCCGAGACGGGCGGCGACCACTTCCGCTCCAGCGCGACCTTCCTCACGCAAGAACACCCGAAGCAGACGGAGGGGTCGGACATCCACGTCGGAACCTCGATGGATCAGCTGTACGCGCAGCGGTTCGGCCAGGACACGCCGATCCCCTCGATGCAGCTCTGCATCGAGAACGTCGATCAGTCGGGTGGCTGCGCCTACGGCTACGCCTGCGTCTACACCGACACCATCAGCTGGGCGTCACCGACCGAGCCGCTACCGATGGTGCGCGACCCGCGCGTGGCCTTTGACCTGCTCTTCGGCGCCGGCGCCACGCCCGAGGAGCGCGCTGACCGCCGCCGGACCGACCGCAGCATCCTCGACTGGATCACCGACGAGGTCTCCCGGCTCAAGCGGACGCTGGGGCCGACCGACCGGAACCGGCTGGACGACTATCTAGACGACGTGCGTGAGATCGAGCGCCGGATCCAGCGAATCGAGACACTGAACACGAGCGGCGAGCCGCGGGAGCTGCCCGAAGCGCCGATTGGCGTTCCTGACTCCTTCCGGGAGCACGTCGAAGTCATGTTCGATCTCCAGGCGCTGGCCTTCCAGTCGGACCTGACGCGCGTATTCTCGTTCAAGATGGGCCGCGACGCCTCCGGCCGCACGTACCCCGAGAGCGGCACGACGCGCGGCTTCCACCCCGCGTCACATCACGGCGAGCGGGAGGACCGGGTACTCGAGTTCGCCAAGATCAACACCTATCATGTCAGCTTGATCCCGTACTTCCTGAACAAGCTGAAGAGCATTCCGGACGGCGATGCCACGCTGCTCGATCGAACACTCATCCTCTACGGGTCGCCGATGGCCAATTCGAACATCCATAACCACAAGCGATGCCCACTGTTCCTCGCCGGTCACGCGAACGATCAGCTGAAAGGCAACCTCCACGTGATCGCGGACGATCGCACGCCGATGGCCAACGTCATGTTGACTCTGCTCCACAAACTAGGGCTCGACGATCTCGAGAGCTTCGGCAACAGCACGGGCACGCTGTCGATTTGATGGCAGACTCCGGAAGCGCCACACACCTGTCGGAGGGTTCCTGATGCGGGGCAAGCGGATTCTCAGCGGCTTCACGGTGAGCGTCATCGCGGCGCTCTGCTTTCCCTTGCTCGCCGCCGTCGAATCGCCGGTGGCGGACGCCGCCATGCACGGCGACACCGAGACGGTCCGGGCACTGCTGACGGACGGCGTCGATGCCAACCCGGCGCAGGGCGACGGCATGTCCGCCCTGCACTGGGCGGCGGTCAACGGTGATGTCGAGACGGCGCAGATGCTGCTCTACGCCGGAGCCAACGTGCGCGCCACGACCCGGCTTGGCGCGTACACTTCGCTCCTACTCGCCAGCCAGCATGGCCAAGCCGCCGTCGTCGACGCGTTGCTCGACGCCGGCGCCGACGTGCACGCCACGACGACCAGCGGTGCGACCTCGCTCATGCTGGCGGCGGCCTCCGGTTCAGCCGAGGTCGTCACGTCCCTCATCGCGAGCGGGGCCGACGTGAACGTGCTGGAATCTGGGCGCGGCCAGACGGCGCTCATGTTTGCTGCCGCGCTCGGCCGCGCGCAGGCGCTCGACGTGCTGCTGGCGCACGGCGCCGACACCACCCTGGCCACTACGGTGGTGGATGTCGTCGAAGTGGACAAGGAAGTCAAGGCCGCCCACAAGCAGCGCCAGGAGCGGGTCGAGGGCGAGCTTAAGGCGGCGATGGAAGCGGGCCTCGCAGCCAACCCGGACATCATCCAACCGGAGCCCCAGGCCGGGCAGGACGAATCCGGCAGTCCCAATATCTTTAAGCGGTTCTTCGCCTGGATCGTTCCGGGTAGCGGCGGCGAAAACGATGAAAAGGAGCCCGAGCGACTCTCCTACGTACAGCTGGTCGGAAAGCAGGGCGGTTTAACGCCCCTGCATTTCGCCGCGCGCCAAGGCCATACCGACTCGGTCAGGAGCCTCCTGGCTGCCGGCGCCGACATCAATGCCCCGACCGGTGATGGGACGACACCGATCCTGATCTCGACGATCAACGGCCACTTCGACCTGTCGCAGTACCTGCTCGACCAGGGAGCGGACGCCACGATCGCCAGCGAAGCCGGTGCCACCCCGCTGTACGCGACGATCAACATGGCATATGCGCCGCGCACGCTGTACCCGCAGCCGACCGCGTTTCGGCAGCAGCGGGTCACGTATCTGGAATTGATGGAGGCGTTGCTGGATGCCGGCGTCGACGTGAATGCCCGGCTCACGAAGAAGATCTGGTATTCGGGCTACAACTTCGATCAATCAAACGTGAACGAGACCGGCGGCACCGCGTTTTGGCGCGCGGCCTATGCGAGCGACATCGAGGCGATGCGCCTGCTCGTCGCCCGGGGCGCCGATCCCGACATTCGAACCCAGAAGACTCCCAGACGCCGCCGTCGCAACGACCCGGACCTGAAGGACGACCCGTCTGGCTTGCGACCGGTCCCTCTGGGCGCGCCTGCCGTCACGCCACTCCAGGCGGCCGCCGGGGTCGGCTACGGATTCGGCTTTGCCGCTAACTCGCATCAGTTCCATCCCGGTGGCATGTTGCGCGCCGTCAAGTATCTCGTGGAGGAACTGGGCGCCGACGTTAATGTCCGCGACCACGACGGCTACACGGCGATGCACCACGCCGCCGCCCGAGGCGACAACGAGATGATCCAGTATCTGGTCTCGCAGGGGGCGAATCCGACGTTCGTCAGCCGACGAGGCCAGACGACGGTCGACATGGCGAACGGTCCGGTGCAGCGCATCGAGCCGTTCCAGGCGACCATCGCGCTCCTAGAAAGCCTGGGCGCCGTCAATAACCACAACTGCGTGTCCTGCTAGCAGCGCGTGGTGCAAGTCCCCCGGGGCACCGAGACCGGCCCGGCGCCCACCCCGCAAGGCGCGAGGTTACACATGGCGGGCAACTTCCCGGTCGGCGGACGGAGCGTCTCGCGTCGCGAGCTGATCAAGCGCGCGCTCATGGCCGCCGCGGCGGCGGCCATGTCGGCCGAGACCCTCGCGCACGTCGGGTCCGACCAGACGCCGTTCGACACATTCGACACACTGTCACGGGCCGAGGCCGAGACCCTCCAGGCGATCGTCGCCCGTCTCATCCCGACCGACGAGCACGGCCCCGGCGCGAGCGAAGCCCGTGCGGATCACTACATCGACCAGGCGCTGCGCGGCGCCCTGTCCGCGTCACGTCAGGCCTACGCCGACGGCCTGGCCGGCGTCGACACCTACGCGCAAACGTCGAAAGGCGCCCTCTTCGCGGCGCTTCCACCCGACGATCAGGACAGTGTCCTGCGCGAGATGGAGGCCAACACGGCAACCGGCTTCAACCCGGACGCGTCGACCTTCTTCGAGCTGCTCCGCACTCATACGATCGAAGGTACGTTCGGCGATCCGTATTACGGCGGCAACACGAATTTCGTCGGGTGGGATCTGATTGGGTATCCAGGGGTCCGCGTGGTCGTCACACCTCGCCACCAACGACTCGACGTCGCGCCGAGGCCGGTCCACCGGTCGGCCTACGATTTTGGACGATTCGTGAAGGAAGTGCTGAACCGTGGCCGTTGACCTGCCGAAGACGGACGTGGTGATTGTCGGATTGGGTGCCGTCGGCGGCGTGGCCGCGTTGCCGCTCGCGACGGCGGGGCTCGATGTCATCGGGCTCGAGGCGGGCGCGTGGATGAGCCGCCGCGACTTCGCCCCGGACGAGCTGCGCAACCGCGCCCGCGGGTGGCCCCACGCGGTCCAGAAGGCGAACCTGGAGATCCCGGTGCACCGGCCGCACGCGTCGGCGTCGGATTCCCCCCGGCCGACCGTCCATCCGATGATGAACGCGGTCGGCGGCACGTCTCTGCACTACTGGGGCCAGAGCTGGCGCTTGAACCCCTGGGACTTCAAGGTCGTGAGCGAGACGACCCGCCGGTACGGCGCGTCGCGGATCCCCCCTGGCTCGACGGTCGAAGATTGGCCGTTCGGGCTCGAGGCACTCGAGCCGTACTACGACCTGGTCGAGCACGAAGTGGGCGTCTCGGGTCAGGCCGGTAATATCAACGGCACGATCGACAGTCGGGGCAACGTGTTCGAAGGCCCCCGCCGGCGTGACTATCCGATGCCGCCGCTCCGGGGCACGGGCTTCACCGAGCACATGACGGATGCGGCGCGAAGTCTCGACTGGCATCCGTTTCCCGGCCCGGCGGCTGTCAATTCCCAGCCGTACCAGAACCGAGCAGCGTGCGTCTATCACGGATTCTGCAGCCGCGGGGGCTGCCATGTCGACGCGAAGAGCTCCACCGCCGTGTCGACGATCCCGATGGCGCAGCAGACCGGG
>Ga0310121_10005122_pt1 | contig 11362 bp, 10 predicted proteins | sample CB27_Tmax_986_MG_FD_203504 | JGI IMG/M metagenome (GOLD analysis project Ga0310121, IMG submission 203504) | Marine microbial communities from Western Arctic Ocean, Canada - CB27_Tmax_986 | ecosystem: Environmental > Aquatic > Marine > Oceanic | place: Canada: Western Arctic Ocean | collected...
AAGACGACGTTTCGTAGCCTTAACGAACTGTCTTGAAAATCACTCACCAATGGCCAGTCGGCTCTTCCCTATTTTCCCCGCACCCACTGTTCGAGTCAGCGCGGAACAGCGACGCCAACTCCGTAGTTGTACACTAGTTGTCCACCACGTTCGGCCGTCTGAACCAAGAACAGTAGGCCGACCATACCGGCAACTATAACTGGCAACCACCGCAAACGTGAGACAAGGCGTTCGGACCATTCCAGCACAAATCGAACTACAGCGAAAACATTAAAAAACACTGTGGTCCGAAGCGCCGACGTCCAATGCTCATCGAGCACACTGTGTGCCATCCCTGGAATTCTAAATTCTTCTGCATCTGAACGACCGGTAACATACGTAACAATAAGTGCTACGGATCCCACGAGATATAGACCTGTGGACACAGACCGGAGCGTCGCCTTTGGATTAACCCCGAGCATCGCAAGATCGATAGCTGCCGCAGTCACTAACAACGCGATCGGGAAGTGAACGAAAATCGGATGCAGCGGGGTCACGGGGCGACTCGCCACGGTGAAACGTGCGGCCACTCTCGAAGCGCGGCTTTCGCCCACTCATTAGTTTTACCTTCGTGACAGGAAACACACGGGTTCGGCACTCCGTAGCGTTCCGTATCTTCCGGAGATATAAACCGAAATGTGTGACTCCGAACGTTTACATCTCCGATAGTCCGTGCGATTCTCGGCATATGACAAGCGATACACGAACTTCCTTCGCTGTCGGATTTGTGTTGAGTGTGGTACTCGAGTGAACCTACAGGTCCAGGTTGCAACTGCGGTTGATGACAGGAAGCGCAGAGCTCATCAGCGGGCGCAACCAAATCCGACTCGTGAGTAGTGCCATGAACATCGTGGCACCCAAAACAGGTGACTCCATCAACATACATTTGGCTCTGCACATAGTCGTTACCCTGCATTCGATTCTTGTGTGCGGATCCTTCTGGCCAATGGGTAAACGTTTCTTCGCCGAGATGCGGCGTGTCAAGTTCCCACACGTCGGCAAGTCGATGCCCTGGTCTAAAACCAACAGGCCAATCAAAGTATTTGCCATCGATCGGATTGTCAGCGGGAACGCCTTGAGAATGACATTGGATGCAGATATCGTCGGCACGAATATGGTCGAGTTTGGCTGGGTTGATGATTGTTTCAGCAACAGGATCAAGAACATGGGACCGACCAGGACCATGGCAGGCTTCACAGCCAACATTCCACTCTGTCACTGTTTTAGTCTTCACGTCATAGTTCACAGAGTGACAACCGTCGCATAGCGGCCCAGTTGGCCGTTGCATTTGATCCAAGGGGTAATGTTCCACCCACCATTCCGTGCCAGGTCGAGCGCCGTACCGGCTCCATTGCCGATTCGCGACATCCCATTGCGCCGGTAACACAAAAAAATCATTACCTCTCTGCGTGAAATACCTCTGTTTCCATTTGCTTCCATAAGTGAATGCAACATCTTCGAGACGGAAAGTTCGAAGTGGATCGTCGGACTCAAAATCTCCCAGAACCACATCCGGATGTTCACGGGGATTGGTCAAAACATTTGCCATGAGTGTCTTCTGCCAACGACTGTAGATGTCATTGTGGCAATCCTGACACTCGGCCGAACCGGTGAACTCAGCCGGCAATTCACGCACAGACCGATGAATCGGTGGTGACGAGCAGGCGGCCGTTGTAACAATTACGGGCAGCAGCATCCGCCCAACACGAAACACCTTAAAAATCCGCGTCATGCCCACCCAGTGTATAAACTGATCGCCATCATGGGAATAGGCAGACGAAAACTGACTGTGCACATAGTCACCATCGCCGTAACTGCGAGCCCTTTTATGACTATCGCACAATCGAATGAGGATTCGCAGTGTGCACTCATATGTACGCCAGAATTCAAAGTAGAACCCCAAATCACGTTGGAGAATCTTTTTTTCAGGCCCCGAGTCGAAGACCTCGGTGACGGCGCTACGACATCTATTACTCGACAAGACCGAGAATCGGTATTCGAACTCGCTATCGTGATGGGAATTCCAACAGAGATTCCTCGCATAGGGTTCACCGTTGAAACGATCCTCTCTCCATTTGGAGAAACCGACTTGAATCCGTTCACTGGAGCAACAGGCGCTGTTTTCAGTAGCACGGCGACCCGAGACAATGGCATAGAACTCGAGTTTGAAGTCAATTTCGACTGGTTGACGGCAGACCAAACCGGCGGATGGATTGCAAGTCACTTTGACGTAGTTGACAAATTTAGCCCAGCAGAACGTCCGACGGACACCAGCCTATACACACACAAACTGAACTTTGAACTTGATATGGCTTTCTTGATCTTCCACTGGCTACCAGAAAATACCTGGCTCAAGAATGTCGAGTTGGAAGGCTCGCTTGACTACGTCGCAACCGGATTGCCAAGTGCAGGTGACATCGTCGGCGGACAACGTTATCTCGATGATGCAAGCCGGTGGTCGTTTTCACTACTTGCGGTATTACCGCTGGCGCCACTCTTCCCATAGCTAATTCGTCTACATCGAACAAACCGAAGCGCTTCATCGCTCGCCCTTGCATTAACTATTAACGACGAAACCTGCAACCTTACGCTCAAACTTCGTGTGCTTTTTGGCTAACTGGACTCAGTAATCGATGGTCCGTCAAAAATTACATGTAGCGGATCACGGATTCCTCGCGCTCATTCGAAATTGACGAATCTGACTCACTGCCGCCTCAATCTGCATTCGCAGTATTTGCTCTCCGTATTCAGCTGTCGATCGACGCGCATCTCCAATTAATCCAGTGCCATCTCCCGTTACACCTTCCGAGAGCCTATCGAGCCTAAGCATCGATGGATTCAAGAACAGCAGGCTCGCCGTATCGTGAATGCTCGCATGAGAACCGACCGCCGCTGATGTCTCTCCTTGACGCAGGAGCCAATCGTCACCAGGCCCAGGGTAGTACGCCGTCACGTGATGAACACGACTCGTCGTGTCAACCCATTCAAGATTAAGAGCCTCAGCAACTGCTGCCTGACCAGCCTGATTTCCTCCACTATCGCCTATCAGAGCAATGTCAATAAACCCATGTTGCACGAGGCTTCGCGCGGCATACTCTAATACTTGCTCAAAGATTGATTGCGGAGTTGTGATCGTGCCGGCAAAACGCATGTGGCCAGTTACTGGCGAGACACCTCCTTCAGGCACGTATGCCATTACCGGCGCCACCAACGAATCGCCCAAGCGTTTTGCTATTTCACCAGCCTTATAACGCACCAGATAATTGTGTTTCCCAAGGACCATATGAGGCCCGTTCTGTTCAGTTCCCCCGGTGGGAATGATCGCTGTGGTCATACCATCGGCAATTGCGTCTCTTACCTCCATCCACGTCATTTCTTCCAAAAACACTGTTTCCGGAAATTGAGCGAAACCGAGTGATTCCGCACCCATTATGAAAAAACTTGCAACCATAGAACGAATGGCGATATTCATTGATCGCATAATACCCATATCTAGGTCTTCGATAAGAACTTGGCTCCCTCACATTAGGAGACCCCAGTGCGGAATCAAAGACTCCTTCTTGCACTTGCACTCACGGTGACCGTTCCTATTGCGGCTCAAGGTCAGAATTGGCCTCAATTCAGAGGTCTCAACGGCGGGGTCGCCAAAGACCACGACACCCTACCCGAAACCTGGGACACAGAGCGAAACGTCGTTTGGGAGGTCAACGTCCCGGGACGAGCGTGGAGTTCTCCGATCGTTTGGGGCAACCATATCTTCGTCACATCAGCCGTCAACACATCAGGAATCGAGACGACTATCAAACCATTAAGACAATACCAATCACGTTCATTCGACGGACCAATGACTGGAGATAATCTTGAGACACCGACTGCACCATTGCGATGGGTACTCTATGACATCGATTTCGATACCGGACATATCCGATGGCAACGAACACTTCACACGGCATCACCAAACGCTAAACACGAGAAAAACAGTTACGCCTCCGAGACTCCTATAACCGATGGACAACGAGTGTACGTCTATCTTGGATACGTAGGCCTCTTTGCATACGACTTAAACGGAAACGAGCAGTGGTTCGTGCCAATTCCTGCACGTAAAATGCGGCAGAATTGGGGATCCGCCTCATCGCCTGTCGTTTATCGTGACCGTGTATTTATTGTCAATGACAACCTTGAGCAATCGTTCGTAGCGGCATTCGACAGCGCCTCAGGTGACGAGCTGTGGCGGATCAGCCGAAACGAAGATTCGAATTGGTCGACGCCAATCATCTGGAATAATGAGTTGCGAACGGAACTCATCACAACCGGTACGGCCGGTGTCCGTTCATATGACTTCGACGGCAACGAACTCTGGACGCTGTCGGGAATGTCATCTATTCATGTAGCCACACCGTTGACGAAACACGGTCTCCTCTATATTAATTCTGGCTACACCGCTGATTCGAGCCGACCGGTGTACGCAGTTCGTCCTGGGGCAAATGGAGACATTACTCTCTCTGCGGGTTCGACAAGCAATGACTACATCGTTTGGTCACATCCACAGCTCGGGTCGTACAATCCCTCGGCACTCGTCTATGGAAATTTTCACTACACACTGCTCGACCGAGGCATCTTGATCTGTTACGACGCACGCACCGGCCGTGAAGTTTACCCGCGGCAAAGGTTAGCTCGAGGAGGCAATCTGTTTACTGCCTCGCCCTGGGCTTACAACGGAAAGATATTTGCGATCAGCGAAGAAGGCGATACGTACGTCGTCAAAGCCGGCGATCAATTCGAATTACTCGGAATCAATCCTCTAAACGAATGGACACTAGCGACCCCAGCCATCGCAAACGGAAGCTTAATTATTCGGACAGTATCGAAGTTGTTTCGAATCTCTCAAACTTGAGCGGAAAAATAGACTTACTTTGACCTTCTGTCCATTTTTCGTCGAGATCCGACTGATTTAACTGCGTTCCTGGAACTACGATTTCAAGATACGGTCCATCATACCGACAACCGTAACCACCAGTTGAGAAACCCAATTTGCCGCACATACCGTCCGAGAGGTACTCTAGGGCTGTACGAAGTGACTCAGGGAGGACCGTTTCATGACCTCAACCCCGAATTCCAGTCTAGTAATAGCCTGTTGTCTTGCTCTCCTAATGTCTGTCAACCTCGATGGACAATCGTTGACTTCAGCAGACAATTCGGTAACGTTCGCAAAGGATATCGCACCGATTCTTCAACGGAGCTGTCAACAATGCCACCGACCCAACTCGGTCGCACCAATGTCGCTTCTTACGTATGAGGATGTTCGCCCCTGGGCGCGTGCGATCAAAATGCGCACCGGTCTCCGCAACCAACGTGGAGCAATGCCACCTTGGTTTGTTGAGCGAGACATCGGCATTCAGCATTATAAAAATGATCCTTCTCTGAGTGAAGAGGAAATCGAGAAAGTCGCACTTTGGGCCGATAGTGGTGCTCCGCTTGGAAACCCTGCTGACCTACCAGACCCAATTGACTTCGGAGACGAAAATGCTTGGTCAATCGGCGAACCGGACCTCATCTTAGAGTCTCCGTCAGTCACAGTCCCAACATCGGCTCCGGACAAGTGGACTTCGCTTGGCACTATTCCGACAGGTTTAATCGAAGATCGCTACGTAGCAGCCGTTGAGGTCAAAGAGTTCAACGACATCCCTTCCGACTCGGCTGGCGATACGGTCGGTGGACGTTACGTCTTTCACCACATGACCTATGCCTCCGTTGTCCCAGATGGGATGGCAGACGCCGGCTCGACACGGTTTCCCGTGCACGAAGTTGGTAGAAATGCGGACATCTTTCCTGAGAACGCGGGTAGGCTGCTGAGAGCGGGTTCGGCCTTAGAACTCGAAACTGCACACCTACATGCCAATGGTCGAGAAACTAACGCACACCTAAAATTCGCTTTCAAGTTACACCCAAAGGGCTACGAACCTGAAATCAAACACTCCAGAACCTTCGTAGGTAATGGAGTAGACATTGACATCAAGCCAGACACGGCCGACCAGCAACTCCATGCCTACCGAGTCCTTGAAGAACACACCAAGATTGTGTCGTTCGAGCCACATCAGCATGCTCCAGGCACTCGCATGTGTGTTGAAGCTATCTGGGGTCATAACATCGAAACGCTTGGCTGTGTGGGATACGACCACAACTGGGTAAAGCAGTACATCTACCAAGATGATTACGCACCGCTGCTTCCAAAAGGTACCGTCTTACACATTATTGGCTGGTTGGACACAACAATTACCAATCGAAATGTTGCGGATCCGAGAAACTGGTCTGGTGGGGGCCGTCGTTCCGTGGCCAACATGTTCATTGATTTAGGTGAAGCTCTAGAACTCACAGACGAACAATTCGAACGTGAAATGGCCGAAAGACGTGAGAGACTCGGTCTGACGCTAAATGACCATGTTATTGGCTGCCCTCTCTGTTTGGTGGAGTTTCCCTCTCAGGTTCGTCCAGCCAACGATCAGTAATTGTTACCTCCACGAGCGAGGTAAAGGATTCCGGTTCATGAAAGTTAGATTCGCTTGGCTGTCCATTGGGCTAACGTTCCTACTTTTTTTGCCAAATAACGCAGACTCTCAAACGCGATTTACGTTTTCAAGAGGGCAGAGTGTCTCACCAGCTTATGAGGGTTGGTCGCAAAATAACGATGGCTCGTACACCTTGTTCTTTGGTTATATGAACTCTAACTGGGAAGAAGAGTTAAATGTTTCGGTTGGGCCCGAAAACAACATCGAACCTGGCGGTCCCGACCGCGGCCAACCGACCCATTTCTATCCACGCCGTAATATGTTTCTTTTTACTGTCCAGGTCCCTGCCGACTTTGGAGACCAAGAGTTAGTCTGGACACTTACGACAAACGGCAAAACTGAGCGTGCCTACGGCTCGCTCAGAACTGACTATCTACTGGACAGACAAACCATTGCAACAGAGATGGGTGCTAATTTTGGCCGTGTCAGGGACGAATGGCGCACGAATGAGCCACCAAACCTCAATATCGCCATCGACCAACCTCGTCGAGTGGAACCAGGTGAACCACTCACGTTAGTTGCCTTTGCCGATGATGATGGAAAGCCGTCTGGTGACTACAGCCCGCCAGCGGTCGAACCTGGCAAGCCGCACCCGGCTTATTCACCACCCCGTCAAATCGTCCCCGGAAATCCTCCTGGACTTCGGTTTTCATGGATCGTCTATCGAGGCGATGCTTCACACGTCACATTTAATGTCCCACAGCTAAAGACGTGGCAAGATACACGCGTCTATTCGAATTCGCCCTGGTCCCCACCTTACAAGCTTCCTCCAGTTCCGGTTGACGGAAAATGGGAAGTTCAGGCAACATTCTCTGAGCCAGGAGTATACGTGCTACGTGCTGTCGCTGGAGATGGTGCATTGCTTACGAACGAGAACCTCACTATCACCGTGACGAAATAATCTATACGGTAGTCACACTTGACTGAGTTACCAACAAGGCCGAACAGCACCCGCTACAATGTCTTACGGGCAAAGCCTTGCCGGTGGCTAGTCAAGATCGATTTTGACGCGATCTTGCACTGGTTCACACTAGCCATGATGGCGAACAGTGGTATTTTCTTCAAGGCCGGACATGAGCCAAAACTATCTTAAGTTACGTAAACCTGCACGACGCGATCGTGCTTTATTTTTTGAGTAAACCAAAATGTGGGAACAAAATTATACGCCCGTTGCCGATAGCCTTGGCGCCTCAACCGTTGTGGCTGCCATCCCGCTCGTGATGTTATTTGTCATGTTGGGGGTCATCCGTAAACCTAGTTGGATCGCTGGCCTCAGCGCACTTGGTGTTGCCGTCGTCTTGGCGGTAGGCATTTATGGCATGCCCGTGCCTCAGGCCGGCATGTCCATGGTTAATGGTGCAGCCTTTGGTCTCTTTCCCATTGGTTGGATCGTAATTGCGTCGCTCGTTCTCTACCGCGTCACCGTTGATACCGGGAAATTTGAAATCATCAAAAACTCGATTGGCTCGCTTAGTAGCGACCGCCGCTTGCAAGCAATCTTGATCGGTTTTGCGTTTGGCGCATTCATCGAGGGCGCTGCCGGATTTGGCACCCCAGTTGCAGTCGCTGCCGCCATGCTCACCGGCCTTGGATTCTCACCATTCTATGCGGCGTTCATCTGTCTTCTTGCAAACACTGCACCGGTTGCGTTTGGCTCCCTGGGCATCCCAATCGTTACACTTGCTGGAGTTACTGGCCTCGACGAATTGGCACTGAGCTCCATGACCGGACGGTTCTGCGCGCTAATTGCCATCATCATCCCAGCCTACATCGTCGTGGTTATGTCTGGGTTCAAGCGGTCACTAGAGGTGCTACCGGCAATCCTAGTCTGCTCGGTCACGTTTGCAGGTGTCTTGTTTTTTGTGACCAACAACTACGGACCCTCCTTGGCAGTCATTCTCGCTTCAATCGCAGCGTTGATTGCGATGGTAACCGTAATGAAGTTTTGGAAGCCTTCACAAGTCTTTAGGCTTGAGGACGATGTAGAAGTCGACGCGGAACACAAAACATATACAACAGGTGAGATTATTTCCGCCTGGAGCCCGTACATGCTTCTTGTGGCGTTTGTCTTAGCATGGCGTTTCCCGCCACTCCAAGCGGCTCTTAATACGGTTTCAATCTCGTTTCCAGTACCGGGGCTCCATGAAGCCATCATGCGCGTTCAACCAATCACCCCGGAACCCTCACCATACGCGGCGATGTACAACTTCAACTGGTTGACCGCGGCAGGAACCTCATGCTTCCTCTCAGCCTTTGTGGCCTCGCTGCTCTTGGGCATGTCACCTGGAAAATTTGTTGGCATTGTTGGGGCTGTCCTCAAACAGTTGTCCAAACCATTGCTGACCATCGCATCTGTCCTTGGATTGGCGTTCCTGATGAACTACGCAGGCATGACCTCAACATTGGGACTAGCCTTCGCCGCAACCGGAGGGCTGTTCCCGGCGTTCAGTGCGATGCTTGGTTGGACGGGCGTCTTCCTGACAGGAAGCGATACATCGTCAAACGCGTTGTTCGGCACGCTGCAGGTCGTCACGGCGAACGAGATCGGACTGAACCCCATACTCACAGCCTCTTCAAATGCCGCAACCGGTGTGATGGGTAAGATGGTTTCCCTACAGAGTATCGCGGTCGCCGTTGCGGCTACTGGCATGGCCTCGTCCGATGAGGGACGACTATTCCGAAGGACACTAAAACACAGCATCATTCTGATGATCTTTATGGCCGTCCTTACAATGGTTTTCGCCTACGTGCTGCCGCAGTTTGTGCCACAGCCCTAAACGAGGTCCCAGCCACAATCCACCTACTAGCGTGCGAGTTGCGGCCACGGGACTTTCGTCAGACGGTCAAGCGAATCCTGGTCGCGTCCCGAACGAAACGGCTCCCTAGACCGCATGTCGTATCGGTCGCCTGCAGCTAGAAAATAGAAGAGCGACCCAGAATCAAGACTGCGTTGATTGTCATAAATGGCCACATAACTCCGACCGATGATCTCAAACATATCTCCCGTCACCACAATAGCTGTGTCTTCATCAAGCCCAATGCCAAGAAGGTCCGGCCGTGCTCGGAGCACCTCCAGCATGTCGGCATGTCGGTTCCGACGAAGTAAGTGTTGGTCGACACCCACGCCGCGCAGGAAACCCAACCCCTCTTCATGATCGCCCATCATGATGGTATTCGTCCTCGTATCTCCTCGAATGAGATACGAGCCCAGTATTGTCGCCCCAGCAGAAGAGCCACCGACTACACCGCCACGGTCGAGCACCCCCTGAATTTCGTCGTGGACTTTCGTGTGCAAATAGGCCTCGACCAGTCGCCACTGGCGACCACCACCAAACCACACACCTCTGGCGCGCCGAAGTTTAGAGACAAACAACTCGCTATTTGCAACATCCCGGTCGGACGTGTGCAGGACCGTAACGTTGGCAGCGCCAGCGTTCGTAAACGCGCGCAATCCTGGCCATGACTGATCATAGGTATCCTCGCCGCCAGCCGTCGGTATCACAACGATCGGAGCATTAACACCGCCGGCATGCACCAGAAACCGCTCCACGATCACCGGATCACGCATAGCCCCACCAACAAGCACGAGCGTCCCGTCCGTCGGGCCTACCTCCTGCGACAACAACATCTCGGCAACCAGAAAAGGAATAGCAGCTACCAACAGACACCGAGCGAGTCGCGACCGTTTCCAAGTCACCTTTTTGCTCAACACACAACTAATCAACTAACTGCTCCGTAAACTGTCAACTAGTGAACTTGTTCCGAGCCCCTGACCGTCGCAAGGGCACGCGTAATCGTAGCAGTCAATGTATCTACGTCAGCCTCAAACGTTCCCGCCACAACCGCACCGCTGGGAATTTCAATTGCAATAGCGACTCCACCATCGACCGGCGTGACGATCCAGCTAAACCCTCGCAGTGACACTGCATCCTCGGTTGCAGCGGGCGATTGAACAGCATGAAACGCCCCAAGGGTTAACTCCAGAACACGGCGAACATCGTTAACATCCCACGAGTGAGGCTCTGGCACATCAAGCTCAACGACTTTCTCGACGACGTGCTCTTTCCCCTTAATCAATACTTCCACCGTAAATGTCATACCAATGATGCTCCATCTGGCTGTGCTATTTGCCTGAGTTGTTCGTTTAATGTTTCCGGAACTGTGACGGGCTCCCGACACGAGAACTTTGTGCAGACATAGGCCGTAGCCGCACCAGTAACCATTTGCACGGCCTTGACATAAGGCAATCGTCGTCCCAACTCGTCCTGCTGTTCACCGGGAGACACGATCACTCTTACCGCAAACGGTAAATAATGACTGGCCACAACTCGTTCAAGCGCATTCAAATCGTTTGCACCACGTACACCGACCAACACCACTTGCGTTGGTGTCGCGTGATAACGGGCGAGCGCAGCCATAATCATCAGTAATACACGTGCTAGCTGACCGAGACGATTACCAAAGCGATTGAGTGTCCGTTCCACTTTACCAAGAAACGCTTCATTCCCGGTCAGATACCACAAAGTCATCAGGTTATCGACAGCAATCGACCCAGCCGAAGGCTCCGCTCCATCGTAATCCTCTTTAACTCGAAGTAGGATGCTCGGGTCATCGCCGGTCGTTGCAAACCATCCGCCGTCCTTGCCATCCCAAAACAACTCGTCTTGACGCTCTTGCAATCTAGTCGCCCAATCGAACCACTCAATTTCTCCGGTCGTTTGAAACAGCTCCAACGAACCCCATATTAGACACGCATA
>Ga0310121_10005124_pt1 | contig 11361 bp, 7 predicted proteins | sample CB27_Tmax_986_MG_FD_203504 | JGI IMG/M metagenome (GOLD analysis project Ga0310121, IMG submission 203504) | Marine microbial communities from Western Arctic Ocean, Canada - CB27_Tmax_986 | ecosystem: Environmental > Aquatic > Marine > Oceanic | place: Canada: Western Arctic Ocean | collected...
ACCGTTTCTCACACAAAGCCGAGCGACAACTCTGAGCAATCGGGGTTTGCGACCGCCCCAAGCGACCAATCTTCCCCAGCCGGCCATCCGCATAGCCGAATCAATCACCTCGCCGGGAACTGCTGAATCGTGGGCCGCCTCGAATTGTGGACCGCCTCGAACTGGACACTCGAGAGTTTCTGACCAAGACCATTGCATTGTTCTGAAAAATGATGGGAGCCATCTCTTATGCAACCACGTCTCACACTTCTATTTCTAAGCTGCTTTACCCTATTCTCGGCCGCCACGGCGGTTGCCGCCGAACCGACGGTGCAACGCCACGTTGTCGTCTATGGCAAAGAGGGGATGTTCGGTGGTTGGCCAGCGAATCACGGGATGTGGATTTGGGACAACGAGATTCTCGTCGGCTTTAGTACCGGTGTGCACAAGGATTTGGGCACTCGTCACAATATTGATCGGGATAAACCGGAGCACCATGTTTTGGCACGAAGCCTCGATGGCGGCTTGTCCTGGGAGATGGAGTACCCGGCGGAAAAAGGGATGTTGGTCAATCAAGGAGGAATGCGACACGGCACAACCGATCCCAGCCATACCGAATCGGCGCCCATTGCAATCACAAAGCCGATCGAATTCGCGCATGCCGACTTCTGCATGACGATGCGGTTCCAAGACGCAAATGTCGGCACCTCGCGGCTCTATTACTCGTACGACCGTGGTCACGAATGGAGTGGCCCGTTTCTCGTGCCGAGTTTTGATCAACCTGGTGTCATGGCGAGAACGGATTACATTGTCAACGGTCCCAGTGATTGCCACGTGTTTCTTACGGAATCCAAGTCGGATCATGAAGAAGGTCGGGTCTTTGCCGCGCGCACGACCGACGGGGGCGTGAGCTGGAAATTCCTGTCCTTCGTCGGCCCAGAGCCGAATGGCTTTTCCATTATGCCGGCCACGGTGCGACTCTCCGCCACGCATCTGGTTATGACCACTCGCCGACGTGAAGGTGAGGAGGAAGCGCACCATCGTTGGATCGACACCTGGGAGTCGCATGACAACGGCAACCGTTGGTCGGCGCTGGGAGATGCCGTCGACGATCTTGGCGAGGGGAATCCGCCCTCGATGATCCAACTGCACGACGGTCGCTTGTGCGTGACGTATGGCGTGCGGAAACCATCGTATGAAATACAGGCCAAGTTCAGCGGCGACCAAGGGAACACGTGGAGCGATCCGGTCGTTTTGCAGACCGGCGGCGGGGGTCGTGACCTGGGCTACACGCGATCCTTGCAACGGCCCGACGGCAAGATCGTTACGCTTTATTACTTCCAGCCAAGTGAAACACCCTACCGAAGAATCGTGGCCACGATTTGGGACCGCGGCTAGGCCCGATCATTGAGCACCGACGGTTATTTTCCCGGCGTATTTTCAGTTTAGCTCTATTCATCTCGGTCACGCGTGCTGTAGATTGACATCCAGTGGCAAAAAAAAGGGCAGTGTTCGGCTGGTTTGTTGTCCGGCCTTTAGGAAGATTTCGCGCGTTACTTACGCCGTCACGATATCTTACAGTTACGATCCGGTCTCTCCTTGTTCGAGGCAAAGTACTTCACACGGTCGCGGGACAAGCGAGATAAGACCTAGGATGCGAAAGCGGTGGGCAGAAAACCTGAGTCACTAAAAGTTCACGACGAAAATAGGGCAATCAAATAGGGCAAAATAGACACTAGGAGACGACCAATGCTTTCGAAAACTCAGCTTGTGAATCGCCATGAATCTGGTTTAGTTAAATTGGTCCTATCCACGGTCCTGGTGTTGGGCTTTGGTCCGCTGGGCCAAGCCCAATTGCAAATCACGGAGCTCATGTTTGACCCTGGCTCAGGTGACACCGACTGGGAATGGTTCGAGGTTAGCAACACCGGTGGGACCGCCATTGATCTGGACAGCTATTGGTTGGACGACTTGGGCGAGGCAATTCCCAACACTGCAAGCGAAGCACCGAGTATCATCAATGCGCTGTCGGGTGGGAGTGCGACCAATACCGCGGTGCCCGCCGGCGGGGTCGCCGTGGTCTACGACGGTGCGGCCCTCGCATTCGACGATCAACGGTTTCGCAGCGCATGGCAGCTGGGCGCGGGCGTGCCATTGATTGCCGCCGCCGATTTCCCCAGTCTTAACAACGGTGGTGACGCGATCGGTCTTTGGGCCACCCGCTCGCTGTATGATCTCGACGTGATCGAGGATCCTCCTACGAGTGGTACGTTCGTTGTGGGAGGATTTACGAACGCAGCGGTCAGCATCGATTATCGGTCGGGCTTTCCGACCGGCGCCAATTCGCCGTCCATCTATTGGGACGGTACCAGCCCCGTTACCGACGGCACGAATTGGCAGCGGAGCGTGAGTGGCGAGCAAGGGGCAGTCACCAGCGTAGAGACTTTTCTACCGGGTCAAAGTCAACTAAACAGCGAATTGGACATCGGCAATCCAGGGGTCGTTCCTGGCGGAACACCGCCGGCGGAACTATTGATTACGGAAATCATGTACAACCCGCGGTCCGATGAAGCCGATTGGGAATGGGTCGAGATCTATAACAACACAGGTTCGACCATCGACTTCTCCACCAATCCCCATGTATTCGACGATGCAGCCGGAAGTGCTTTGGCCAGTGAGAATGTTGTGTCAGGATCAATCGACGACGACGCCACGGCCGTTCTGTTCAATGACACGCGGATCACTTTGCAGAACATGCGGGAAGCCTGGGGCGCGGGGCTCAACTACATTCCCATATCCTCTTCCTGGCCTTCGCTCAACAATTCGGACCCCGGGGACACACTTGGACTCTGGAGCGATCTGGCGGAATACACGGCGGATGAGGATCTCGAAATGAATCGAACATTCGGCAACGCCGACGTGACCGTTGATTATGAGAACGGAATCAACTCGTGGCCACTGGCTGACGGCAACGGTTCAATCCATCTGAAAGACCTCGGCGGCAACGTGAGCCTGGCGGACAGTTGGGCGCTGAGCGCCTCAGCAGACGGCTTCTCGTCCTTCAATCCACAGATCATTTTCGAGTCGGGCCAGCCGGTGGACCATTCGGGAGGTGACATCGGGAGCCCAGGAAGTTTCCCAGGAAGCAGCAGCCTGGCGGATGGTGACTTCGACGCCAGCGGCCTGGTTGATATTGACGATCTCAATCTTGTCCTCTTCAATTGGAGTGAGGAAGGTGCAACTTTGCCGATCGAATGGGTGCATATGCGTCCCGCGGACGTAGCGGTCGTCAGCGTCGCCGAGCTCAACAAAGTGTTGTTCACCTGGAATCAAACAGGCTCTTCGACTGGCGTCGTTCCGGAGCCATCGGCGCTGGTGTTGGCCGTCATGACCGTCTGCGGTTTGGCCCTCGGACATCGCCGTCGGGCGACACGAGCCCGGGGAGAATTGACATTAGTCATTGCCGCCGAGTCGCCACGCCGCGTGCGGCTAAAACCTACGTCGCACTTCCACGAAGATCCTTAGCGCCGACCTGGCAATCCATCTCGCAAGAGTTGAGTGACGCCGCGAAACGCTTCCATCAAGATAGGCGCCACGTCGGGGCCACAGCTATTCACCTCACCATACTGTCCGCCTTCGCGGCCGTAGGCATATGGCGGTAGCTGATCCCACTGACGGCGCGGAATGATGTACCCTATTTCATCGTTAGCCAAGCCAACAATCAGCGGATACTCGCTGTGCATCGAGTCCATTACGGTGGGTTCCAACGGCGATTCCGGAAAGTCGGCAGCAGGGTCGGCTGGTTCCTGGTATCTTCCGTAGACCAGCTCCGGATAGATCTCGCCAGGTATAGCGGCCAACATGACTTGCCCGAGAGCTAAGCAGGCGACCTCTGTCTTGAGGGCTATCTTTTCCGCATCCACATCCGCAGTGGCGGAGACATCACGCCAATCGCCCGTATAGGCGATCATCTCTCGCTTGAGGACGCCAACCAGCCGAGCGGCGGCGTAGAGCGGATTCGCCAGCGGGATAGCGATTTCCATGGACGCGACTCGCAGCGGCGTCATTTTCACTGGCCGAGCCCCCGCGGCCGCCTGTTCGGCGACACTTGCGATTGCCTGACCGTACGCCGTGGCATACTCGAACGAACCATCGCGCAATTCGCTTCCCTCGCTGTCAGTGAATTTTTTCGGATGCGTCATCAGGCCGCCAACCGCGCCGCTAAAATAGGCCACTGGGCAGCCTAAGTTTTTCTGAATCGTGTCGATCGTGGCAGCCGGAAAGTCGGCCGTGATTTCGGTATTGCGGCTGGCCAGTGACTCCGGATGACAACTGTACTGCACCAATAGCCCCGCCGGCTCATGCGAGTCTGGGTCACGAAACACGATCACACGAAGCGCATCGTCGCGGACAATCGGCTTTCGAGTGTCGCGGAGCCAGTCGGCTGGCACCCGCGCCACTCCGTAGCTGGCCGTAACCGGCCGCATGTTCTGGCGGGCCTGACGCACACTTTGACACGCCTTGTCGACCACCGAGTCAACGTAATCCGGGTCGACTCCACTTTGCACTGGACTGCGTCCCCAGATACCGATCACGTCCGGGCCTTCATGGTTGTGGGTGCTGGAAACAAGCACATAGTCGAATCCGACGAGCTTCTTCCGGATTCGCTGTACATCGGGGTACTGTAGACCCACCAAGTCCACGCTCACCAGCGCCATCTGACGCTGGCCATCCCCAAGCACCAATGCGGTTGCGTAAAGCGGGTCATGCACCCCGGTCGCTCGACGATTCTGTCCATAGCCAGCGATCCAAACAGGAGCCTTTCCTTTCACGTTGGGCGTAATATCCGCGCGGGCAATCCCCACGCGAAGGATTGAGTCGTCCCCAACGGCAAGTGCGATGGGAAGTACCAACGTCAGAAATACCACATAGTAAACGCGAAACGGAGCTTGGGCGTGCGTGAGGGATGGCATGGGCACAGTCTATCGAAAGGGAAGGCGAAGTCAACTGAATTCGTTTGTCGGATCATTGGTTCCTGGGGGGCAACAGCAAGACAAAGGAACCGGTGAGAAATGACTTGTAGTTTTCTCGAAATCCGCAGCACGAATATCGAAATCCGAAACAAATACGAATCACCTAAATTCAAATGTTCCAAAGGTCGAGAGCACGGAATATATTGTGATATTACGGGATTTTGAACAGCGAGTTTTGAATTTGTTTCGAATTTCGATATTCGGATTTCGAGACTTCACCCCCTTGAAACGGACAAGCTAATTCTTAACACAGCCAAAGAGGGCCGCCGAAGAGAAGGAGGGCCGTCGGGCGATGCGCTTGAACGTTGCTGTAAATTGATTAGCATTCAGAACAGACTGTGTGACATCATTGTTCCAGACAACCATCCCTTGAGACACTTGAAGAGGACTTAGTTTAATGCGAATCATTAACCACGGGCGGATTTTGACCGTCTTCTGGATCGGAGTGGCGAACTACGGCCTGGCGTCGGAGTTGCCGCCGTTGGCGCGAATAGGAGCGGCCGGATTGCTTCAGGCCGAATTGATTTATCCACTGGAGGGACGCCAGACGCCAGAGTGCCACGCGTCGACGGTCGCGGAAACGCCGACCGGACTCGTCGCCGCCTGGTTCGGCGGTGCCCACGAGAAAAACCCCGACGTCGGCATCTGGATCTCTCGGCATATTGAAGACAGGTGGATGCGGCCCGTGTTAGTGGCGGATGGTTCAGAGGGAGAAGACCAGGACTATGCCTGTTGGAACCCGGTACTTTTTCAACCGCGTGCGGGTCCGTTGATGTTGTTCTACAAGGTGGGCCTCGAACCTCGCAGGTGGTGGGGAGTGGTGGTCACGTCCAACGATGGTGGTGAGAGTTGGTCACCTCCTCGAAAATTGGGGACCAACGATCTACTGCCCGCGCAAAATCGGAATCTATTGGGACCGGTGAAGAACAAGCCGATCGCATTGTCGGACGGGACGCTCCTCTGCCCGTCGAGTACGGAGAATGACGGTTGGCGTGTCCATTTCGAACAGACCCGCGACCTTGGCCAGACCTGGGAAGTCACCGGTCCGATCAACGATGCATCGAAGTTCAACGCCATTCAGCCGACAATCCTCACGCATGCCGATGGCCGCCTGCAGGCGTTGTGTCGCACACAGGAAGATGTCATTGTCGAAAGTTGGTCGGAAGACAACGGGCGGAATTGGAGTCCGCTGACGGCAACCAGTTTACCTAATCCGAACGCCGGATTCGATGGCGTTTCGCTTGCCGACGGACGGCTGTTACTAGTTTACAACCACAGCGTTCGTCGAGATGGCCTAAGCGGACGACAGAATCTGAACGTCGCGTTGTCGGATGATGGTGAGCATTGGGAAATCGTGCTGACCTTGGAGAATGACGGCGACCGGACCGGCTACTCCTATCCGGCGGCCATCCAGGCGAGCGATGGGAAGGTCCACGTGACCTATACTTGGCGATGTTTGTCGATCAAGCATGTGGTACTGGACACGGATGAGTTGTGATCACGTATTGAACAGACCGTGTTAAAGCAAACACGCTTCACCGAAGATGAAGGGGCGGTCATTCACCAATTCGTGCTGGTTCGTTGCTCAAGTTCAAACGTGCTGAACTGGATTGACAACGTGCATTTTTCTAATTGGGAGCCACAGCTTTTGTTGCTTTGCGCGTCCATTCGAGGTTCCCATTCGTGGTCCCTGAATTGTCACTCGTCGTCCGCCTCCAGCGTCTCCCAGCTTTCGTAACTGGACGCCAGTCGCGCTTCGAGTTCATCAAGCTGCTTTCGCTGGCGCGCGATCTCGTCGCCCGGTCGCTGGTAGAAACTCGGATCGGCCATCGCCACGTGAATGATGTCGATCTCCGCTTCCAAGGATTCGATGAGAGCGGGAAGCTGTGTCAGTTCCTGCTTCTCCTTAAAAGTCAAACGCCGTTGGTTCGCTCTTGATTGGGCAGATGAGGCTTTAGGTTTCGATGCCTTTTCGTTGCGTGGTTTAGATTCCCCAGCCGGAAATCTCGTCTCGGCGGCGCTTTGTCGCAACCAATCGTCATATCCGCCGACATATTCCTTGATCCCGCCTGGCTCGAATACGAGAGTACTGGCCACCACATTGTTCAGGAATTCGCGGTCATGGCTAACCAGTAACACGGTGCCGGTGTAGCTAACCAACCTGTCTTCGAGCAGTTCGAGGGTTTCCGCATCCAAGTCGTTGGTCGGTTCATCCAGCACGATCACGTTCGCTGATTTCGCAAACAGTTTTGCCAAAAGTACGCGGTTTTGTTCGCCACCCGACAGGTGTTTGATGAGAGTCCGGGCACGCTCCGGTGTGAATAGAAAGTCCTGTAAGTAGCCGATGACATGTTTGGATTTCCCATTCGTCGTGATCGTGTCATAGCCGTCACCAACGTTGTCCTGGACTGTGTCTTCGTCTCTTAACTGGTCGCGCAATTGATCGAAGTAGGCAATCTCCAGATTGGTGCCGAGGCGTATGTCGCCAGCCGTCGGCCGCAACTGACCCAACAGCAACCGCAACAACGTTGTTTTTCCCGTGCCGTTGCGTCCGATGATCCCTATTCTGTCGCCACGCATGATCGTGGTCGAAAAATCGCAAAGTACTTGATGATCGCCATACGCGAATGCCGCGTTCTTAACATCCGCGATAACGTTGCCACTGCGTTGTCCCTGCTGGATCGTCATGCGAACTTTGCCCTCGGATGAGCGCCGCTCGCTTCGCTCTCGCCGCATGGTCATCAATGCGCGGACACGCCCTTCATTGCGGGTGCGCCGAGCCTTGATGCCTTGGCGAATCCACACCTCTTCTTCGGCCAACCGCCTGTCGAAAAGGGCGTTCTGCTTGTCTTCGGCTGCCAAGGCTGCTTCTTTGCGTTTGAGAAATGTATCGTAGTCGCACGACCAATCGAATAGCTGGCCGCGATCTATTTCCAAAATTCGCTGGGCTACCTTTCGCAGGAACATGCGATCGTGAGTCACGATCATAAAGGTGCCTGGCCAGCGAGTCAGGAAATCCTCCAGCCACGATATGGCGTCAATGTCGAGATGATTGGTAGGTTCGTCGAGCAGCAACAACTCTGGTTTTGAGACCAGCGACTGGGCGAGCAGGACACGACGCTTCATGCCAGATGATAAAGACTCAAATGGGGCGTCGGCGTCCAATTCCATGCGGGACAGGATCTGCTTCACGGCCTGTTCCGCCTGCCACGACGACTCGGGACCCTCTTCCTCCGCAGTCGACCAGCCCTCAGCGACTAGTTCCGCCGTCGCCCCGGTCAGCCCGGCCGGGACGTGCTGGGTTAGCAACGCGACTTTCGCTCCAATGGCAAATGCGATCGAGCCATGATCGGGTTCGACTTGGCCAGCCAAAATTCGCAGTAGTGTGGTCTTACCGGCGCCGTTTCGTCCCAGCAGTCCGATATGTTGTCCTGTTTCAATTTGGCATCCAGCGCCATCCAGAAGGGACGGTCCTCGAAAACCGATTGTCAGGTCTTGAATTGTAACCAGTGCCATGCGAAGCCCAAAAACGAACGAAATGCGGAAGACGCGGCAAATATATCACACTCCGCGTGGACTGTTGATGCCAAGCGAAGCGATTTCGCTGCATCCGTCCACTCAGCCTTCAACGCCGAGCAATGCCTAAGCTGGATCCAACGACTCACCCAGCTCCGCGAATATGTCGTCGACCATGTCGCTATCGGTCGACGGCGTTCTCCGCACGTTGGTTCCGTTGGTGCTTGTCTCGCTCTGATGTAACGGGCCACTCCTTGTGTGGGCATTCCAGGGGATCGATTCGTCGCGCCTGAAGGGGCTGGGATTGGGATCGTTGGGCCCAGTGCGAAAAGAGTCTACTCATTTAACCGACACGCCCTCATTAATCCTCAACTTGAGCAAATGCGTCCAGTTTTGACCAACCAGCTCTCTTTTCGTGAGCTAACCTTGAATTGGGGCATCAGTTGAAAGTCTCTTCATACGGTCCGGCTTGGACAAGCTTCTCGACCGACCGTCAGCACGCTGGGTCTCTTGTTAGGAGTGGTGGATGGGATTTCGTTCGAAGGTCACCTTCAACACACTGCGCCGATAGGTTCAAGCTCCCTTCGAAAAAGCACATCAATGCCGTTCCTGTGGCCAGCTGGTTGAGCTCTTCGCGACCACCTGCCGCCATTGCGGCGCCGGCGAAGCGGCCCGAACCCCACTGGTAGCCGGTCTGACGCTGCTCGTCTTGCCAGCCGGTGCATTGGTCGCCTACGTCGCTGCTCATTGGTGGAGCTAGGCGAGAATTCCTCCTATCACGTTCTGCTACGAAGTGTGTGAGAAATCCACGGCAGAATCGCGTCTCCACACAATCAGGTCGATAAGAATGCCGGCAAACTTACTGCCACGGGTCAATCTAGGACCACTGGCAAATTGACTCAACGTAGTCGGCAGATCCGTCCCTCAACCATCCGTCTAACTGTGCCTGCTCTTTGAGCTGTTGACCCCGGTTGCGAGAGACCACCAAGAAACCACAGTTGACGTCGGGAAGCGCAGTCATGTCGCCCCAAAGTTTTTCAAATTGGGTGACGGGGTAAACGTCCTCTTGGCCGTGGCCCCAACGTTTCTTTACATCTTTAATCGTCACATAAGTGGGCAATCGTTGACTGAGCTGCCGGACCGCCCCATCGACTCTTTGCTCATCGTGTAAATCGTTTACGTCCAATCCAAACACGTCCAATAGCTTGGCGATGTCGATCCAGTTTGTGGCGGAGTTGTAATACGAAAGCTTGAATTCGTCTCGTTCATCCGGAAGGGCGAGCCCTTCCAACAGGCGGACGGTTCCGTTTACGTTGGCTAAACCCCCGCCGCGATCCTCGAGTCGCCGATGGATGACCTCAAACGATAACGTGTTGCCGCGGGAAATATGTTCGCCGAGTATTCCCGGGTCGACATCGGCGCCCAGAGTGTCAATGTTATGCATCATTAAATACCTCAGCCGCGGGCGGTCGTTCAACAGCCTACGCAAGGTCCCGTTTCGCAATAGATTCGGGATTTCATACCAGTGGCCCACGGGGTGGAGGCATTGGAGCGGTAAATTGTCACGATAGTCCGAACCCTCGACGCTGGTACGAGCCCAGTCCACCAGTGCGGCTCTTAGGCTGGCCCGCATTTTCTGTTGGCGTTCGTCCAACGTCTGTTGAGGTAATTCCTCCCAAGCGAATTGCAGATCACGAACCATGGGAATCGTCCGTAAGCCAACGGCCCGCCCTTCCGAGAGGAGTAGCGGGCCGGTGTATCGGTAGTTGTCTTGCTGGTTGAGAGAGCGGGCCGTCGGCTGGTGAGTCAAATAGCCAGTTGTGACGATGTGCGGCAATTCACAGCCGAAACGATGGTTGGTGCGACGGCTCTTGGCGAGATGAACTTCCAAAAAGGTGCGGTGCCGACCGCCGAATTGGCAAAAAGGATGGAGGCCTTTGACGACGCCCGCCCCCTCGGTCCATCGACTACCGACACCGGCGGCGAGCGTCAGGACGGCAACCTCACCGTTGCGAATGGCTTGTTCACCGATCGCGACCGTTTTAGATGCCGGCGTTTGACAAACGTCCACGACATCCGCTGGTACGACGTCTTGAATGACCGTGGTGGCTGCCAGCCGGTTATGTGTCAGACCCAACCGACCGGACACCAGGTCACCGCGGACTTGGTTGTGCAATATACGGTCGAAGCCAAAGTCGGCAAGGTATTCCTCCAAGGAACGCCCGTCCGATTCGTCACCCACTGGCCGCGGGAGGATGCTGGCCAGAAACGGACCGACCGCGTCGCGCTGACTCGCTCCGCCTAGTTTGTCGCCGATGGCAGACAATTCGCTACGAGTCTGCCGTGGCAGCTCGTGCAAGTCGCATCGCAGCCAATCCGGAACCATCATGGCGTAGTAGGCCATGGGCATCAACGCGTTGGAACCCTCGAGCCGCTGGGAAACGGAGCCCTGTTCATTGATGGAAAAATCGTAGACCACGGGATCTATGGCGAAAGGCAAGGCCTGTTCCATGTCTCGTTTGTTGCTCATCATGGTCTCTTGCAACCAATCCTGGGCATCCAGCTTGCGCTGGGGAGCGAAGATGAAGCCCATTCCACCGCCCGCCATGCCGCCGAGCATCCAGAATCCCCAAAATTCGCTACCAAATTCTCGCTGCGAGCGTGCCACCAGTTCGCTGGTGTAGAGATTCGTGCACCAAGAAATGATTTTGCCTCCTCACCAGAATCTGTGGGTAAAATCCGGTTCGGGTAGGGCTCCGAGGTTGTGATACAAAGCGGTTTCAACAGCATCGTAAGTGCGGAAACCGTACGATCTTCTCGTGGTCAGTTTCAC
>Ga0310121_10005125_pt1 | contig 11361 bp, 7 predicted proteins | sample CB27_Tmax_986_MG_FD_203504 | JGI IMG/M metagenome (GOLD analysis project Ga0310121, IMG submission 203504) | Marine microbial communities from Western Arctic Ocean, Canada - CB27_Tmax_986 | ecosystem: Environmental > Aquatic > Marine > Oceanic | place: Canada: Western Arctic Ocean | collected...
GAGGCGGCGGAGGTGCTGGTTCTTATTGGGCAAGTAATATAAGTGGTAGTAGTAATACTTATGGAGGAGGGGCCGGCGGTTCCGGTATTATTGTTGTTAGATATAAAACATAATAAAATCTTCCTTTAATTTATTGTTAACCTATGTCTAATAGTTGATAAATATTCTATATATAGTCGCCGTTATAGGATAATTAAATGAGTTATATTGGATATGATGTAGGTTTTCAAAAAGCATTTACAATGGATGAATTTACTGGTACGGCCGGTGTATCTGTTTATCCATTAAGTACCCCTAAACCTTTAAATGAACGATCAATTTTAGTTGTTGTAGATGGCATTGTTCAAAAACCTTTTTATTCATATACATTAGATTCGAATAGCGATCTAAAATTTGATGGTACCACTATAGGTGGTGAAATGATCACGATCACTCATCTTGGCCGCCCGGTTACGATGGGTGTTCCATCAGATGGTTCTATTGTAAGTAGTCATTTTAGTAATATAGATATAACATTTCCTGCTAATATACAAACAGGACAAGGTGATGAATTAACATTCCAATATGATAGTACTACACCAACTGCAACACAAGGTATTATATGGGATAGAGGCGGCGGTACAGATGTATACTTACGATATAATCCTACAACAAATATATTAGAATCTAACGTAACAATAGGATCTGGAGGCGGCGCTTCTAGTATAGATGATTTAACAGATGTAGATATAACAACAACAGCACCCACGACCGGCCAAGTATTAGTATGGAATGCAACAAATAGTGAATTTGAGCCAGGCGCGCCGGCGGCAACAAGTATAGGTGGCTTATCGGATGTAGATATAACTACAGCGGCACCAACAGCAGGACAAGTATTAAAGTGGAATGCAACAAATAGTGAATTTGAACCTGCAGACGATGTTGATACAACATTAACTTTGTCTGCAGAAAGTATAGGTGCTTTAGGTGATGTTGATATAACAACATCAACACCTGCAGATGGCGAAGTATTAAAATGGGATGCGGCAAATAGTGAATTTGTTCCAGGTGTAGCAGCCGCGGCATTGTCATATAGTTCATCTACATATATAGGAAATGGAACATTGGCAGCATATGCAATTCCGACAGGACATACAGTAGATGATGTATTAGTATATTTAAATGGTGTTGCACAAGTACCAACAACAGATTATACAATTGCTACTACAATTTTAACTTTTGGCATTGCTCCATTAACAGGGCAAAGCATTGTATTTAGATTTTTACCAGTATAATAGGATATAATAAATGGGAAAAGAAAGAGAGTTAGCAGATTTATTAAACCATGGTCTCAGTTCGGGAGCAGATAGTACTATTGGTACTAAAGATAATTTTGCAATAGGAATTGAAACTAATGATGTAGTTAGATTAAATATATCAAACGAAGGATTGCCTGAAGTTACAGGCGGTCTCAATTCACATAATAAAGAAGTATCATCTGATATTACAACACCCACAGATTATAATGTTATGACTGCTGGACCTATGTCAATAGCGTCCGGCGTTACTGTTACATTAGGAGCAGGTGGAACATGGACAATAGTATAAAATGAGCACACTACGATTAAATAAATTATCATTTTTTGATTCTTCAGACAGTTCTGTTGCAATAGATACTGGAAGTATATTAACTGGTACGGCAGCACAATTTAAAATTACTGGAGGCACAGCAAATCAGGCATTAGTAACAGACGGCGCTGGTAATTTGTCATTTACTGATGTTACATCTGATCCAACAATGGGCGGTGATTTAACCGGTCTTGCTTCTAATGCACAAATTGTTGCAAATGCAGTAGGTACAGTAGAAATAGCAACAGACGCAGTCACAGCAACTGAAATTGCGGCAGGTGCAGTTGGTTCAAGTGAAATAGCAGCCAATGCAGTTGGCAGTTCAGAAATAGCAACAGATGCAGTTGGCTCAACAGAGATAGCAACAGGTGCTGTAGGTGCAACAGAAATAGCATCTACAATTGATTTATCTAGTAAAACGGTTACATTGCCAGCAGCTAGTGTAACAGCACATATACCAGTCACTCCAACTGTTACATCTTTAACATATCCAGGAAGTGCTACTAATTTAGCACCAGCAGGCGGCGAAACATTAATTATTACTGGAACTAATTTTATATCAGGTATGGAAGTAGAAATAGGTCTGGCAGCTGCACCTACAGTAACAGTAGATTCTGTAACACAAATAACAATTACAACACCGGCATTAACATCTGCTACATATACTTTAGTTGTAATTCATCCAAATGGACATAGAGGATCAATATCTGTTTCTTATTCAGATGCTCCTTCCTGGACAACCGGCGCTGGTGTATTAGGTAGTATGACTGAATTAACAGCAGGATCATTTACAATAGTAGCAACAAGTGATTCTACAATTACATATGCACAACAATCAGGAACATTACCTAGTGGTATTACATTGGCTCCATCGACAGGTATTATTAGTGGAACAGGAACAAGTGATTTGGCGGCAGACACCTTATATAATTTTACTATGCGGGCAACTGATCAAGAAAATCAATATTCAGATAGAAGTTTTGGTATAACAGTTAACGTAGTACCTTCCATTACAAGTTTGGATTATCCTGGCGACGATACAGCATTAGATCCAGCTGGTGGACAGGAGTTAATTATTACTGGTGCTAGTTTTGAAGCTGGTATAACAACAACAATAGATAGTACAAGTGTTGCTGTAACTAGAGATTCTGCAACACAATTAACTATTCCTAGCACACCAGCAAAGGCGGCAGGAGTATATACAAATGGACTTGTTGCAACTAATCCAAGTGGATTAAGTGCAACAGCAAATATCGATTATTCAGACTTACCAGTTTGGACAACACCAGCAGGCGCAATAAGTGGCGGTCCTTTCTATCAAGAAGAAGTAATAAGTGTAACTGTTGTGGCAACAGGAGCTGGTCTATTAACATATGCTTTAATTAGTGGTACATTACCTACTGGTACTACATTAGATGCAAATACAGGTGTTATTAGTGGAACAGTAGGAACACATGCTGATGAAACTACATATAATTTTACTATTGAGGTAACAGATACTCAAAATCAATCAGTAAGCAGAGCATTTAGTATTTTAATTGAAGTTGCATTCCCAGTAAGTAATTCACTTAGAATGAATTCACAAATAAGTCCATACTATATGACTAGGGATTTTCAAGCAGGAGGCGATCCAGAGAATTGGACTATTAGTTGTTGGATTAAACGTGGAGGCGATGGTATAGGTTCTAACGAAACTATATGGGGTTCTAATAAAATTGGTAGTGAAACCAGTGATTGGGTACGACTAGGGTTTGATGATAATAATAGATTAAAATTCCATGTTAAAATTAATGGTGGACTTAATACAGATATGGTAACTTCTAGATTTTTTAGAGATACTTCTGCATGGTATCATATAGTTGTACATTGGAATACTCCTGTAGGCGTTATTCAAGCTGATAGAGTAAGGATATATGTAAATGGTTCTCAAATTACATCTTATGTTACGGAACAATATCCAAGTTCTGAAACTGAATGGTCTAGTATGGATCTTTCAGAAGGTCGATTTTATATTGGTGATTTGCCCAACACAGGCGATAACTGGGATACATTGAGCGGTTATATGTCAGAACTTAATTATGTATCTGGTCAATCTTTGACTCATACTAGTTTTGGAAGAACAGACAATGATACTAACCAATGGCTAGCAAAAAAATATTCAGGAGCATTTGGTACTCTTGGATTTTATTTAGATTTTAAATTACCTGAAACGTCTAACACTTTTGTAGATAGTTCTACAAGTGCTTCTAATGTTCATTCGTTTGTAACAACCTCTACACTAGCAATTGATTATCTAGTAGTTGGTGGCGGAGGTGGAGGCGGAGCTAATCGCGGAGGCGGTGGTGGAGGCGGTGGTGTTTATACCGGAAGCACATCTCTTTCTGCAGGAACCCATGCAATAACTATTGGTAAAGGTGGTGATGGTCGACCATATGGAGCGGTACAAGGTATTGGCGAAACAGGCGGAACTACGCAATTTAGTAGTATTCAATCAGCAGGCGGCGGAGGCGGTGGTTCTGATTATGGTAATCCTTCTAATTCACCGGGAGCTCCTGGTGCATCTCCTGGTGGTTCTGGAGGAGGCGGTGGTTGTCGAGAAAATCAACAAGTACAGAGTGGCGGCGCCGGTGCAGGAAACGGTGCTGGTGCTGGAGGAGCAAGTAATGCTTCCCAAAACTATTCTGGTGCAGGCGGCGGTGCTAGTGGTACTGGTTCGGCTGGTTCCGGTGCTGGTGGATATCCGGCTCCAAGAAATGGAGGACCAGGTGTAAATAATGATTATCGAACTGGCAGTAATATAGGCTATGGTGGCGGTGGTGGCTCTGGTAATAATGGTTATTCCATGTGTGGAGGAACCCATGGTGGCGGCCACGGCGGAAATGCAGATGGATGGTTTCCTCCCGGGCATGGATTTCCAGGAACTGGTGGCGGAGGAGGTGGTGGTGCCGGCGATACAGGCAATGGAGGCTCAGGTGTTGTTGTTATTAGATACGTAGCAGGTTCGCCACAAGCAACGGGTGGAATAATAACAAGTCATGGTGGTTATCAGGTTCATACATTTACCTATGGTAGAGGTACACATAGATATCCTACGGCAAATGGTAACGTACATCATAATGCTGGAGTATCTAAATTTAATACAACTTCAATAATGTTTGATGAGAGTAATAATGGTGATTATATTTCATTTCCGAGATCAGTTGAATGGGATACAAGAGCAGAAGATTTTACTATAGAAACTTGGGTTAAATTCGACCCTACGGCCGGCGACCAGATAATTGCAACCACTACTACCTCTAATCAAGAGAATGTACAACGGTTTGTACGTAATACCAACGGTACGATGGGATGGGACAATTATCGAGCTGAAGGTGATGGCGGCGGTCAAAGTTATAGTTACAGTTTAATTACAGCTGCTACTATAGCAGATGCTAATTGGCATCATGTTGCTGTTGTAAGAGACAGTGATACAATGCGATTTTATATAGACGGTGTAGCAGATGCCAACACAACAAGCATAGGTACCGCAGAACTTTTTTCACATCAACAGGACCTAGTAATAGGAAGATATAGAGCTAGTGAACCTGTTTGGCTAGATGGTTATTTAGATGAATTTAGATGGTCTAATGTTTGTCGTTATCCTGACGGTACTACTTTTTCTGTACCTACTACTACATTTACAGAAGATGATAATACACTTCTTTTAATCCATTCCAATTTTGAAGGAGGAATTGGTAAAGATGGTTCTGGTAATAGTAATAATCTTGCTACAACCGGTATAGTATTACATGATCAAGTTGAAGATTCGCCTACTAATAATTGGGCAATAATGAATAAACTTACAGCCCTTGCTGATAATTCAGGAGGTACTGTTCCTTTACGGCATGCTGGGTTAGGCTCAGAAATTTGGGGCGGATGGGCAAGAATTGATACCACACTTCATGCTCCTAAATCAGGTAAATGGTATGCAGAATGGCATATTGGGCCGCAATATAGTACTGGCCAGCCATACCATACTTCATATGGTGTATTAACTTCTAGAGCTACTACACCAGGAAATGTTTCTTGGTGTTCTGTTTGTTGGTATAGCAATGAAATATCTAGTTCTACTGATGGTTCCAATTCTACTATTGCTTCGGCACCTAATTTGGCATTTGGTGATATTATAGGTGTTGCATTAGATGAAGACAATAGTGAAGTACGTTTTTATCATAATGGAGTAGAAATAAGTGGGTCACCTTTTCCATTACCAGATACATATTTAACATATGGTTTTGGTTCGCGATCATATGATAAACAAAGATTTATATGTAATTTTGGTCAAGATGCTACATTTGTAGGATATAAATCACCAGGAACAGTATATGCAGATGCTAACGGATTGGGAGAATTTCATTATCAACCACCGACTGGAGCATTGGCACTTTGTACAGCAAACTTACCTGCTGTAACAATAGTACCACAAGAACATTTTAAACCAATAATTTATACTGGTACAGGAACAACACACAATGTTACTGGTGTAGGATTTAAACCAGATTTTACATGGTTAAGAAATTATTCAGCTGGTAGTGGAGGCATGTGGTTAGATTCTATAAGAGGTGTAGATAAATTTTTACAAACATCTAATAACAATTCTCAAGCAGATGATTCGGCTGGTTCAAATTTTGTAAGTTGGGATAGTGATGGATTTACTGTTGCAAATGCAGGAAATTTAGCAAATACAACTGGTGAAAATTATATTTCATATAACTGGTTAGCAGGCGGTGCGACACCGACTCAAACATATGTTGTTACTGTCGCCGGTTCTCAAGATTATTATATTGATGGATTTGCTACTGCTAAACCAGTATTAGATTTACAAGAAGGCGGTACATATATATTTGATGAATCAGATAGTACTAACAGTTCTCATCTGTTTGCTTTTTCAACTACAGCAGATGGTACATTTGGCGGTGGTGCCGAATATATAACAGGCGTAACTCATACAGGAACACCAGGACAAGCAGGAGCAAAGACTACAATTACTGTGGCAGCAAGTGCTCCACAACTATATTATTATTGTAAATGGCATGGATCTATGGGTGGTACTGCAAATACAACTGTAGGTGGTTCAAGTAATTTCCAAGGAACAACATCTAGTATAGTAAGTGCAAATCAGACTGCTGGATTTTCCATTGTTAGATTTACAGGAGGCGGAGCTCAAACTACAATAGGCCATGGATTAAGCCAAGCACCTGATTTAATAATTTTAAAGAGATATAATTCGAGTGGTAATTTTAATGTTGGTAATAATGCTGGCGGTGTATCGGGTACAAATACAGCCGATGAACAGGAATTTGCACCTAACTCAACTTACTTGACTCTTAACAGTATGGAGCCAAGTGCTGATGGTTCAACAGGTTGGGCAGACACTAATCCAACATCTACTGTATTTACAATAGGAACAGACGGTGAATGGAGTGGATCAGGTGATGATTTTATAGTATATTGTTTTCATCGTGTAGAAGGTTTAACAGAATTAGGTAGGTATAGAGGTAATGGAAATGCAGATGGCGAACATATATATACTGGATTTTATCCTTCATACGTTATGATAAAAAGATTTGATTCTGGTGATCATACATTGTTAACTGATAATCTTAGAGCAGGAAATACATATAACCATGCTGGTAATCATGACTTTTTTAACGTAGATTCAACTGATACCTCTGGTAGAAGAATAGAATTATTAGCAAATGGTTTTAAAATTACAGAAACAGATGTAGATTCAAATACAGAAAATGGCCAATATTTTTATTGGGCAATAGGAAGTCAACCATTTAAATATGGTAACGCGAGATAATATATGAGTACATTAAAATTAGATTATTTAGAAGCAGGACACGGAACAGATATTACTATTAATACTGGTACTACCCTTATTGGTACTACAACACAGTTTAAAATAACAGGCGGTACTGCTGGTCAAGCATTAATAACAGATGGTTCTGGCGGCTTAACTTTTGCTCAAGTAGATGCCTTACCAGCACAATCTACTCAAGCAGGTAAATTTCTAACAACAGATGGCAGTAATGCAAGTTGGGGATCTGTAGATGCATTGCCTACACAAACAGGACAAGCAGGTGAATTTTTAACAACAGATGGATCATCTGCAGATTGGATATCAGATGCTGGGCAAATTGAAACACCTGGCAATTATTATAAAAATTACAATGAAATTGCTGTTGCAACAACTACTACAGTTCCAACAACAGAAAATGGTATTATTTTTGGTCCTATTAATTCTACAGCAGAATGGACAATTAACGGCACATTAGTAATATTGTGAATGAATAAATATATAAGAGAACTATATTATGGCAAGTAAACTTTTAGTAAATGAACTTCAGGCCGCAACTGGTAGTGAAATAACTATTGCAGCTGGTACATCTCTTACAGGTGGTACTAATGTATTTAAAATAACTGGTGGTTTAGCAGGCCAAGCATTGATAACAGATGGCGCTGGTAACATATCATTTGGTGCGGCAATACCTTCTGTTACAGGACAATCAGGTAAGTTTTTAACAACAGACGGAACACTTACATCATGGGATACAGTTGATGCATTACCTACTCAAACAGGTCAAGCAGGTGAATTTTTACAAACAGATGGCACCTCGGCAACTTGGGAAGCAGTAGATGCATTACCTACTCAAACAGGTCAAGCAGGAGAATATTTACAAACTGACGGTACAACTGCAACTTGGGAACCAGTTGCTAGTGGCGGCGCGGCATATGATGTTGCTTCTACATCAACTGGATATTTTGATGTGCCTGCAGGAACAACAGGACAACGGCCAGGCACACCAGCAACAGGTAATATGCGTTGGAATACAACAGACGAAGCATTAGAACATTATAGTGGCTCAACCGGCGGTTGGGTGCAATGGGCAGGTTCGGCACCAACTATTACTAGTATTTCTCCCACAACATCAATTGCAGCCGGTACATCAATTACCTTGAACGGTATTAATTTTCAAGCAGGTTCGGTAGTAAAATTAATAGGTACAGATGCAACTGTTTATAATGCAACTTCGACAACTTTTGTTAGTACAACAGAAGTTTCTTTTACAACACCCGATCTTCCAGTAGCAAATGAACCGTATGATGTTAAATTGATATTGCCAGCTGGTGGATTTTTTGTATTATCAGATATACTAGATGCAGGTGGAGTACCAGTATGGACAACGGCTGCTGGTAGTTTAGGAATTACTTATTGGGATGATCGCGAAGGCGACCCGCATTATACTTTAGTAGCAACTGATCCAGATGGACAAGTGGTTACATTTAGTACAGATACAGCAAATACAGCAATTCTTACATCAGCAGGACTAACATTAAATTCTGATGGTACAATTACAGGTGATCCGCCTAATACAACTACTACATATAGTTTTGATGCAATTGCAACTGATAGTACTGGGGTTAATTCAACAACTAGATCATTTGATATATCTGTAATAGTACCTCCTGCAGGAAATGCAGAATATATAACTGCTGGAAATTATACATGGATGGTACCAACCGGTGTAATTAGAGCGCATGTAGTTTGTGTAGGTGCCGGCGGCGGCGGTGGTATTGGCAACTCTGGATGTGCAGGCGCTGGTGGAGCTTTGGCTTGGAAGAATAGTATTACTGTTATTCCAGGTACTACCGCTACTATTGTTGTAGGTGCAAAAGGCACTTATTCTGGCTCCACAGGCATAGCGGGCGAAGATTCTTCGTTTACATTTGGTACTCATGTTACAACTGCTGGTGGTGGTACTGGAGGAGCGGCTGAAGGCGGTTCTGGAGGAACAGGAGGAACTCAGCAAAATTCTTATGATGGAGGCGGCACAGGCGGAGAAGGCGGTACCGATCCCGCTAACTATGGTGGCCCAGGTGGTGGTGGTGCTGGCGGATACTCAGGTAATGGCGGCGCCGGAGCGTCACCGACCGCAGCCGCAACCGCAGTCCATGGTACTGCTGGTTCAGGCGGTGGTGGTGGTGGTGGTGGCAAAGGTGGCCAAACTGAAATGGGTGGCGGTGGTGGTGGTGGCGTAGGAATCTATGGTGAAGGAGCAAACGGCGCCGGTGGTACTGGACAACCTCAGAATACTACTGTTGGTCAAGGTGGTTACGGTGGTTCGTCCGGTAGCAATGCCAGTGACGGCAGCGGCCCATCTGGCGGAAATGCTGGCATATATGGAGGTGGTGGTGGTGGACCACAAGGAGGAGGCGCCAGTGGAGAGGGTAGACAAGGCGCTGTTAGAGTTGTTTGGGGACCTAGTCGTTCATTCCCGTCTAATGCACCCCTAATATAAATTAAGTAGTAAAATATATTGACAATTCTTTATATATTATGTACAATTAATATATGAATATAATTAATGCATATCCCACACCTATAGGAACCTTTGAAATAGAGAATTGTGAATCTTTAAACAAAGGATTAACTGAATTCATATATAATATTAGAGCTATAGAAAAAGGTAGCAATTATCAACGTTCTATGGCAGGTCCTCAAGGTTATCATACTAAAGAGGATTTATTATCGCATGATAATCCTTTTATAATAGAATTTCATCAAAAAATTAGTGAAAAAATAATAGAGTATTACTCTACTATTACAGATGATCCTATGGGTCCTAATACTAAAATGGCATCATGGGGTATGATTTATGGCCCCGGAGATTATTCAACGCCTCATACCCATCCTTTAGCAGATATATCCTCAGTTTATTATTGTAAAGTGCCAGATGGTTTATTAAAAGAATGGCCTGATTCTATGCCGGGGGCATTTCATTATATAGACCCTAGACCAGCTTCTCGATGGGATATAAATTTTGCAACTAATTCTATAGAATCTATTCCTGCAAAAGAAGGCACTGGAGCAATCCATCCAGGATGGTTAGAACATTATGTAACACCTCATTATTTAAAAGATGACCGTATTGCTATAGCAACTAATGTTTTTATAGATCATGGAACATTTTTCAAATAGGATATTCTAAAGTCTAATAGTTTGATAAATATTCTATATAGTAGTCATTATATAGGATATAAATTATGCCAACTAGTAAACTTTTAGTAAACGAATTAGAACCAAATAGTGGTACAACTATTTCTTTAACTCCTGTAGATGGAATTATTGGTTCATTAGGTGGATATAGAAATACTGCATCAATTACAGCACATACAACAACAACAATTCCAACAGGAGAAAATGCTATTGTTGTAGGTCCTATTAGTGTTGCAACTGGTATAGATTGGTCTATTAATGGAACTTTAAAGGTATTATAAAATGAGTAGAATTAAAGTAAATGAAATAAGCACACTAACTGGAACAGATATAACAATTGAAACCGGTAAAACCATTACTGGTACTGCTTCCCAGTTTAAAATTACTGGAGGAACGGCAACTCAAGCATTGATAACAGATGGTTCGGGTGGCTTATCATTTGCTGATGTTACATCTGATCCAACAATGGGCGGTGACTTAACTGGTACTGCTTCTAATGCACAAATAGCAGCTGGTGCAGTTGGTACAGCAGAACTTGCAAATAATTCCGTGACATCGGATAAAATAGGAGTTGATGTTATTGTTGCCGAAGACATAGCGGCAAATGCCATCACTGTTGCAGAATTACAAGATGATGCAGTTACTACTGCTAAAATTGCAACCGATGCAGTCACAGCAAATGAAATAGCTGACAACAACGTTACACTTGA
>Ga0310121_10005126_pt1 | contig 11360 bp, 9 predicted proteins | sample CB27_Tmax_986_MG_FD_203504 | JGI IMG/M metagenome (GOLD analysis project Ga0310121, IMG submission 203504) | Marine microbial communities from Western Arctic Ocean, Canada - CB27_Tmax_986 | ecosystem: Environmental > Aquatic > Marine > Oceanic | place: Canada: Western Arctic Ocean | collected...
CGATGAAAATCCAACAATTCTTATTAATAACGCAGGCATTAGTATGGAAAGTCTAATGATGAGAATTAAAGAGGATGATTGGGATAAAGTGATCAAAACTAACCTATCTTCGGTTTTCTTTCTTTCCAAAGCTGTGATTAGAGGAATGATAAAAAAAAGGCAGGGCAGGATCATTAATATTGGCTCAGTGGTTGGCTCAATAGGAGCTATTGGGAATGCTCATTACAGTGCAACAAAATCTGGCTTAATGGGTTTAACTAAATCCATTGCTTTGGAAGTTGGCTCTAGAAACATAACTGTAAACACGATTGCACCAGGTTATATCAAGACAGACATGACTAAAGATATGAATCAAGAATTAAGTGATACATTAATGAAGAAAATACCTTTGAATCGTTATGGCCAGCCTATAGATATAGCAACCACTGCTCTTTTTCTTGCCTGTAGCTCTGGAGCCTATATTACAGGCCAAACAATTCATGTGAACGGTGGTATGTACATGGATTAGATATTTATTTAAAATTGCTTGAGAAAAGAGTGATTTTCCATACAATACAATAATTCAATATAGGGGGAGTGGTAATGAGCGTTAACGAAAGAGTTAAAGGCATTGTAGCTGAGCAACTTGGTATTGGCATTGATGAAATAAACAACGAATCTAGCTTTATAGATGATTTAGGTGCCGATTCACTAGATACTGTTGAACTTGTTATGGCTCTTGAAGAAGAGTTTGATGTAGAAATCTCTGATGAACAAGCAGAAAATATTGCTACCGTTCAAACCGCAATAGACTATATCAATAATAACGCTGACTAATACTCAGTCTCCATTTTTAAATCATAAAACCACTGGGTAAATGCCCTCTGTTGGTTCTTTGAATTGTGAAAAAATATTGCAATTTCGTGCATAATAACAACTGCTTAGATTCTATTTAACAGAATCCATCAGTGGAAACAAAAATGTCAGGATTATTTATAACAATTGAAGGGATTGAGTGCGTAGGAAAATCTACCAATGCTAAATTTATTTCAGCTCTACTGAATAAAAAAAATATTAAAACACATGTAACTAGAGAACCAGGCGGAACTGCTCTAGGTGAAAAGATCAGAAAAATACTCCTTTTTGAACAAAATGATTCAATTTCTCCTCTCGGAGAATTACTCCTCCTTTTTGCTGCTAGGGAAAAACACATCAATGAGGTGATAAAACCTAATTTAGAACAAGGCAAATGGGTCATCAGTGATCGATTCACTGATGCTAGTTTTGCTTATCAAGGTTTTGGCAGAGGATTGGGTTTTGATCAAGTTAATCAATTAAAACAAATCGTTCAAAATGAGTTTGAACCGGATCTAACTTTTCTCTTAGACGCCCCAATTGATGTTATAAAAAGTAGAAGAAAGCTTAATCCGAATGATCGTTTTGAATCTGAAGATAGACAATTTTTTGAGAGGGTAAGACAAGGCTATTTGCAACTGGCATCTGTCTTTAGCGATAGAGTAAAAATTATTGATGCCACCCAGTCAATAGAGCAAGTTCAAGCTGAGATTCAGAGTTATTTATTAGACTTTATCGAAACAACCTCATGAAGACCCAAATGGCATGGTTAGAGCCTATTTACAAACAATTTGAAACCTCAATACAAGAACATCAAACAGCCCATGCCTTTTTAATAAAAGGGCAAGTAGGAGTGGGTAAAAATAATCTTGCTGTGCATCTCACTAGCGGTTTTCTTGGAGATGAGACTAAACTAATCAACAATGAAGGCGATGAGGGGATAGTCCCAGATTGTAGATTAATTTCTCCTGTGGAAGGTAAAGAAACTATCTCAATAGATCAAATTAGATCTTTAAAATCGTTTCTCTTACTAACCAGTTTAAAAGGCCATGGTAAAGTAGGTATTATTAATCCAGCTGACTCCATGACATACCCAGCAGTCAACAGTCTTCTTAAAATTCTTGAAGAACCTCCAGAAGACACATTACTGATTCTATTAACTGATTCTATCAATAAACTACCCAGTACAATTGTCAGTAGAGTACAAATTATCACTGTTGAAAATCCAAATAAACAACAAACTTTAGAATGGCTTAACAATTCCAATGAAACAAGCAACTGGGATGAAATCATTAATATTTTCGGATGCAGACCTGTTCTTTTAGACAAGCTTGGTCACACTTATCTTAGTGAACGCATAGCAACTGTTTCAAATGAATTTCACGGACTCTTAACAAAAAAAATCAAACCTTCTCAATTAGCCAACTCTTGGAAATCTGAAGAATTAGAGATCAATTTAAGACTCGTTTATTACTGGTTTTCAAAATTTTTGTATCACTATCTTCTAGAAACAGATAATCATGATTTAATGCCAGAATCTCTTCAAGAATTACTAGGGATGGATATTAATCTTGAAGAAAGTTTTAATCTACTGAATGAAATTGCTAGCATAAGGCAACTTAAGATTAATGGAAAAAGCTTGAATTGGAGCTTGCAAATCACTAATTTACTAAGTCCAATGTATTCAAACATGAAAGGATTACAAAGTTTTGAGTCAAGAACCTAAAAACATAGATGCTCTCATTATAGGGGCTGGACCTTGTGGTTTATTCCAAGTATTTGAATTGGGCTTACTAGGAATCAATTCAATCATTATAGATAGCATGGATAAAATTGGAGGGCAATGCTCTGAACTCTATCCGGATAAACCAATTTATGATATTCCTGGCATACCTGTATGTTCGGCAGAGGAATTGGTTGGTAACCTTTTGAAACAAATAGAGCCTTTTAACCCACAGATTCAACTAAGTGAAGAAGTGGTGGGTGTAGAAAAAATGAATAAGGGTTATTTAGTTACTACAAGCAAAGAAAATCAATTCATTACTAAAACAATTTTTATTGCTGGAGGAGTAGGCTCGTTTCAAGCTAAAAAACTAAGATTAAAAAATATCAGTGACTATGAAGACCAATGGTTATATTACAAAATCCAAGACAAAAACAAATTAATTGGCAAAAATATTGTCATATTCGGAGGCGGGGACTCAGCATTAGACTGGGCTATTGAATTTGCAACTGATAAGAACTTCTTAGATTCTGGAGGCCAAGTAACTCTCGTTCATCGAAGGGATGAGTACAGGGGTGCTACAGCCTCTGTTAATACAATGAAGGATCTAGCTGAACAAGAACTTATTAAGCTTTACGAAACATCCACTTTAAGATCATTTAAAACTGATAATAATAGCTTAAAATCCCTCACTCTTTACAGGGATGGAAAAGAATTAGAAGTAGAAGCTGAAGTGGCGCTAGTTTTCTTTGGGCTATCACCAAAACTTGGACCTATAGGTGATTGGGGACTAGAGATAAACAAAAAATCGATAGAGGTGAACACTGAGTCATTCGAAACAAATCATCCCAGTATTTTTGCCATTGGAGATATAGCAAACTACCCAGGAAAGAAAAAATTGATTCTTAGTGGCTTTCACGAAGCAGCGCTTGCTGCATTTGCTGCAAAAGCCATTATTGAACCAGGAAAGAAAGTTCATCTGCAATACACCACCACCAGCCCAAAACTTCAAGAACGACTAGGGGTATCTAAAAAATAAAGGTAGACTAAAGGTTCTTCAAAAGGGGATGAAGAAGTGGGAATAGAAATTACAGGTTGGGGCATGTGTGCGCCGCCTTCAATATTAACAAATGATGATTTGTCGACCATTCTGGATACCAATGATGAATGGATTACCTCTCGAACTGGTGTAAAAGAAAGAAGAATAGCCCACACGTCACTCAGTGATATGGGCACAGTCGCTGCAAAACATGCTCTTGCAAGTGCTAATAAAGACCCTAAAGACATCGATGCAGTGATAATGGCCACTTGCACACCTCAATATATTATTCCAAGTACCGCTTCAATCATTCAGAAAAAAATTGGTAACAAGCATGCTGCTGCATTTGAGCTTAACTCTGCTTGCACTGGCTTTGTGTATGGTTTAACAACTGCCTATTCATTAATTTCTTCTGGGGTGATGAAAAATGTACTGCTTGTGGGGGGAGAAAAAGTTAGTTTCTTTTTAGACTGGACTGAAAGAGATACTGCTGTGTTATTTGGTGATGGTGCTGGAGCCGTAGTGATTGAATCAGTTGATAACGATTCTAAGCTTTATTCATCAAAATTAACCTGCGATCCATCTTATGGAGATGCACTAGCGCTTAATAACTTTGGATCTAGTATGGAGTTCAAAGACCCAAAAGAGGGTTATTTTTTAGGTATTAGTTTTACAGGACAAGAAATATTTAAAAATGCAGTGAGAACAATGTCGAGACTTGCTGAGGAAGCATTAGCAGAATCAAACCTTACAGTTGATGATATAGACCTGTGTATACCTCATCAGGCTAACCTAAGAATTCTAGAAGCAACAGCTAAAAGATGTAATTTTCCTATGGAAAAAATGATTGTAAATCTTGATAAATACGGCAACACCTCAGCTGGCTCGATACCGATTGCTTTAACAGAAGCTATTGAAGAGGGAAAAGTTAAACCTAATTCAAAAATGCTTTTCTTAGCCTTTGGAGGAGGTCTCACCGGTGCTGCCACAATAATTGACTGGGGCTCAAGAGTAACATCAATTAAAACATCAGATGCAGCCTTACCTGAGAGCGATAAAACAGCGTTAGAATTGGTTAAAGAAATCTCAGGCTAATAATTTTATCTTCTGACACAAATTATTTACAGTTGAGTTGGAGCAGAGATGTCGTTGGTTACGATTGGCCTCTAATTCATATCTGGGCATACAGCAATGATTTCATTATTGTTAAAATTAAATAGAATCACTTAGAATCTAAATACTTATTGAATAGTTTGACCATCACTTAAAAAACTTAGTTATGACAATTGAAACCGATGTACTAATAATTGGAGGGGGAGTTGCAGGTTCAGCAATGGCGTGTAGTTTAACTGGTAGAGGTTATAGAGTTATTCTATTAGAAAAATCTGAAAAGCCCCAAGACACTGCAAGAGGAGACCACATTCAACCGTATGTTTGCAATATCCTTAATCAATGGGGAGTACTTGATAGCTTCTTCGAAGCGGGGGCAAAAAGAAGATCGGGCTCACTGTGGTTTGATGAATCAGCTAAATTTCTAATGGATGCCAATGTCTCAAAGCTAGATATTCCTCAACCCTTCTTTATGTTTATTAACCATGAGGATATCAGCGAAGTATTTATAAAGTTTGCTTCTAAAGATGACAACTTCTCCATTTTTAGACCTATTATTAATTGCCAGCATATCTCCACTAATGATGATGAAAGCTTATACAAATTAGTTTTAAAGGATAAAACTGAACATATCATATCGACGAAGTTAGTTGTTGGCGCTGATGGTATTGCCTCAAATATCACTAAAAAATTTGAATTGGAAAGAGAAACATTCCGATACGATCGAGCCTTAGCTGTGCTCTTCTCTAAAGAGTATCAAGCAGATTCTCATAACAACCTTAGAACCTATCTTACTGATAGAGGTATAGTCACGATGATACCTCGTGCAAATGGGGGCTGCAAAATAGGACTTACTATAGATCGAAATGAGGTCAAAGAATGGAAGAAAATGAGTGATGATGATTACACCAAATTTATAGGCTCGTTAGTTCCAGAATATAAATCTCTACCAATGTACTCAGCGGGTATCTATCCGCCATCAATGATCATTGCCAAACGCTGGGTAAAAGATAATCTGGTTCTTATCGGTGATGCTTGCCATGGACTTCACCCTGGCAGAAGTCAAGGAATGAACACCACGATTAAGTGTATAGATCAATTGGTTAAGCTATTACCGAAAGACATTGATTTTAATAAACAACAAGTCACTGAGGCATTAAAGACTTATCAGAACATAATGAAGGGCGAAATAAATCATTTACTGGAATCAAATCATAAAATGGGACTTGCTATGGATAAATTTGATAGGGAGTCAAAAGTTGCAGAAATTAATAAGTATATAGAGCTTGAAAATGATCAAGAAAAAGGTCTCACTTATCGAATGAATTCTGCAGGATATGGAGTTAACTAATGATTGAGATAATGAGCTAATGGAGAGAACCTTACATAAAGACCTATACTTTGAATCTGATTGGTTTAAAAAAGAATGTGAGAATATTTTCCATAAAGAATGGTTCTGTTGTGGTCGAGAGGAAGATATTCCTAATATTGGGGATTACAAAGTCATAGCTTTAGGTGGAGAGAGTATTTTTTTATTAAGATCAAACGATCAAAAGATTCGAGCTTTTTTTAATTTTTGCAAACATAGAGGTTGCCAACTTTTAGAAGATAGTACATCCGGCCGCTTAAAAAGAAATATTATATGTCCATATCATTCGTGGACATATAATTTTGACGGATCTATTGCTAAAACGCCTCATCTCGATGTCGATTTAAAGGATACAAAATTTCATCTGAACCAAGTCAAGCTAGAGACCTGGGGAGGCTTTATTTTTCTTAATATGAGTGGAGATGGTGGTTTTAAAAATAAATTTGAAGACATTCAAGAACAATTTAAACGCTATCCTTTAGACGAGCTCTTGTCTTCTTCTAAATACAACTATTCGGTTCAATCAAATTGGAAAGTGATAATCGAAAATTACAACGAATGCTATCATTGTGCAGGCGTTCATCCTGAGTTGTGTCGGGTTGTACCAGCGTTCAAAGAAAACGGGGGCTCAAGCCTAAATTGGGAGGAAGGCATTCCTCAAAGAGAAGGCACCAACACATTCACTTTTACAGGGACTACTAATAGGCCACCATTCCCAGGTCTTAATGATAATGAAAAAGAAAAACATTTTGGACAAGCTATTTATCCTAACTTGCTGATCAGTTTATCTATGGATCATGTGGCAGCATTTATAGTTTCTCCTGAAGGTCCAGGTAGAACCTCAATTGACTGTAGAATTCTCTTCCATCCTGAATCAATCGGCATGAAAGATTTTGATCCATCTGATGCAGCAGACTTTTGGCATATGGTCAACAAACAAGACTGGAGCATATGTGAAAAAGTACAAAAAGGGATGAGTTCATCTGCCTTTGAGTACGGTTTTTATGGGAAAATGGAAGATGAAAATTTAGACATAAGAAAATATATATCTGAAAAATTGGACATCAATTTTGATTAATACATCTAAACCCACAAATATTCGATGGCGAGTCCTATTCATCACACTTGTGCTTGGCTATATTGCTTATGTATTTAGGGGCAATCTTTCGGTCATCGGTAAATTTTTAATGGATGACACAGGCATCTCGCAGATAGAATTAGGCTGGCTTCTCTCCTCATTTTTATGGGGTTACACACTCTTTCAGTTTCCAGGAGGTCTACTCTCAGAGAAAATAGGGCCTAAAACAACACTTGTTCTGTGTACACTGGGTTGCACTTTAATCACAATAATTTCTGGTTTAATTGTAATAGGTGGATTCTCAATAGCTTTAATGATTCCACTGTTATTCATCTGTCGCTTCCTACTAGGTGTATTCCAAGGTCCTCTATTTCCTGCGATGGCAGGAGGTGTTATAGCAAGGTGGTTTCCTTCCGGTTCATGGGCGCTTCCCAATGGAATGAACTCCACAGCACTGGCATTAGGATCAGCGTCGACACCTCCACTGATTGTTATTTTGGCTCAGTATTTTGGTTGGCAATCGACATTTTTTCTGATCTCGATATTAGGTCTAATTGGTTCTCTAATGTGGTGGAAATATTCAACAAACTGGCCTAGAGAACATCCCGATATTAATCAAGAAGAATTGGAATTAATAGGTCAGTCTGAGTTCAATAACAATCAGATGTCTTGGTCAATGGTTAAGGAAGTTCTTGCTGATAAAAATGTCTTATACGCTGCACTGGGCTATGGCTCAATGAACTATGTTTTCTTTATATTCTATTCTTGGATTTTTATTTACTTCGTTAATATTAGGGGTTTTAGTGTTTTAGAAGGTAGCTTTCTTGCCAGTTTACCATTTTTAATGGGAGCTATAGGCGCCACTGCAGGTGGCTACCTATGCGATAAACTTCAACAACGCTATGGTGTAAAGTGGGGACATAGAATTCCTGTCATTATTGGTCTGATTCCATCTGCTGGTTTCTTATTCTTTGGCTCGATTACTGAAAATCCCTACCTAGCCGTTCTTTCTTTATCTTTATGTTATGGCTTTATTGAATTAACAGAAGGACCCTTCTGGTCGACTATAGGTTTTGTTTCTAAAAAACCTCAAGCTGCAGGAGGTATTCTCAATACGGGTGGAAATCTAGGTGGGGTATTAGCAACCCCTCTAATCCCGATAATGGTTGCTCAATACGACTGGGTAATCGCTTTGAATAGTGGAGGAGTTTTTGCTCTTTTGGGTGTCTTTTTCTTCATGCAAATTAAATTTGGAGAGTTGGATCATGAACCCAAGATATAAAATCTTATTTGAACCAGTAAAAATAGGCCCTGTCACAGCTAAAAATAGATTTTATCAGGTCCCTCATGCTATGGGTGCAGGCAATGATATGCCTAATACAAGAGCTGCTCAAAGAGGAATAAAAGCGGAGGGCGGCTGGAGTGTCGTCAACACAGGTTATTGTTCCATTCATCCTAGTTCAGATGATAGGCCTCTCCCGTTTGCAAGATTGTGGTCTGATAAAGATATTGATTCTCATGTCCCTATGGTGGATGCAGTGCATGAGCATGATGCACTTGCTGGTATTGAATTCTTTCATGGTGGAGCTTATACAGCTAACAGACATACACGAATGCCTCCAATCTCTCCATCTGGAATACAAGAGAAAGTTAGTGAACTTATGGACATGCATCTTACAGCACCAAAAGTAATGGATAAGAGGGATATTAAAAATCTAATTCAATGGCATTTGGATGCAACCGAGCGAGCCATCCAAGCTGGTTTTGATATCATATATTGTTATGCAGGAATGGGGTTTTTACCCTATCATTTTCTACATCCCACATTTAATACTCGATCGGATGAATACGGAGGAAGTCTAGAAAATCGTTCCAGGTTAATGAGGGAACTGATAACTGAGATGAGAGCAGTTGCTGGTGATAAAGCTGCAATTGCTGTTCGAATCTCAACAGATGAGTTACTAAGTTTTAAAAGTGAATCGAGTGAGAGCGAAGCTCATGAATTCTTTGAGTTAAATGGTGAATTACCCGATCTATGGGATATAAAATTATCAAAATGGTCTAAAGAATGTCCAAGTAGTAGATTTTCGGAACCTGGTCACATGGAGCCTTACAACGGTTTTGTAAAACAACTTACTTCTAAGCCTGTTGTAGGAGTGGGATGGTTCACTTCACCAGATAACATGGTTAGCCAGATTAATAGAGGGATTCTTGATTTTGTTGGTTCTGCCAGAGCCTCAATAGCTGATCCATTCCTTCCTAATAAAATATTGGAAGGTAATGAAGACGATATCCGAGAATGCATTGGCTGTAATATCTGTGCCTCATGTTACAACCAAGGTATACCTGTTCGTTGCACACAAAATCCATCGATGGGTGAAGAGTGGAGAAGAGGGTGGCATCCAGAAAGAATAAAATCCAAATCTTCTGATAATTCAGTTCTGGTTATTGGAGGAGGGCCAGCAGGGTTGGAGGCAACTTTATCGCTGGCTAGAAGAGGATATTCAGTTGCTATTGCTGATTCAGAAAAAGAACTGGGAGGGCGAATCAATAAAGAGTCAATGCTTCCTGGTATGTCTTCATATAAAAGAGTAACCGATTATCGAGTGAGTCAAATTAATCAATTAGATAATGTTGATATCTACTTAGAAAATACATTGAGCCCGGATGATGTGTTGGAATTAGGATTTGATCATGTCGTAACAGCGACAGGTTCATCGTGGCAACCCTCAATCATGGATGAAAAAACAGCCCCTATAGCCATCCCTAAAACGAATAGTATCTTCACTCCTGAGGATATATTAAATGGCTGTGAGCTAAAATCACCGGTGCTAATATTCGATTTTGATTATTATTATATGGGTGGCCTAATGGCTGAATACATCAAAGATTTAGGTCATGAAGTAACCATTATCACACCCTTTGAAAAAGTTTCACCTTGGAGTTTCAATAGTAATGAAGTCACAGAGATTAAACTCAGATTACTAGAAAAAGACATTAAAGTGATCACTGATCATCGCATTATAGAAATAGAAGAATCATCGGTTAAAATCAATCATCAGGTGAGTAATAAGCAGAAAGATATTGTAAGAGGTTCACTTGTACTCGTGGGCAATAGAAAACAAAACGATTCGCTTTATAATTCACTTAATTCAAACCAAGAAGCTTTGAAAAAATCAGGGATCAAATCGCTTCAAAATATTGGTGACTCTAATGCACCAGGGGCAGTTGTTCATGCTGTCTATGCCGGTCACCTTTATGCTAATACATTTGATCAAGAAGATGATAATTGTAGCGATGAATTTAAACTTGAGTACCCTGTAATTCAGTAATTTATAATATAAAATTAGTAATTGGAGAATTTTTATATGAAAGGAGATATGCAAAGTTGGACGCCAAATGTAGCCTCAATTATTGAGCATGCAAAAGAGTTACATCCAACTACCGAAATTGTTAGCAGAATGATTTCTGGTGAGATTCATAGAACAAATTATGAAGAAGTATGTATAAGAGCAAGAAAACTTGCCTCATCGTTAGAGAAAGACGGTTATAAGAAAGGAGATGTGCTTGCAACTTTAGCTCTTAATACTTTTAGACATCTAGAAATGTATTTTGGTATTTCTGGGATGGGCGCAATAACCCATACGTTAAACTTCAGGCTCCATCCTGAGCAAGCGGTTTATATTATCAACCATGCAGAAGATAAAATCATATTCTGTGAGCTGCCTTTTATACCAATCCTTGAAGGATTAAAGGATCAACTAAAAACTGTGGAGAAATATGTGATTCTTTGTAACGAGTCTGAGTTACCTGAAACAACCCTAGGCAATGCAATCTCATACGAAGAGTACATTAAAGATGGTGATGAAGATTATAAATGGCCTGAACTGGAGGACGATGCCGCTTGTGCTCTTTGTTATACCTCTGGAACCACTGGAAACCCTAAAGGCGTGCTCTACTCTCATAAATCTAATATTTATCATGCAACCTCTGCATATTCAGCACTTACTATTGATCGAGATGATTGTATATTAATGGTCGTCCCAATGTTTCATGTTTTGGCTTGGGGAATCCCATATTTTGGTCCAATGACCGGAAATAAACTAGTGATGCCAGGAATAGGAATGGAAGGAGAATTACTCTATGAGCTTATAGATCAAGAAGAAGTTAATAGCACTTTTGGTGTTCCCACGGTGTGGATGCAACT
>Ga0310121_10005127_pt1 | contig 11360 bp, 9 predicted proteins | sample CB27_Tmax_986_MG_FD_203504 | JGI IMG/M metagenome (GOLD analysis project Ga0310121, IMG submission 203504) | Marine microbial communities from Western Arctic Ocean, Canada - CB27_Tmax_986 | ecosystem: Environmental > Aquatic > Marine > Oceanic | place: Canada: Western Arctic Ocean | collected...
AATTGCAGCACCTGACCCATCACGCGCAGCAAAGACGCCTTGTTCAAATGCGACTCGGCATCGTAGTCTTCCCGGCCGCCGTAGCGCGTGTAGGTTCGACCTTCGGCGTCTTGAAAGAAGGCCATCCACGTCAGGTCGTACTCGAATTGAAACTGGTTGAGGTTCACTCCGTTCATCGACTGGATGCGAACGTTTACGAAACGCTCGGCCATGTTCGCGACATCAGCGTCTTGACGAACCACCTGTCCGTCGAAATCCGAGCACGCTTGTCACCTTTCGCACCGGAACACAACAAACATCGGTTTACCCGACGCGCGACTCAGCCTCTTGCCCTGCTCGTAGTCGAAGACCCATTGGATTCTTCCGTCGACGGGCTGAGGCTCCGGCTTCTCACGAGCCCATGTCGTTGCCGCACACGCGGCGAACAACGCCGCAATGATTCGTAGATGTTTTGCTGAGTGTTTCACGTTCAAGTCCTTGCTCAATTGGGTTTGTCATCACACAGTCGAGTCATCACACAGTCGAGTCATCACACAGTCGAGTCATCACACAGTCGAGTCATCACACAGTCGAGTCATCAGACGGTCGAGTCGTTCAGGTGTCAACCGCCATTCATCGAACGTTTTCCGTTCGCACCGGCTCTCCGCATTGCAAATGCATAGAGTTTTGTTTTCTTGGCAAAGTTTTTCGTTGGCAGTTGGAGCACGTTGTCGCGTCTGGAGTTAGGTGCCGATGAGAGACCTGCGCACAACAAGTTAAACACAGATCACAGCGATCGGATCTCTGTGCACGCAAACGATCAAGATGCGCGCACAGTGCGCGCATTTTTCTTCTCTGCGGTCCTCTGCGTCTCGGCGCTCTCTGCGTTTAGATGGTTGACGTCGAAATTAAACGCAGAGTTCGCAGAGGCGCAGAGGGCCGCAGAGTATTTGTTCTGCCCGTATCGTTGATTCTCTCGTCGCCGACTCGACGAAAGAGTGCGGGCAAAACACGACCCTACGGGAAGCGACGCCATTATTTGGTTGCGGCCACGGACGCGCTGCGATCCTGTTCGCAACTCGGAAACGATGTTTGTATCGACCAGATAGCGCATCATTCCGACAGATTGATATCGCGGATTGATCCCCCTATCCTGGCAAAGTCGGCGTCCGTACCCACGTCAGGCATCGTTCGTAAATACGCCTCGTATGTCAGGGGAGGCGTTGCTTTCTCGTTGCCCAACAGTGCATCGCGCAATATCTCTCGATGCTCTTCCTCGACACTTCGGGAGTGTTCATCAGCACGCTCCTTCAGCTTTGCGACGAGGTCCGGTTCGATCTCTCGGACAGTCAATTCAGCCATTCGTCACTCTTGGTCTTAGTTTTACATTCGCGGTCACCAGGACACGCCGTGTCGCTTAAAAATCGGCGCAATTTCCCTCGCTACGTCTGCCACTGTTGCGGGCAGCCGACTGAGTGAACCCAACCTCAAGCTTGTCACACCACTAGGCCCAGAACTACAGAAGCTGTCACCAGCCGCCATCTGTGGTTGAAACTCGGTAGGTATGCCAAGCTGTGCAAGGTGCCGCTACTTGTGTTTCTTTGGCCGGGACGTCAACGAGCCGTCCGTGACTGAGTCGGCCTCGGGCGCCTCGGGCTCTGGCAACCGAGCGTAAGGCATATTATCCGACGGTGAGGTCGGACAAACCGTGCCATCGCTCCGTTCGTCACTGGCCGCGAGTGCACCGAACTCGCTCGTCGTTCACAGCAGGGTTCTGCATCTGGCGGCTCCTGACCGGTTCCCGCGAAACTGCGTCGGTCGCCTCCACCGAGTCCGTTCCGCGAACGAGAATCAAAGGCCCTTCTTACCGCAGCAGAACTTGTACTTTCGGCCGCTATTACAGGGACATGGTGCGTAGCGATCGGTCCCAGGGTACGCTTCCGCGTGCGCCGCCCTTCCCGGGCGCGCCCGCAGCGATGGGCCACTTGGCGAAGGGCCGCTTTGCGAAAAGTTAGTCGAACCCCGCCTGTGCATCTGCGGGAGCATCTCCTGGTGTCGCCGGATCATGGGGAGGACGACGGAACGCCGAAGGTCGTCGAACTCCTCGTCATCCATCTTGAGGCTTAGCCTTGTTTCGCAAAGCGTCTGATCCCGACTGTCTTCCGGCGTCAGCGCGAGGTTATCGCAGAGTTGGATAATCGTGAATGCCCTGTTCAACTGTGCTGCAGAACCATCCGTCTCACCGGCCTTGACCCAGCTGATCATTCAGAACGCGACCGAGTTGCCGAGTTCTCACTTCGGACTTCGATGCGCTTTCGTGGGCCTGGTTGGCCACGCCCATTGGATCTTGCCACAGCCTGGCGGGAAGCATCTTCAAGTGGCCGCCCGAGTGTTGATGAGCCGCACCGCCTTGCGGCCGCTGACTCACCAAGCGTGGCGCCGTCGTGAGAATTTCCCAGGACGTGATCGCCATGACAATGAGGCCTGGCCAAGAGAGTAGTTGGCGATCCATGATAAGGCCTCGGTCGGGCAATTGTGGCAGTCGCTCTGTTTTTCGCAATGTCCATTGCAGTTGTCCCCGTCGCGACAAAATGGGCAGGTCTCGGACGTATCCGCCCCATCTTGAGGATGACGACCGCGATGGTGGCCATCGGGCTTGGACGAGAGTTGCTAATTGATTGCGGCCTTTTTCGGATTGAACAAGCGCGTTTTAGGTCGAGCCTGCGTGCAGCCTGGATGTGTACCAGGTACACTCGACGCGTACTCGTCCCCGTTTCGTGCCGATCCAACCGAGCGTCAGGGAGACTGTCATGTGCATGCCGTCACTCTTCAACAAAGTTGTTGTCACCACATTGCTTCTTGGCCTGTCGCTCTGCTGGTGTCTTCCGGTTATCGCGCAGCCGACGACGAAACAAAAACAGGAAAACACCGCTGCGAGGCGAACGCAGAAGCCAATGCCCACGCACTCGAACGTCGCGTACGGAGACCACGAGCGTCACGTGATCGACTTCTGGCAATCCGTCGCGGATCGTCCGACGCCGGTCTTCGTGTGGATTCACGGCGGCGGATTTCGCGCCGGCAACAAGTCATCGATTCCCGCCGGATTGCTAGTGCCCTGCCTGAAAGCCGGCATCTCGTGTGCTTCGATCCATTATCGTCTCTCAGGGCACGCTCCCTATCCGGCCCAAATGCACGACAGCGCTCGGGCCATCCAATTCATTCGGTCCAAGGCAGTAGATTGGAACATCGACGCCAAACGCCTTGCCGCCGGTGGAGGCTCGGCCGGTTCGGGCATCTCCCAGTGGCTTGCCTTTCACGATGACATGGCACGCCCCAAGAGCGACGATCCGGTGGCCCGGCAGTCGACGCGACTGGTTTGCGCGATACCGATTAGCATGCAATCGACCTACGATCCTCGTGAAATCAAAGCGTTGATTCCGGGCGACGCCTACAAACACCCGGCGCTCGTTAGTTTGTTCGATCTACCGAAGGATTGGGACTGGGACACCGGCGAGATCGATGCGAAGCTTGACAAGTTACTGAAAGACGCATCACCGATCAATCATTTGACCAAGGACGACGTACCCATTTTTCTGATTCACTACGCGCGGTCGAACACTCCCGGGAATATTCACCATGCCAACTTTGGGAGTCACTTGAAAAACGCCATGGACAAACTCGACATCGAGTGCGTCCGTCGCATGGACAGCGATTACGAATCCATGTCCGCCGCCCAGGCCGACATGCTAGAGTTCCTGCAAAAGCATTTTGAGTAGGTCCCGGTTGGCGGCCGATGCACCGTATTGTGGGAACGGGCTGAGCACCAGCTCGTGAAAAAGGGTCGCTTTTTGAGTGGAGCCGAAGTCGCAAGACTTCGGGGACTTACGAGAATCTCGGAACTCTTGTGAGTCCAGCGACGACAGTTATTGATTGGCCGATCCTAACGCGGGCGATGGTCACCGGAGAGTTCCCTTCTTGCAGTCAGTGGCATCATGTTCAGCAGCCGAAACCGAGTTTCTTCAACACAATCTGCCAGGCCCCGTCTTGCCAGGCCCCGTCTTGCCAGGCCCCGTCTTGCCAGGCCCCGTCTTGCCAGGTCCCGTCTTGCCAGGTCCCGTCTTGCCAGGTCCCGTCTTGCCAGGCCCCGTCTTGCCAGGTCCCGTCTTGCCAGGCCTCGTCTTGTTGTAGGTGAAATGCGGGCGATTGAACTTGGTAGGAGAAGATTGCGAGTGTGGCCGAGTGTCTGGCTGGTCGCCCTTCTGCTGCCAAACTGGCTGTGCGCCGACGAGCCGTTGGCGCTTTACGATCCGCTGCAGAAACACATTGAGGGCTGGACGGTCGCGGTGGATCCAAAGTTACTGTCAGACAAGAACAGGGAGACGGGCGATCAAGCCCTGGCTGCCCTGGCGAACCACCTTCAGCGAGTGAAGTACATCGTGCTCGAGGACCGGCTGACGCAATTGCAGAAACTTCCGATCTGGGTCGAGCTGGATAATCCCAAGCTGGGCGCGATGCAGTACCATCCAGATCGAGGTTGGTTGCTCGCCAACGAGCACGATCCCCGGCTGGTCAAGCACGTGCATATCCCGCGGGCCCGGCAGCTGTACGCCCGACATATGTGGGCCAAGCACCCTTACGTCGTGCTTCACGAACTCGCGCACGCGTTCCACGACCAGATTCTGGGCTTCGATGAACCAGAGATCATGACTGCCTTTGACGACGCAGAGGCAAAGGGGATTTACGCAGACGTATTGCTTTACACGGGCAAGAGAGCCCGGCATTACGCCCTGAGCAACCACAAGGAGTACTTTGCCGAATCGACGGAGGCGTATCTCGGTGTGAACGACTTCTACCCGTTTGTTCGAGCCGAGCTGAAAGAACATGACCCGACGATGTACTCTTTGATGGAGAGAGTCTGGGGAGCTGTGCGATGATTGGAACAGCGAGAAAGGTCAATGAACGAGAGCAAGCGGGAAGATATGTCACTGCCACGCGTTGTTGATGCCAAGGCAACACTGAATCCCGTCTTGAAAGGTGAACGATGATCGATCGTGGATTCCAACGCATGCTTCGGTTGTTGATCGCGTATGGTCTGACTTGCGCTGCCTGCTCTGTGTGCAAAGGCGATGATTGGCCGCAATGGCTGGGCCCGAAACGTGAACCGGTATGGCGCGAGACGGGGATTCTGGAGACCTTTCCCGAAGGTGGCCCGCCGCTGCGTTGGAAGACCGCCATCGGAGGCGGGTATTCGGGCCCGGCCGTGGCAGGCGGACGAGTCTTCGTCATGGATCGGATCTCCGACGTGTCTGATCTGGACGCTGGAGAGCTTTTGCACGAGACGGATCCGCCCAAGAATCGGAACTTTGTGCGTCGCTTGTTGCCCGGGAGCGAACGAGTTGTCTGCTTGCGAGAAGCGGATGGTGAGGTGCTGTGGACTCACCAGTACGAATGCGACTATGCAACGGTGGCAACTTACGCAATCGGTCCCCGCTGCACACCAACCGTTGACCGAGAGTACGTTTTTACGCTGGGGGCGGAAGGCGACCTGAAGTGTCTCAACATCGAGGACGGTTCGGTTGTCTGGTCGCGCGACTTCAAACAAGACTATGGCCTGAAGATCCCGGTCTGGGGCGTTGCGGCGCACCCGCTTGTGGATGGAGAGCGTCTGATCTGTGTGGTTGGTGGTCAGGAGACGACGTGCGTGGCGTTCGATAAGAGAACCGGCGCGGAGTTATGGCGCTCACTGTCGGCTCGCGAGCCGGGGTACTGCCCGCCCGTGATCTACGAAATTGGTGGTGAGTATCAGCTCATTGTCTGGCACAGCGATGCAGTGAACGGCCTTGATCCAGAAACCGGTGAGGTCTTCTGGTCCGTGCCGTTTCAGGCGCAGTTCGCGATGGCGATCGGCGCACCACAACTTGAGGGAAGGTCGCTCTTCCTGATGAGCTATAGCCGCCAGTCCGCGATGATCCGTGTAGCCGACGACAATCGATCGGCTGAGGTCGTTTGGAGCGGTGACACGCGACGCGGCGTCGGCGGAGTCTTGAACACTGCGCTCGTTCGCGACGGCCACATTTACGCCTGCGGTCACAACGGGCGGTACTCCTGTGTAAAGCTAGAAAACGGCGAGCGGCTTTGGACGACCTTTGAACTCTCGACTGGCCGCCGCCCAGCCCCTTGGGCAAACGTCTTCTCGGTGCAGCACAAGGATCGCTCCTTCCACGCAAATGACGTCGGTGACCTCATCATCGCTCGCATGACGCCTGCAGGTTTCACGGAGCTCAGCCGCGCTCATCTGATCGAGCCAACGCACGAAGTCGCCGGCCGTACGCTCGTCTGGGCCCATCCCGCCTTCGCGAACCGCAGCATCTACCTCCGCAACGACAAAGAGATTCGTTGCTTTTCGCTCGCGGAAGAATGAGGCGACCTCGCTTGCCAGGCGCTGAGGCGTGTCTTGACCGGTTTTGTTTGGCGGTTCTTCCGAAATGGTCGTGGCCAGCAGCGGAAGCCGCCCGTCTGAATCACAGCGATCGGATTTCTGTGCACGCAAACGATCAAGATTCGCGCACAGTGCGCGCATTTTGTCTTCTCTGCGGTTCTCTGCGTCTCCGCGCTCTCTGCGTTTAGATGGTTGACGTCGAAGTTAAACGCAGAGTTCGCAGAGGCGCAGAGGGCCGCAGAGTATTTGTTCAGCCAGTATCGTTGATTCTCTCGTCGCCGACTCGCCGAAAGAGTGCGGACAAAACACGACCCTACGGGAAACGGGCCATCATTTGGTTGCGGCCAAAGGCCGCGCCAAGTTTACCGTTCCGCTGTCAGAAGACTGCGCTGTCAGTAGATAGTCGCACACCAATCTCCCAGATTGTGGTACTGCTCGCCCGCTAAAGACACGGATTCCTTCTCGCCCGCCCTTCGACAACAACCTATCCCTGGAGAATGAACAAACAGATGGAGGCACCGAATTTCAGACACCAGAAGTGATTCTCCCTCCGGAAGGATGAGCCGACATGGGGGCGTCTGCCGTCAATGGGTCATCGCATAAGTGATGATATTGATTCCCATTGGGTAGGATAACTTCTCAGAACACTGGAGGAAGTATTCGGGATCATCGCCCTCGCGTTCCCAGCCGTCACCAATGTCGTTGTTGTGACACAGCAGCACCGTTAAACGACCGTCCTCGTCGAAGATGCCGAGAAAATGAGGCCCGTCTTCGCTTCCCGGGCCATGATTTTCGAAGCTGCGGCCGGCTCGCCAGTGGCGGATACTGGGAACCTGTGGTTTTTCTTCGAGCCTGTAGACGAGGTGAAAAATCTCGTGGCTTAATGGCAGCTCCCGCGGATGCTGATCAGGAATTACTCGCGAGAATTGTTCGTAGATATTACTCAATTCCCGATCACCCCAGAAGTCATCAACCATTAGGAATCCGCCGTTTAGCAAATAGCGACGCAGGGCGACGACTTCTGTGTCACTGAACTGTAACCGTCCTACGCCGTTCATGTAGAGGAACGGATAGTCAAAGACCTCCGGGTTGGTAAGACGCAGGACCCTGCCGTCGGGATCGACTTCAAGCGAAGTTAGCTCCTGTAAGCGATACGAAAAATTCCAATCGCTGTCTGGATAATCGTTTCCCCAACGACTGCCACCGCGCCCCCAACCGTATCCACCTCGCGAATCCCGCGAATCGTATTGAATCCGCACAAACGTAAACACATTGTGCCTGAACTCTCGATCGACCTCCCACATCGGGTATTCGCTGCGGTCCACCGGGCGGCGTCCCCGGCCAAACCCGCGCTGCCATTGGGCCACGCAAACGCCCGATAGGAGCAAGACGCCAAGCAGCGCCGTGGCGATCCGTGCTCGTCTGCAGTGCGCTGCTGGTTTATTTTCGGGCATGGCTCGTTGCGGCTTGGACGGTGTACTTGGCTAGTGATGGGTTCGTTGCTGAACAGGTAGATGGCGTCGTACCAGATGAGTTTCGATGTTCCCGCCAAGTCAGGGGAATCTGTCGATCGCGATTCTCAATTTGTTCTACGGGTCTTGGTGCATCTATTTTCCGATGCACCAGAGCGCTTCGTGGGTGCGGATGAAAAGGTTGCCCTGCGAACCGACAACCGTTGAGTTGGTGTACTCGCCGAGTGAATTGGTGGCCAGCAACTTGTAGTCTGGAGCGGCTTCCAATACGAACACGTCGGCCGACTGGTTGATCGCATAAATCCGGCCAGCGCCGAGAAACAGCGAGGACCAGGTGTCGCCCGTGTTGCCTTTTCCTCGATGGCGTTTGTCCCAGACGACGTTGCCCGTTTCCAGTTCAATACATTCGATAACGCCGTTGCGCCGGTTGGCATAGAGGTGCCCCCCGTGGATCACGCCAGTACCGAGCCGCGAGTTGGCGCGCGGGTATTTCCACTGCAGATGCGACTGGCTGACGTCGCCGCTACCTCCCAGCCGAACGGCCAAGGTTGAACTGTCGCGTCCACCCAGTGCGACGACCACGCCTTGGCCGGCAACCGGCGAAGTCTTCATCTGCGGTCCCAGCCCTCCGCATCGCCACAACCTCTTTCCCGTGGTCGGTTCGAACGCCGAGACTTCGTCGCGAAAGCAAAAGATCAGCTGGTTGTCCACAACGATCGGCGTGCTCCAGGTTCCGTGAATGTCACTGCCACCTGGCGACGGCGCACTGCCAGGCGGACGAGGTGCATCAAATCGCCAGACGATCCGGCCATTGGTCTTATCGACCGCGACGGCAAATTCCCGAGTGCCAGGTCCAAAATTCAAAATACACAGATTACCGTGCAGAATGGGCGATGCCCCGTAGCCGAAGACGTGCTCGACTTTGCCGAGCTCTCGCTGCCATTGTTGGTTCCCTTCGTGGTCGAACGCGACCAGCCCGGCGGAGCCAAACCAAGCGATCACCTGTTCCGCGTCACAGACGGGTGAAGGTGAGCAGTACGGATTCGTCTGGTGCGTGGGCTCCATTTCCTGTGCGTCGACTCCCGACTGCCAGAGCCGCTTGCCGCTCTTTCGGTCGAGACAGAGTACGGTTCGCCGCTGTCCGCCGTCCGTCGCCTGAGTCAGAAAGACGCGATCCTCCCACACGATGGGTGTCGAATTGCCGGGTTCCGGCAACTCCGTCCGCCAGCGAACGTTATCGTCCCGGCTCCACCGCATCGGCAACTCCGATTCGGTTGAGCTACCGTCGCCTCGTGGTCCTCGCCAACTGGGCCAGTTCTCGGCCATTGACACGGTGCACGGGGTCAGGGCCAATACAAGCAGGGCCGTACGTTGTCGGTGCGCTGCGATCATGCTCAGCAGGTTCAACATGTTTTCAACTCCGAGGTTGTGAAAGAATCTGGTGGCTGCGGCGAGACGCGGTTCGGGTGCCACTGGCTTCGCCAGTGTTCGTTATGCGACGTGGACAAGCGATTCAGCACTGGCAGAGCCAGTGGCACACAGAAACAAACGGACACCTTTGTTGCTTCAAGTCCTTAGTCGCTTTTCAACTCCGCGGAAGGCTTGGGGACAGCCAATAACTTACCAAAATAGGTGATAGGGCGGGCGTCCCGTCCGGCGCGATCGCACGCTGCGGTTAGAGTATTGCCGCGCCGCCGTCCGTGGCGTGCCCTCACGGCCGGACGTCGTGTTCGCTTCTGGGCAACGCCGGAGTAGCCCCAGTTGTGGCATGAGTTGGTCGCCGCCGGTGTGGACCACTTGAACACAGACGAATTCGACAGATTACGAGAATTTCTTTTGCAGCGCTGAATCGCAGGGTCGATCCTGTTGTACCCAATCCGTCACGTGTGGGGTGTCTCGAGAAGGGACCGATCGCCATCCTGTCTGTTCGCGATGGAAGGTCGAATCTGCTGATCAACTCGGACCGCGGCAGTATCGAACTGTATGATGATACGAAAGACCGAATGGGACGGAACAATTTGGCAGGCCAACCTATTGAGGTAGTGAAGCAATTGTCGGATCGCGTCATCGATTCGCAAGGGACGCTGCCAAAGGGTTGGTTGGACGCGACGGCCGGCAGGGGCAATTACGGCTGGCCAACATCAGCAAGTCAGGCTCAATCACGATGAGTAACGATCAGCAATTCAGAGAACACGTGAAGTCGACCCAGTCGGCGTCCCGGCCTCGTTTTAGAACCGATGCGAATTGGATGGAAAAGGAGCTACGTACAATGTGTTTTGGATGTCTCACTGCGGCACACCTCTTGTTATGCGTGAACTCAATCAACGCCGAAACGCCCATAATCAGGCCGCCCGACACCGGCTTGTCCGCCACAGAGATCGAGGAGGGATTTGTCAGTCTGTTTGACGGCAAAACACTCGACGGTTGGCAAGGCGCGACGGAGGTCTTCGCAGTTGAGCAGGGCCTGCTGGTGTGTAGAAAACATGGGCGTGACGATGATCGCACCAATCAGAACTTGTTCACGACCAAACAGTACGGTGACTTTGTACTGCGATTCGAATTCAAACTGGAGCCGAGCGCCAACAACGGCATTGCCGTACGATCACCCTTGGAAGGCAGACCATCTCGCGACGGGCTGGAAATCCAGGTTTTGGACGATTCGGCCGATCGCTACAAAAACCTGCAGCCGCACCAGTATCATGGCTCGATCTATCTACTAGCGCCTGCCAAGAGGGGCCATCTGAAGCCAGTTGGCCAGTGGAACAAAGAGGAGATCTTGTTCAACGGCCGCGACGCGAAGATTACGCTCAACGGTGAAGTCATTGTCGACGTCAATCTGGATCGGCTCGACTACAAGAAGTACTTGGACGTCAGCAAAGGCAGGACCCGCCAACGCGGATACATCGGTCTCTGCGGCCACAGCAGCCGCGTCCAGTTCCGCGGCATCCGCATCAAGGAATTGGAACGATGAGCAAGATGACGGCGGAGACGTAGCAACGCCGACGAAATAACTTCCACATTTCGTATCGATCAGCGGTTGCCACGATTCTAGCGTCCTCTTTTCCCCGGAGCGTTGGCTGTTCGACCTTCTCGTGGACAAGCGCATGAATCGCCACCGGACGAGAGATACGCGCGCGAGTCCCAAAGGGACGGCCCTAACATAGCCCGGTGTGGAGCGACGCGAGTTCTCGAGCGGAGCGCAACCCTGGGGAACGAATCGCGACGAGGACCGAAACCCCGCAGGGGGTGGCCCTAACCCGTCGCTGCGTTCCATTATCGTATTCAATCCCAAACATCTCGCTCGTCGATTTCGATGTCGTGCCGTTTGCAGATCTCGCGGAACTCGTCCTGGAACGTCATCTTTTTGGGTTCATCCGATTAGAGCGTATTGTGTCTCGTGGATACCGAGGATTTTGAGTCTAAGGAACTCGGGGTCGCGGAAGCCATAAGCCTGGCGTTTCATGGTTTTG
>Ga0310121_10005128_pt1 | contig 11360 bp, 9 predicted proteins | sample CB27_Tmax_986_MG_FD_203504 | JGI IMG/M metagenome (GOLD analysis project Ga0310121, IMG submission 203504) | Marine microbial communities from Western Arctic Ocean, Canada - CB27_Tmax_986 | ecosystem: Environmental > Aquatic > Marine > Oceanic | place: Canada: Western Arctic Ocean | collected...
GGGGTTGGTTTACCGTAGCCGGGGCCCCGACCGCAGGGTGGTCCGCAAGAGTTCGGGATGCTGCAACGCTGCATCCCTCTTTTTTTGGGCTGTGAGAATGCGATAGGACGGACGGCAGGACAGGTTCAAAACTTGTCCTGGGACAGGATGCCATCTTAAGACGGAAGCGTAAACGAATGAACGGCCATGGTGTTCTCAATCTTGCCCCTCAGGCTTGAATAATCAATGCACCGCGGGCGAAGACAACAGGGCGGTGCTAGCACCGGCCCTGTTTTTCGACAAATCCGGAAAAACCCGCAAGTTTCGCCCAGCCTAACGCGATATATAGCTCTAGCAACACGGGCTTGTCCTGGTTCGTGGATCAGCATGTGGAAGCAGATCGCCCAAAAAACTTCTTCAAGGACGAAGGAAACTTCCATGTCTCAAAAGTCGGTAGCTGCCGGAATTAATTTGCTGCTCGCCAGCTTGACACTTGCAAGCACAGGTTGCATGGGCATCACGACGGGAGCGACTCTAGGTATCTTCAGCATTCCCACTCCAGTCAGTCCATATTTCCAGGACAAGAAGGAAGACAACTTCTGGATCCAGGAGCGTTATGCTCGATCACCGGTCCTGGGCCCAATCACAGCCGGTGGCCCGGTGGTGGCGTTGGACCCGCCCAGTGACGACGAGGTTCTGCGGGCACTGGAGCGTGCGCGGCCCGTCGAAGGCGGTCTTCCCTTTCTGCACGAAAGACAGCACAACAATTTGCGGATCGTCAAAGAAAAGATAGCCGACTACGTGGATCCGCCTCGCTTCGTACCGCTGATTGGACCGGCACAGCTACACCATGCCCATTACAAATGCACCGTTTACTTCACCGAGGTTACGCGTGTGGGTTGGCCTGTTCCGCACACACTCAAAGACGAAGACGCGGTGGAAGTGATCTACATCGACCACAACCACTTCCATATGGTGGGGAACGTTGACGGTGGTGCCGGAGCGCCGTTCTGAGCGACGCACTTGCAACCCAGCAGGCGGGTCATCACCGCCAACGACGAGTCAAACAAGCCCGTGTCCGGCAGGATGCGGGCTTGCTCACTTGGTGCTTCCGGGAATTCAGCACGATCAGCTTAGCCGGCGACTTGAGCCTCCGCGCTGAGAAAGAAGACTCCTGAAAACCCTCTGGTCCTTCTCTTCATCCCGACTGCTTGATCTGCGCAATCGACCGTTGAGCCAAGCGAGCAAGACGGCCTTGCGTTCCTGCGGCGGCAGCCTCTAAGGCGGGCAGCGCCTCGCTGGCAGCGGGACCGATGCAGCCCAACGCCCAAGCCGAGCGCTGTCGAACGGAATCGTAGCGATGATCTAACAGGGCGTCTTCCAACGCCGCCAGGCCCGTCGTCGCCGACTCGCCTAAACGCCCCAAGAGGGTTACCGCCCAGTAGGCGACGTCCTCGCAATCGGCTTTGATCAGTGCAATCAACGACTCGGTGTCAGTCAGGGCCGGTGCACCCATCTCTTCTAACGCCGCCACGGACCACTCACGAAGCGACTCGTCCGAGTCACCACAAATCCGGACTAACGGAACGGCGGCGGGCTTGGCCTTGGCGCCGAGTGCCGCCAACGACTGCACAGCGCGCTGCCGATCTGTGGAATCCACTGAGCTCAGCATGTCGATCAACTGGAAAACGTCGCTCGTCATATCCAGAATCTTTTCCTAGCCGAGCAATAAACGGGCGGCAGATGAGATCGTAACCTTGGCAGTTCACCGCTCACAAGACCAGCCGCACGACGCCTGCGAAGAAGCGTTGAATTCCCGCTTCCTGTTGGACCAACAGCGCCCCCTCTTCGTCGATGCCCTGGCACACGCCGACGAACTGGCGATCGCCCACGGCAAGGCAAACGGTCCGCCCTTGAAGCAGGCACAATTCTCGCCAACGCTGGAGCAATGCAGCCCGGTGCGTGGTGAAACGCTGAAGCTGCCCTTCCAATTGCTGCAACAACTCGATCAATAGACGCGTCCGGTCGAACGGGCGGCCAGCAACGTCCAACAAGGATGTGGCGATATCTTTCAACTCGCAGGGAGCCCTCCGCAAAGAGTTATTGACATTGATGCCCATGCCAATCACCAAGACAGCTGAAGATACTCGGGACGTCTCCACGAGAATCCCACAGACCTTTCGCCCCTGCAGATAGACGTCATTCGGCCATTTCAACCGAATGTCTTGCCCCGGAACTTCCTTCAGCAGCGCCTCGCAGGCGGCCAGGCCGGTCGTCAACGAGACTTGCGGAAAGTGTTGGGTAGGAAGCTGCAAGCTTGCGGCGTCGACCACTAACGAGAACGTCAAAGCACCGTCCGCGGACCACCACGGATTGGCTCCTCGGCCGCGGCCCGCTGTCTGCCTGTTAGTCAACACCAACGCCGGCATCTTGAGCTGGCCCTCGACGACTAACGCCAAGCCGCGATCATTCGTCGATGCGATTTGATCGTGATAATCGATCCAGGAAACGAACGTCTCCGCCAGAATGCGACTCAAAGACAGGTCGTCTCGGGCCTTTGCATCCTGATCCATGGGCCATTTCAATTGGATCGAGCGAGAACAAATTCGGCTAATTGGACAAGGACCTGTCGCGCTGGACTGGCGGGAAGTGACTCCAGCCGCCCGCATGCTCGACGAACATAGAAACCAGCTTTCTCGTAGGCGTACTCGATCGCGGCATGGCGTTTAAGGTGAGGTGCCAGTCCGCGGCGGCGATCCGTCGATTCACCGTCGAGCACCGCCAGGATTTCCTTTCGCTCGGCATCGTCGGCCAGCTGCAGCGCGCGGATCGTGGACAAAGTCGGCTTCTGTTGCTCAAGATCGGTACCGAGTGACTTGCCAGTCGTCTGTTCGTCACCGAGCACATCGAGCAAATCGTCGACGATTTGGAACGCGACGCCCAAGTCACGCCCGAAACCCGCCATCTGTTCGACAAGTTCATCCGTAGCGCCTGCGAAATGCGCGCCAAGCTGGCAGCTACAAGCACAAAGTTCAGCTGTCTTGGCCGAAATGATTTCCAGGTACTCCACTTCACCAAGCGTGAAGTCACCCCGGCACCCCTTCTGTCTCAACTCTCCCTCGCAGACAATGTTCGTCGCCCGCCCGATCTGACGACAGGCCCAGGTGGAGTGCAAAGTGCTGGCCAGATAAAACGCATGTGTGAACAGAAAATCACCTAACAAAACGCTGGACTTGCTGTCCCAACGGGAATTGACTGTCGCCAAGTGACGGCGTGTATCGGCTTCATCGAGGACGTCGTCGTGGACCAGAGTGGCCGTGTGAATCATTTCGATCACCGCGGCCAAAGTCACATGTTCCGCGTTCAGGTTGCCAACTGCCTTCCCAGCTAACAGTAATAAAGCTGGCCGCAGGCGCTTTCCGCCCAACAAGCAGCCGTACCGCACGAGCTCGTCTACGTCCGGATAATCGCTCCGCAACTCTTCGCGCAGAACATGCTCCACCGCCTCAAATTCCGGGGCAATCGGTGCATACAGAGCGGTCAAGAGCAAACTCGGGCCGCGGTCTTCGGTTTGCGAACTACTGGCGGTTTGGCTCACGTTGGTTTTCCTTCGCGGACAAAATGGCCACTGCGTCCACCCGATTTTTCCTCGAGTCGAATCTCGGCGATGGTCATGCCGCGATCCACCGACTTGCACATGTCGTACACGGTCAAGGCCGCAACGCTGACCGCTGTCAAAGCCTCCATTTCCACCCCTGTCTTGGCCACCACCCGCACCTCGGCCGTAATCTGTAAGGTTTCGTCATCGGGGAAGTGGAAGGTGAGCGAGACAGCGTCCAGCGACAACGGATGGCACAATGGAATCAAATCCCCAGTTCTCTTCGCCGCCATGATGCCCGCCAACCGGGCCACCTCCAATACATCTCCCTTCGCTAAGCCGCGATCGCGGATCAGACGGCTCGTATCCGCCGCAAGGTGGATCGCACCGCGTGCGCGGGCCAAACGCCGGCTAACCGTCTTCTGACTGACGTCAACCATCCGACTGGCGCCGGATTCGTCGAAATGCGATAGTTTGTCTGACACCTGCTCACCTGCCTCGGCTCGGTCTCAAAACAGCAATTCCTGCAGATTGTACGACCTGTCGTGACTTGGTTCGAGGGGCGTCCGGGCCCTCATCAGTGCGCCACTCTGCAAAATCGGAACGTACGTATGTTTCCATTACGGAATCCAAAGGACGAACTCTGAAACAAATTCAAAACGACACCGGCCAAAGAGCCTAACCCAAAACCACTCGGAAGCTTGTCCTGTCTGCGGAGATTCACCTCGAAAACGGGGGTTCACGGGGAGTTCTCGAGCCACAAGTTAGTCCACCGCCTGCGGCGATGCGAAACGTGTGGCACCTGCTTTGCCAGTGCTCGATCCGCGAGGTCAAGGTCCGCGCAACAATAATTCGTACAAATTCCAAACCTGCTAGTCGCGTAATTCGTGGTTACCTGAGAGACCAATCCGCGAGTAGCACGAATTAGATGCATGCGAAATCTGGTCAGATTGTTTTTGTGCACTTCCGAAGTGACCAAGGGCCAACCCTGCGGCACTCAGCACAGAAACGCGCAACTTCAATGCGATTGGCTTGCGATCGCATGGTCCGCTCGCTGGCAACCAAGTTCCGCCCCACAGCAGGGACCGCAGAATGGCACCACGATTAACGCGCGTCGATCCGCGAAAGGCGGAAAAAGAGAAGAAAAATGGGGAGGGCGCCGAAGCCGGGATCTTCGGCGCCCTCACTGGTCGATTCTTTCGACCGCCCATCAGCTATGAATTCCGTCACCGGGGTCTGCCGTGACGGTGTTGGCCGCGCGACAACTCGTGCAGTCGCGATTGCACGAAGAACTCAGTTCCTACCGTTAAACCGTGTTTCCGACGCAAAAATCGGTGTACATCCCGAGCGTCCGATTTGGTTCTCCGGTAGGTCCTTAGACAAGTTCCTTCTTCGTGCCAATCAGGGTACGCAACCGTTCAGCCAAAAGGTTGGCGTCGAACGGCTTCTTGAACGTCTCGTTGATTGCCGAACGGTCGAAACTCATCGGGTTTCCGTCATCAGGCAGCAACGCGATCAAAATCGTCTCGGAAAAGTCCGTGTTCTTTCGCAAATTTTGGCAAATCTGCAGAGATTCGACTTTGCCGATCGAGAAATCAACAATGATGCAATCGGGATGGAAGCTCTCAGCTTGAATGCCAGCCTCAAATCCGCTCGCAGCAACCGCGACCTTGAATCGCCTTTCAGCGGGCAGCTCGCGTTTTAGATTCTCGATAAGAATCTGATCCTGGGCGACGATCAACACCTTGGCCATGGCCTCATCTTCGAGGTCACCCAAAGGCATGCCGTGTTCCTTGAGAAACTTAATCAAATATTCGCGCGGAATGCGACGGTCCTGGGAACCGGGGATCCGGTAACCCTTGAGGCGGCCCGAGTCGAACCACTTGCTAACCGTGCGCGGCGCCACTTTACAGATCTTCGCGACCTGTCCAGTTGTGAAGACCTTCATCGCAGGCTCTCCATTACTCGCTCGTGTTTCTGCTTTGCTAAGCCGACAAACATCGACTTAACGCTCGCCCCTGCCTGTGCGTGCGACCAACGGCCGACGGGTGCCGATGCGGGGAACCGGCTACACAAACATCTGGGTCGGGGCCTAACTCGCTTCTTTGTGGCAGAGGTTCAGTTCCTTCTGATCCGCGCCTCACAAATAACTTCGGCAGGCTGGATATCGGAAACTTGGTGAAAATCCGTAAAATGGAGAATTTAAAGCCGATCTCCGATTTACCGATTGTTCGACACAAGCTCCACGAAACCGTTGACCTGAACTCGGCGAGATACTAAACGGGGAGAAGCAAATGCAGAGAGTTCTCGTCGACGGGCCGGCGACATACGAACTCGTCAAAGGTGTCGCAACACCTCAGGCAGGCTCCCCCCTGCTGGACAGGCTGCGTTACAAAGTGTCTTCCTGAAGACAGTCCAACGCTTTGGAACAAACCCTCCGAGAGTTAGTTTCGATTCAAACGGGGAGCTTTCTTTAGGATCTTTCGCCAGTCGTAACGGTACAACGACTCGCACCGGATGAAGTGAACTTGATTGTGCGCCCGATTACGAGAAACTTGAGGGACCGGCAATCTGCTGAATCGAGGCGAAGATTGCTAATTGGCTAGAGGGTATGAATAATTCGGCGGCGATGAGGCACTGAAATGCCCCCGTAAATTTACCCAGATTCACCATCCTCCGAGATTGGTAGTGTGGGTAATGTGACGAGGGCACGTGTGCGGCGCTTATCGTGGCCCAAACCAAACAGAAGCGTGCGATGAATTGGGCGCGCGATCGGGCTGTCTTTTTTTTGAAAAATCGCCAGGGCGGACCGAATCGTGAGAATCATCGGTAGCTGCGTTGCATGGCCGAGGACCGGCCTTCACCGCGGCGCCAAGCGCAAAGCTGGTGGCACGCGATGACGTTCACTCGGGCGGATTCACGCTAAACACCTAGGGTGTCGCGGACTACGGTAGGAGAGGCCTGCAGCCGAACGCCAGCTGTTCGAAAGAATCGCGATTTTCAAACCTGCGCGTCAGGATTTAGTCAAAAAATGCCGCTACGCGGCGCCCCGCTCATCGTCCCCGCGTTCGCTCTTTCCGCGGTCGCTCTTTCCGCGGTCGATTGCCTCTTGGCTGATATGACCGTCCTCACTGACATCCTCAAAGCGAACCGAGACTCGCTTTGAAACGCCAGATTCCTGCATGGTGACGCCGTAGAGCGTCGTGGCAGCGGTCATTGTCTTTTTCGAGTGGGTGACGACAACAAACTTGGTCCAACCCAGGAATCCTTTGAGAACATCGATGAACCGACCGATATTCGCTTCATCAAAGGGCGCGTCCACCTCGTCCAGGACACAGAATGGGCTGGGCCGATACTGAAAGATTGCTAGCAGCAGCGACACGGCCGTGAGCGCTTTCTCACCGCCGCTTAGCAACGAATTATTGAATGAAGGCTTGCCGGGCGGCGTCGCGATAATGTCGACTCCTGCTTCGAGCACGTCGACCCCTTCTTCGAGTACCAGATCCGCTCGTCCTCCGCCGAAGGCTTTGCGATAGAGCCCCTGGAAATTCACACGGATCACCTCCAGAGTCTCTTCGAATAACCGGCGGCTATCTGCGTTGATCTTCTGAATAATACGTTCCAAGGCCTCCTTGGCCTGCCGCAGATCCTGATACTGGCTGGACAGGGAAGTAAAACGGTCTTCTAGCTCGTTCAGCTCATCTAAGGCATCGATATTCACTGCCCCGACGTTGTTGATTTTTCGCCGCAGATCGGCAATTTCTCGCTCGATCTCTTCTCGCTCGTGCAATTCTTCTTCTGTTGGCGCGTTCTCGTATTCGGCGATCTCGATGCCGTAATCTTCGCGAAGACGATCTGTCAACGTGTTGCGTTGGTGCCGCACTTCGCCGGCCGCTAGGTCGCGCTGATGCTGTTGGTCAGCCAGTTCCTGCCGCTCGCGGCGCAAGGATTGAATCTGGTCGGCCAGCGCGCTCTTTTGACTCAGTAGTTCCTGCCGTCGACTTAGCTGGACCCTTGTCTGCCGATCCAGTTCCTCAAGGCTCAGATACAGTTCAGCCAAAGCGCTACGCGTGCGCAAGACATCGCGTTCGGTGTCTTGGATGCGGGCCTGGCAGTTCCGCAGCTGACTTTGCAACTCCGAGATCGCTTGCGATCTTTCTCGCCGATCCTCTTGAAACTGCAACATTTGATCCTGAAATGTTTCCAGCTGCTGTTCGCTTCTGGCCAGGTCTACTTTTGCGGCGGTAGCCAGAATCGCCTGTTGCTCGCGATTTGCATCGACCCGCTCGATCTCCTGTTCCGCGTGCCGTAATGCTGCTTCTAGATTGGCCGCAACTTGTTCCAGATCCGCCAGCGCAGCACGGGCCGTCGCCAAGTCCTCTCTCGCAGACTCCTGCTGAGAGATGGCGGTCTGCAGCTCTTCGCCGAGAGCGGTCTGCTGGCCGGCCAATTGCTCGTATCGTTCCCGCAGTGCCTCTGCCTGGACTCGAGATTCGCTCAGCGCGGTGGCTGACTCATTCAGTTCGTGTTCCAGTTGACGCACGGCCTTTGACTGCTGCTGACGAGTGCCTTGCAGCCGCTTGAAGTCGTCCTCTAGGTTGTTGATCCGCTGTTGCTGTTCGCTGGCCTCCTGCTGCAAGTGCCGCAATTCGCTCCGGCGAGAAACGAGTGTTGTCGCCGCGGTACGAGGGCCCACCAGCACTGTTCCATCCCGCTCGACAAGGTCGCCGGCCAGCGTCACAAAACGAACGGCGGAACCCGCCGTAGCCCGCACGGCCTGGGCAATCGCAAGCGATTCGACCAGCCAAGTGTCGCCGAGCAACCGTTCAACCAAACCGGCAATGCGCGGATCGAACGAAACCAATCGATCGAGCCGCCCGACGACCCCCTCGCGCCCCGTCACGTCTGGCGAGCCTTGAACGGGGACATCCTCGTCCAGCCGCACAAAACCAACTCGATTTTGAGGCTGAAAACGATCGGCCTGGATGTCTTCTAGCAAGCGGTTGCCGGCCAGAGCAATATACTGGGCCGTTTCGCCGAGCGCCACGTCGACAACGGGCGCGTTTTCAAAACTCACCTGCAGCAGATCGGCAACCAGTCCCTGGACTTCGACCAGCGGCCCCTCTTCGGCCTGCTGGGCCAGTTGCAGGATTTCGCGAACTCCGGCCGTCAGCCCCTCTTGGTTCTTTTCTAGCTCGTCCAATACCGTTGCACGCTCGTTGGCGGCGCTGAACTTTTGCTGGGTTTGGGCGAGCTGATCGCGGGTACCCGATAGCTGGTCTTCGGTTTGTTCGAGGTGGTCCTGAGCGGAGCTCAAGTTGGCCCGTCTCAGCTCAACTTGTTCGGCCAGTTCCTGCTCGCCCTTTTCCGATTCGATTAATTGTTCGGCGCAAGTGCGACACGTGTTTTCCAGTTCCGTCAAACGCTGTCGGGTTCGCTGTTCGCCTGCTTCCGCCGCTTCCCGCTGTGACTCGAGACCGCTGATGCGATTACTCAGCCCAGCCACTTGTCGGGCGTGATCCAAATACTCGCCGCGGCGGGTCTCATTTTCCGCACGCAACTGATCCAGTTGCCCGGCGGAAACTGATAACGCACCCTCGAGACCCTCGAGACGGCTACAGATCTCGCTGTGAGTTGACTCGACTCGCTGTAGACCCGCAGTCGCCGTCCGCAGTCGCTCCTGGAGGTCGCCCGCGCGACCGGTCATTCCTGCTAGCTGCCGCCGATGGCGACTTTGAGCTTCGTCAAGCTCGCGACAGTGGGCCGTGGCCTGTTGGACGGACGATTCTCGGGCCGCGATCTGTTCCCGATTGCGGGCGATCCGATTCTCGCGCAACCGGATCGATTCGACGGCGTTGGCAACCTCCACCTCCAGTTCAAGCAACCGAGCCTCGAAACTCTCTGCTTGGGCGGCCACTTCCCCAGACCGGTTGCGTGCCTGAGACAACTCCGTCTCGATAGCCGCCAGTTCGTCGCTCAAGTGCCGCCAGTCGGCTAATCCGACTTGAGTCCGCAGCTGTTGTAGACGTTTACTGTATTCGCGATAGCGGCGAGCCTTGGAGGCTTGCGCTCGCACGCTGCGAAGCCGATTCTCCACCTCTTCCACAATATCGGAAAGCCGGAGGAGGTTTTGGTCGACACGCTCGAGCCGCCGCTGCGCCTCAATCTTCTTGGCCTTGAAGCGGCTGATACCCGCAGCCTCCTCAAAAATGGCCCGTCGGTCGCGGGGCGAGGCCTGCAGCATGCGATCCACTTTGCCCTGCTCGATCAGGCTGTAAGCGTCCGTACCGACCCCTGTGCCGCGAAACAAGTCCTTAATGTCCTTCAACCGGCATGGCTGGCGATTGACCAAATACTCGCCCTCACCGCTGCGATACACGCGCCGTGTGACATGGACTTCCGGGGCGTCGACCGCTAAACGGCCCTCCGCATTGTCAAAGATGATGGTGGCCTCGGCCGTGTTGAGCATCCGCCGAGTACCCTCTCCGGCACCCTTGAAGATGACGTCAACCATGTCCTTGCCGCGCAGGCTCTTGGCACTTTGTTCCCCCAGTACCCACTTGATAGCGTCCACGATGTTCGACTTGCCAGACCCGTTGGGGCCGACAACCACCGTAATTCCGGCTGGAAACTCAAAGCGAGTCTTGTCGGCAAAGCTCTTGAAGCCGATCAGTTCGAGGGCTTTGAGCATCGGAAGAATGTCGAGGGTGGGGAAGGAAAGGAAAGACGAAGCTAAGGGTCTGGGAACCTAACGAGGGAACGTCGCCAAATTGGAAACAACATCTTGGCTAGTCCGAGCCACCAGGCAACCAGTCGCCCATTCTAGCAAAGACTCCCTTCTTCGTCCTCTGGTCTGCCGGCAGCACCAGCTCGTCTTGATTGCGATCCGGTTCCGCATCTCGACGACTCAGTCGATCGAAGAACATCTCCGGGACTGGATTCAGGACTCGAGGGCCAGCAGACTCGTCCGAAACGTCCGTCGGACTTTCGCTTCGCTGATAACGCCGATTGGCACCGGGCAGCGCATCCACTTCGATGCGACAATCGAGATAGCCTCGCGCTTTGGCCGTAGTCAAAGCTGAAAATACGTCGGTATAGCCGCCACCCAGTTTTGCAATGGCACGTACCACTTCGTTCAGATCAGTCGAACAGACCTCAGCCTGATCCTCTTGGCCCGCGCGAAAACAAGTCAGCCGCAGCGTGTCGTGATCCACGCCCTTGATCAGGATGGTTTCCCCGGCGTAGAGAAACGTTGGCGGCCGCAGACGCTGCTGGCCACCAAACACCGCGATTTCAGGCCGGTGTGCGCGAGAGAAGTGAATCATGGGCTCGCCGCCACTGCCGGTTACGTGATAGAAGAATTCTTCGTTGAAGTGAGTCCCAACCACCAGCGGATCGTGCTTATCTCGAGCCCGCAGAGCTCGGAACGCTCCGTATCGCGTCTCGGCGCTGGGTTCGTTCATCAATTCAACCAATGCGTCCTGGGCCTCAAACGAATTGAGCGTCGAGAGAGCGGTCAGCGCTCTCCAGCGGAAGGCCCGCTCATCTCGTGCCGCCTGGTAAAGCACGTTCGTGGCGTCGGTCTCACCGAGGTAGGCCAAGGCTTCAGCTGAATAAAACTGGACCTCGGGGTCGCGTGCCTTCAGGCCTTCGCGCAGAATTCCCGCCGCCGCGAGGCCGATTGCCTCCAGCTGCAAAGCCGCGACCTGCGCCGTCGTTGGCTCCAATAACATACTCGGCAACAGACCCAGCCTGCGCGTGCGATCGCCTGGGTTCTCGCCTA